>Ga0115002_10001368_pt1 | contig 33648 bp, 21 predicted proteins | sample ArcticOcean_MG_C_8_FD_89576 | JGI IMG/M metagenome (GOLD analysis project Ga0115002, IMG submission 89576) | Marine microbial communities from western Arctic Ocean - ArcticOcean_MG_CB11_86 | ecosystem: Environmental > Aquatic > Marine > Oceanic | place: Arctic Ocean: Canada Basin | collected... | reverse complement strand
CGGATAGACCACGGCCTCAACGTCGCCGACGACCCGGCTCTCCTGGTTATAGTAAAGGAACGAGGCATCGGACTGACAGCCTGCCCAACTCTACTTTATCTCGATCTTCCAGGTCGTATGGAGGCCCGTGCCGGAGCTGTGAAGACTCTACTTGAAGCGGGTATTCCCATTTGCGTTAACTCCGATGATCCTGGAATGATGCGAAGTCTTTATGTCGGCGACCTACTCGCCATTACAGTGGAGACAGCAGATCTGAACCGGGATCAGACACTTGAGCTCGCCCGCAACAGCTTTCGTATTGCCTGGCTAACGGAAAAAGAAACCGCGAACTACCTCGCATCAATTGACACCTTTGCAAAAAATAATCCGATTTCTTTCTATGGGGAAAAATGACATGGGGATTTGATCGGAGGACATCCATAACAACAGGAGGCAGCGGAGTTCCTTCATAAAGTTGTCCGCGTTATTCCGAGGAAGGGATGGTGTCTTCGTATTTGTCCCAACCGTCGATAAGGGCATGCACAACAGGAGCCGGGACGCGGTAACAAGATTCCGTGGCGGTGAGGCCTTTTGCAGGGTAGAGAGCAGTGAGACTCCAGATGGAGGACTTGCCGGGGGGCTGGTGGGTGTAGTTGCTGGCGGTGCGGAGGACGAGGACGCGGTCGAGGTCGACCTTGCCAAGCTTGTCCAGCCGGTGAAGGGCGCGGAGGGTGCCGTTGTCCTCGACGTTTGTCATGACGAAGTTGCCCTCGCCGTTGGTGTAGAGCTTAACCCAGTCGTTAGCCCACTGGTTGAGGACCTCACCGTGCCAGTAGGCGTTGGAGCCCAAGCTCTCGCCGAGGATGACTTTGGGCGGGCCGGAGGCATTGGGCAGGCCCTCGTAGAGCTTCCGGTATGCGGTGACTTCCGGGTGTTCCATCAACTCCACGTCCTTGCTGAGCTCGTAGGCCCATTGAACGAGTCCGGGGTTGAGCTTGAAGGCCAGGTCGGGGAAAGGGAAGCCGCCGTTGTTTACCTCATTAGGCTTCTTGCCGTCGGAGGGAAAGATGCCGTAGGGCCAGTCCTCGGGCGACTCACGCGAGTCGATGGAATGATAGAGATCGCCGTCCACGACCCAGCGGGACCAGGCCGCGCCGCCGATGGAGACGTCCTCCGGATCGCCGCCTGCTATGCCGGAGACGATCCAGTAGGTCCGGGTGAAGTCGAAGCGAGTGTCGAGCCCGAGGGCACTGATGACCATGGCGGCGTTGGAGACACCCGGGCCGCTGCAGACGCCCATCAGCCCTTTGTCGTTCATGCGCAAGTCGTAGGGGCCGAACGGAAAGGGATAGACAGTGTCGAGGTGTTCGCGCTCGATCCAGAACTGATACTCGCCCGCCTCGTCGCCGGTCAGTTCGCCGATCTCGTACATCGCGATCACGGCGACTTTGACGGCGATGGGCTTTTCCTCAGCATGGGCCATAGAGGGAACCAAGAGGGTAATGAAGAGAGTGATGGTGAGATTTTTCATGGGCATGGTGTGAAGAGAGTTATTCGGTCGAAAGGATCGGTTTTTCTACCGCCTCTGCGACTACGAAGACGGAGGTTAAGCAGAGCAGGCAGCTGATTATGAACTGAGATCTATAACGCATACGGAGAACTTAAAGGATTAACTCATTCACCTGGAATATGGTTCTGGTATTTCTTCCAGTTGGCAAGGATTTCGTGCAACACGACACAGCCAACCTGGTAGGCGGATTCGATTGCCGGACGACCGCCGAGGACATAATCAGCCGAGATGTGCCAACTGGCCAATTCACCGGGGGGTGGAGTGGAATAGTTGCTGGCGGTGCGGAGGACAAGCAAGCGGTCGAAGTCGACCCGGCCCGCTTTGTCCAGACGCATGAGCGCGGTTGCGGTGCCGTTGTCCTCCATGGCCGTCATGACGAAGTTGCCCTTGCCGTCCGAATACAACTTGACCCAGTCGTTGGCCCACTGGTTGAAGATATCGCCGTGCCAGTATGTGCTCGAGCCCATGGCGTCGCCGATCATAACAAAGGGCGGCTTGACTGCATTGGGGTAGCCCTCAAATTGTTTGCGGAATGCCGCGATTTCGGGGCCATCGGGAATGGGGGTGTCTTTTGTCAATTCGTAGGCCCAGTTCACGAAAGATGGATTGAGCTTGTGGACGATCACATCGTCCGTGGATTGAGATTTTCTTTCGTTGGGGCGGGAACCTGAAAGGGCCATTTTGCCGTAGGGCCAGCCATCGGGGATTTCGCGCCCCTCGATTTCATGGATGAGGTCGCCGTCGACCACATACTCCGCCCACGCGGCCGAGGCCAGAGAGACATCATGGGGGTCGCCGCCCGCGATGCCGGCAACGATCCAGTAGGCTTTGGACAGATCGAAGCGCGGGTCCATCCCCAGAGCCATAATAGTTGCGGTGGCATTAGTGACACCTACACCGGTTGCTACGCCGAGGACGCCCTTGTCGTTCATGCGAAGGTGGTCCTTCCAACCCATGGGGAAGGGAAAGACCTGGTCGAGCTTTTCGTTTTGCACCCATAGTTCGAATTCGCCGGGATTTCCGTCGTCGACCGTACCTCTCTCAAACATCGCGACGACCACGGCTTTTACCGGTATGGGAGAGTTCTCGGCTTGAGCGAAAGTTGGCACCAACAGGCATAAACCTGCGAGAGTGAGAAGTTTGAGGGCATTTTCAAATGACGTCATAGGCTTTTATTATCCCGGTCAAAAGCCTGTCCGCAACTCTATTTTCGAACTGTAAAATCCCCACCTCGGCGGCTGCACCTCCAAAAAGTAAATACCTCTCAATTAGCTGAATAGGTTCAACTACTCTGCTACGGCTTTGAGAAGTTCAAGCAGTGTCGTCCGAACTTTCGGCTCGGAATTGACGGCCAGATAACTCGACCGGGCTCGCCAGGTTTCGTAGCCGCCCAGGGAATGTTGCTCCACGGTGGGAAGATAGCCGTTATAACCATTGGCCAACTCAATCGTAAAAGTGGGTTTCATCGGGCTCCTTTTTTTTATCGCCAAACCGGTCTCAACAAACGTCTCGGTGGGGGTGGTGGCGATTCCCAGATCACCCAAGCGAATAGCTTGCAGTTTTACCATCATGGTTTCGGGATATTCGGCCAAGCGGACCGTCTCATGGTCATAAATCAGAGAACGTTTTTGAAAAGGTCCTTTACCCGCCTTCGCCAATCGTTCACGAGCTTGCCGGACTTCTTGCGAGGCTGGAATGCGAACCCCGAGTTCGATTTCACGTTCCTGCATGACCAGAGGAACCCAGTCACGAAATTCGATGCGGTTATATGCTAGCTCGGCTGATTCGGCGACTGCCTCTGCCACAAGTTTTATTTTCTCAAAAGGCTCATGCCTGACCCGTGGTTCAAAAAAGTTAATGTTGTTGATATCTCCACTGGTTCCATTGGACATGATACCAACAAAACCGGAATTTTCATCGACGCCGAGACGATCACCCATTCGGCGGGCGAACTCCCCAAAATAATCGGCGGAAAGCATGCCGCCGGGGAGACCTCCCACAAAGTGCAGGCTGTAATTGGCCAACAATGCGATTGGTTTTCCATTGAGATCCTGTACCGCGAGAACGGATACTTCTGGATCAGTCGGCCCAGCGGGCTTGACCAAAGATGAATCGCCAGCCGGTGGGTTCATCCTGACACGGTCCGTGCCCTGTCCCAATGGATCTTCAAGCGCAACACCGGGCTCCATATACCAACGACGATTAAATACTTCCTGGGGATTGTTGCCGACCGCCCAACCAATGCGTGCAGGTTCGAGACGCGAATCCGCATGGATAATTCCATCCGCGATGCGACTCGTAAGATATTTGATATATTTCTTATCCACCTCGCTCTGAAAGGCGGGGCTCACGCAAACGGCGGTATGTGTATGGGTGGCCGCACCCAACATTTTTGAAACCGGGATTCCCGTTTTGCGGGAGGCAATGGCTTTTGCGGTATCCCAGATTTCGCGGGGGATCAGGCAACTGTCCACAATGGCAAATGCAATTTTTGTTTCCCCATCATCAAGAACCAGGCAACGCGCATTCAAAGGATCGTGGGCGGATTCCGCAAACTTTGGCGTCATGCTCCCGACCAGAGGAACCGGAAAATCAAGCGGCGTAATGTCGATAGCATAAGCTCCGGCCCGCAACTGTTTTTCAGTCGTTTGCGCTCCAAGCGAAACGACTAAAAAACCAAAGAAGAAAATAAGGGAGGCAGTAATGGGTTTCATTGAGTATCCAGTTGTTCGAGTATTTCCAACAAGGTGGTTCGTATCTTTCTTTCGGCAGTAACTTCAAGGAAACTCGATCGAGCCGGCCAGGTTTCATAACCACCTAGCTGATGCTGCTCCAGCGTCGGCAGATAACCATCCGCACCATTGGCCAGTTCGATGGTAAAGGTATTTTCGAAAGGGCTGCGCTTCTTGATCGCCAAACCGGTTTCGGCAAACGTTTCGCAAGGAGAGGAAGCAATGGCCAAATCCCCGATACGAATCACTTGGAGGATTATAGGTTTTCGATCCGGATAATCCGCCAAAGCCAAAGTCTCCCGGGCAAAGACGATGGGATTCGTACTCCCACCAAACTTCTGATTCGGGTTCTTTTCATAATCGTCCCACACATTCTCAGCCCAGGCTATCTGTTTGGACGATGGCTTTCGCACGCCCAGGGGAAGCTCTGCCTGTTTCATTTCCAAGGAGGCATTCACCTGGTATTTAATATTAGGGTACGCATTCATCACATCCCCGGCTATACTCTCTGCCACTACTTTCATTTGTTCCCAGGGTACCACTTGATTGTTTTCCCTTAAATCAGTGGACCGAACATCTCCACTGGTTCCATTGGACATCATGGCGACGAAGGGTGGATGGTCGCCTTTGGAGTCATTCGACCCAAGCAACGCTTCCATGCGTTTTGAGAATTGGCCAAAATAGTCCGCACTCACATGCCCCTTCTCATAGCCTCCCACATAATGAGTCCCGTAGTTGGCAAGTAAGGCCAAAGGACGGCCGTCCAGGTGCTGAGCTGACAACACGAACACCTCTGGATCAACAGGACCAGCCGGTTTCAACAGTCCTTCGCCCCGTCCGTTCATGCGTACCTGATCTCCAGATTTCCCAAAGGGATTCCCCATGGTGCTACCCTCTTTCATAAACCAACGGCGGTTGTGCACGAACTCGGGTTTATCAAATTTCGTCCAGCCAACTTGTGCGGGAGCAAGGTTGGCGATGGATTGTTGCACGGCATCGGCAATGCGCCGAGCCAGGAAAGTTTCGTACTCTTCGTTAAGCAGATTACTGTGGAGCCCAGGTACCACACGAGGAGCTGCATGAGAGTGGGTGGCTGAGATGAGAACCCTGTTTGAGGGGATTCCACACTGCTCCTCAACCAGTTGTTTTGCCTGATCCAATATGGATCTATCGATCATAGTATTGTCACAAACAATGATCGCCAGGCGCAGATTACCGTCGTCAAATACCAGACAACGAGCGTGCAGCTCGTCGTGGACTTCAAGAGCCGGCCCATTGATTGAAATAGTCCCATCCAATAAAGTCCCCAAATGCGGAGTAATGTTACTGGTAGCTGCCCCGGCTCGGAGTATTGCCTGTATCTGAGTGATAGGTACCCAAATAATGCATACAAAAAAAAGAGTTTTAAGAAGTATCTTCATCGATTCGTTAGAAATGCTATGAGGTCGGACATTTCCGATTTACTAATGACGCCTTCGAGCCCAACCGGCATTAAAGACAGTCCACTAGTTTCCAGATTGACCAATTGATTACGAGAAATGATTTCCGAATGACCTCCTGCGACTTTTATTTCTAACGTCGTTGAGGTTTCTGAAGCGATAAGCCCAGAAAAACTCTGACCGTCCTTGGTCTCGGCGGTATAAAGCGCCCAACGTTCTTCCACGGCACGATTGGGATCCAGGATATCGGAGAGCAACGCATCAGTGAGTTTGAAACGAACATCAGCGAGCGTAGGGCCAACATCGACACCCAGATCACCGATTCGGTGACAAGTGCTACAGGCAGCTTTTTCGAAAACCGCCCGACCCTGCTGAGGGTCTCCTTCTTCTTTCTCTAACCCAGAAGAATAATCCGCGATTATTTTAGCACGGTCCTGATCAATCGCACCGAATAGCTCGTATGCCAGAGCAACCACTTCTTTGTTTTCGCGGCGATGCATTCGCCAGCGCTGGAAGGCAGGCATAACTGCCGGATTAATCTCACCCTTTTGCATACGCTTCATGAGTTCGAGCGCTGTTTCATCATTTGAACTCATCATTTCCAAAGCCGCACGCCGAGGAATCGGCCCGAGTGACTTCCATTCGTCGAAGTAAAACTGCGCGACCTCCTTTCGGTTGAGTCGGGATAATAGTCTGCAAGCAAGAGATTGGATTTCAGGGGGCTCGGTTTGAACAATCAACTTCCGAGCGACCTCAAAGACCGTTTCTTTCCCCATCTCCTGAACTAGCGATAAAGCCCCCAAACGTTCCTCCGTTGGCAAACTTCGATCCATAGCCACAGTAGCCGCGGAATCAATCGTAGCCCGAATACCAGAAAGATCATTTTGTGTAAGTGGAGCGGGTGGCTCATTCAACAAAGCAGACATTGACCTGGATCGAAGCGAGCTGCGTTTGAGTCCCTGCGAAAGTCCTTCAACAATGGGAGCGTCGGTAACACTGGTTTTCCCGGTCACCACTTGAGCTGCAATTTGTCGTATACCTTCCATATCGCCTCGGGCTCCGATCTCGGCAGAAAATTCTCTTAAAAAATCCGCCAACTCATTTGAGGACCCTCCAGCAAAACTGCTTCGCCCATCCATCGCTTCAAGAATCGCAACCACCAATTCAGCAGTCGGTGGATTCGAGGCCGACAGAATGGCTTTCCGCATCCAGGGATCCGATAGGCCGCCATTCATGAGCGACTTCAGCGACGCCTTTGAAAAGGTTGATTGATTTGCTTCAGTAGCGCCCAACGCCAGCATTGCGAGAAAACTAACTCGCGACGAACGAGCTCCTGCCAGCTTTAACAACCGGCTGGAATGAACAATCGGGTCAGCCAATCGAATGGCGTTTTCAACCAGACCTGGTTCAGGATCGTTGAGGGCGGCAGCAATTTGCTCCTTCGAAAGAGCATACAATCCATGCAATGTCCATAGGGCGTGAAGACGACCGTGAGCCGAGGAAGAATGTTCAAAGAGGTCTTCGATTTTCGGAACCACGTCTTTCGCGTCTCTTTTAATAAGCAATCTTTGGGCATGGATGCGTTCCCAGCTAATCTTACTCTCCAAGAGTCTGACCAAATCGGAATTTTTCGTCGGCAGTGGTTTAATTCCTGGTGAGCTTACTCCTTTTGGAACCAGCCTCCATATCCGACCATGATCGAGCCCGGCTCGCAGAAAATTCGTTTCCTTAAAGTCCTCTGGGAAGAATTTAGCGTGGTCGATAAAGCGCCGATACATATCGCATACATAAAGCGCACCATCCGGTCCATTTCGAATTTGAACAGGTCGGGTCCATTCGTCAGACGATGCCAGGAAATCGCGCCTGTCCCCTACCCGCTCTGCCACGAAACTTGCACCATTAGGGACCAATCGATTGCGAGTCACTAGTTGTCCCGTTGGGTCACACACGAAAATGTTGCCCAGCAACTCCGGCATCAGGTGGCCACGGTAAACACCAAGCCCACAAGCTGCAGTATGGGTGCCCAAATGAGCGGAACTCGTCGTATGACTTATATGAATCGGATAAATCGGTGAAGCCTGAGCTTGGATGTCTTCATAACCCAGCGTAATGCCTGATGCGGGATTTCGCTCCAAAGCCTCTACCGGCATTACCGCATGAATAATCGGATTGCGATTAGTTGAAAAAAACCGACGACCCCAATCATCCAATGAGCCCCCAAATTGCCCTCGACCGGTGGTGACGCCTATTTCATTTTTACGAGGATCGTAACGCAAATCTCGGCCACGAAACTGCATCGACTCGGAGGGGGTTCCACTTGGATAGATCTCCGTTCCTTCAAGACCGTTGTTCAGATAAACCCTATTGTCCAATCCCCACCGAGGAGAGGATACCTGCAATTGATTGTGGCGAGGTTCATTGGAGGTAAACAGGGATCGTTTTTCATCAGCTACTCCGTCTCCGTCATTGTCTTTTAAAAACATTATAGCTGCCCGGGTGGTTATTAATAGACCGCCATTCATGGGAAGCATGCCCTGCACATGATCCAGATGATCAGCCCAGGTAGTGGCTTTGTCCATACGTCCATCGCTATCTTCATCTGAAAGCAGTCGTATCCGTGACATCAAAGGACCTGTTTCTGTGGGCAACGGATAGTCACCCATTTCGGCAACGAACATTTGCCCCTTCTCGTCCCAGACTACATCCACGGGATCCCGGACCACCGGCTCAGCCGCAACGAGTTCCATTTCGTAATCGCCATCTATTTGCCAGGCCGCCTGAGACTGCTCAGGTGACCAAGGAAACTCCCTGGGTAAAATACTCTCACCTGTTTCGGAGATGCCGGTGTTCGTGGAGGGCACATCGGGGGTCCAGGTCTCAGTGAAACTACCCAACGGCCAAAGCTCCCAGCGCCGCACCCAGAGCTCCGCGTTTAAGGATTGAAGAGAAATATGTCCGTCCCGTTTTCCAGTATCCAAATGTTGTTGTACCGGTTGTCCATTGAGCAGGGTGCTGATTTTTTCACCCTGGCAGATGACTTCGAGACGGTTCCATCCACCCACTGGATTCTCGATATCGTTCGTTTTGCGAAATCCCCGTTTATCTTTCCATCCCACTGGCTTATCGTTTTTCCCAAAATATCCAGACGCTCCTTCGGCAAGCAGAATTTCGACGCCTCCAATGTTGTTCGGATCAGCAGGGGTTTGAGGAGCCTGACCGTGAATCAACAGCCCGCTGGACCGTGCTTGGTCCGCCCGTTCGCCATAGGTGTGTTCACCCCATTTATATTCAAAAACCAAATGGTAGTCACGGTAAGCCTTATGAGTTAATAGAGAACCCCAGCCTTTGCCCGTTACATGTAGTTGATTGTAACCGAAGGACCAAGCCTCCTCATGCTTATCCGTCAGGGAATGCTCGGGTGTTAGAAGGAACGCAAAGGAAGGTTCGTCCAGTAAAGAGATCGGTTCAGTGGGAACAAAAGCCTGTTGGGCATTCAGCCCAATGCAGAAAATAATAAACGGGAAAAGGACGAGTGACCGGAGTTTCATGAGTTCGCCTTATTTTGTGCCAACACGAAGAACCTGTGGCTGGGGATTCGGAACAAAACCACGGGATCGTTGACCGCTGCCAGCCCGATTGAGATCGCCCAGATCGGCACGTCCCTTCTCCGCGAACAGCTCGAGTCGAGCGACAATATCTGGATGGTCTTCCGCAACATTTTTCGAACAACTGATATCTTCGACCATATTGAAAAGGTATTGCGCAGAGGGATAGGGTTGCTTCGGGGGATGGTGCGGATGTCGAACAGATTCATTTAAAGAAACAAAGAGCTTCCAAGGTCCTGAACGAACCGCCTGGAGTTGATCACGGTTGTAGTAATAAAAAACATCGTAGGGAGTTTTCGCGTTTTCCTCGCCGAAAATCAGCGGACGTATGTCGTAACCGTCGATGGTCCTATCACCTGGCGGATTACTTCCTGCGAGGTGAGCAAAGGTAGGCAAGAGATCCATGGTGGTGGAGAGTTCTTCACAAACAGTGTTCGCAGGAATTTTGCCAGGCCACCAGAAAATGGTCGGCACCCGAAAACCGCCCTCAGCAGTGGTGTAGCCGCGACCAAACAAGGGCGCATTGGTTCCACGATAGGCAGCGTTCTGACCACTTGCCATTGGGGCACCGTTGTCGGAGGTCCATAACACGAGCGTATTGTCATCAAGGCCGAGCTCGACAAGCTTGTCCAGAATTTGCCCCAGAGACCAATCCAGCTCTTCAACCGAATCACCCCACGAACCTGCCTCAGATTTTCCACGAAACGCAGAGGAGGAGTAAGGCGTGCGCGTAGACCCCGGCATCGCCTGGGGCATGTAGAGAAAGAATGGCTGTTCCTGGTTTGACTCGATGAAACTGATTGCACGTTCGGTATAGCGTTTGGTCAGATAATCCCGATCGACCGGGGCCTCGATAACAGCCTCGTTTTCCATGAGCGGAAGCGGTGGCCAAACCGAACCATCGGGTTCCCAGGTTCGTGCAGTCATATCGTCGGAGTAAGGAATTCCGAAGTACGAATCGAATCCCTGACGAGTCGGTAGAAAGGTTGGCTGATCCCCCAGATGCCATTTCCCGATACAGGCCGTTGCGTAACCCTGCTCCTTCAGGATCTCGGCAACCGTAATTTCTTCCGGATTCAGCCCGTAGGGAGAGATGGGGCGCAGTACATGTACATCCCGATCGTTCTGATGCATCCCCACGCGTTGCGCATAACATCCGGTCATGACAGAGGCCCGAGATGGCGTACAAACACCGGCTGTGACACAGAAATGGGTAAACTTCCGACCCTCCTGAGCCATACGATTCAGGTTCGGCGTGCGAATGGTTGTGCCCCCGAAAGGCTCAATGTCTCCATAACCCAGATTATCGACGTAGACAAAAATGATGTTGGGTGGCTTGTTTTCGGAAACTGCCTGAATTGATCCATGATCGCGGGGCGAGCAGCTCATCCAAAACGTTGCGCACAACAAAAAGGCTAAACCAGGTAGGTGGTAACAAAATGATTTCATCTTAATTTGTAGGTGGATTAAGCAGTCTTCGGTTTTCCAGCTGCCTTTGCAAGAAACGAAAGAGTCCCAACCCGATGACAATTAACGCCAGCAGATGGTACCCCGAAAAATTGTTCTACAGCCTGGGGGTTGCGTGAACAACAATCTGCATCCCAAGACCACCCAAAAGTCGAGCAACTGGATAACGGACTTCTTCTCGTCATCGAAGACCCGGACCCCTGGGGCCACGATACGGAACCCGTCTTTTGGACGGATTAATCCGATAAGCAATCGTGCTGAAATGCGGATCGGCACTAACACAAAAATCATAAAACCTTCTTGCCGATGCTTCCAGTTTTCACTCCTCCCCCTACCTGTCCTTTCGTAGCTATTAAGCGGAATAGGAAAACCCCCACCTCTGCGGCTACGCCGCTTAAAAGCAGATTTCTTTCAGTAGGAGGATTGCTGTGAGCGAGAATTCTGATTCCACTGACGAGCCCGCCAATCCAACCCTCTTGCGGGAAGCATCACAAAAATCCATTGCCGCAGCTTACGGCTTGTGGTTGCTGGCTGGATTTGCCGGTGCGCACCGCTGGTACCTCAGTCGCTGGTGGACCGCTTTGCTTTATGTCGTCCTGCTATTTATAATTATGGCCGCCTCTGAAGATGTGGGCGGCATGGTCGCCCTCCCCCTTCTTGCGTTCTGGATCGTGGACGCCTTTCTCCTCCCATGGACTTTGCGCAAACGGAACAAACAGCTACAACAGGAGTTCGCAACCAATCCGGAAAGATTTGCAGCCGCCTCGGATTTGATTGCGCCCTGGGCGCTCGATGAATCGGGCGAAAAAAAGAAAAGCAGCCTCGGGTATATTTTGGCGACGCCCTTCCGTATCTATTTCATAATCGCCTTTCCTATCATTTTCGGCATGGCCGCTAAGGAGTACCATTCCCTGGAATTGCTCATCGTGCCAATCGTCATTCTTGTGGCAATCGGACTGGTCGACTCCCTTGACAAAATCCTCCTGCGTTTTCCGGTTTTGCTTGAGATTCCTGGAGTAGGACAGGGTATCGAGAGAGTTGCACAAATACGCGAACACTTCTGGAACAATGAACCTAAAATTCTCAGCTCGTATTGGGGGTTGTTTCGCTATGGAACCTCGAAGTACAAACCTTTCTGGCAGCTAGCTATTATCGTAATGGCGACAGTCATTATCGAATCCGCGATTTCCTACAAAGCCAATTACCAGATGATGCCGTGGGAAGGCGCTTTGGAGATTGTTGGAATCACTGCCATCGTTTCAGGCCTGTTTATTCTTTTCAATTTGACCCCCCTAACCGCCGTCGCTTTCCGCTACAGCTTGTCCGGTCGTCGCTTGCGGCTACGCTTTTTGACCGTCGCTGCAGTCTATTTTATGGTGTTCGGTTATTTCTCTGAGGATCTGATTAATAACTTTCCAGACAAGGACGAAGTCAGCCATGAAGAAAAGGAAGAGTGGGTGATTCCGACCGAGATGTCCCTAATGCGACTCAAAGAAAGATTAGGCCATGCTGAATTCAGAGAATCGCTCTTCTTTAAAATAGAAATTCTCCTAAACTACTATTTCACTCTCGAGGACGAAGAACAAATGACCGAAGAAAATATGACCAAGACGTTCCGCGGCTTGATTGCAGATATAGCCCCGAATGACGAACCCAAAGGATTATTTTCTAAATCCATTCCACTTGCTGCACCAAATTTCACTTTCATATTTAAGTCAAACAGTTGACTGGGAATTTTAGTTAATTCATTATTTTCCAAAGACAACCTATTCAGGTTGGTCTGCTTCGAAATTTCAGGGGGCAAGCTGCTCAGTTCGTTTCCTGCGAGATACAGCGTTGTCAGGTTGGTCAACTGGCCAATCTCCTCAGGCAGTTCTGAAATGCTGCTTTTAGACAAGTCCAACGTTGTGGATTTCTGGCGCTTTGCTTTTAGTATTCTCCTGAGCAGCTTCTCTTGACTCATTTTTTTGGGGGTAACTCTCGTCATGTTTCTTCTCCAAGTCGGTTTTGCGAAAAGGCTTCTTCGGGATCAATCGCTGTTTTGTCCCTCGTGCTTCCTAGCACCAGTTTTGATCAGGGTATAGAAATAGCACAAATCACTCGGTCATTGAAACCTTCTTTTAAAGAAGAAAGATAAAAGTGGTCGAATGGGCTGGAAAAACCTGCGGCTGCGCCGCTAAATAGCAAATTCCTATCAATAACCGTTCGCTTTCAGAACGGTGTCCAGTTCTACCGGTGCACCTCCCTGTCGTTTACTTTCGTCCGCGGCTTCCATGAAGGCGTAGATTTCGATGGTTTCCTCGAGAGGAACCGGGGATTTTCCGGTGCGGAAGAATTGCACGATTTCTCGAAGCATGGGCGTGTAATCGCCGCCTTGAGTTTGCTCGACTATCTTGTCCGTTCCAAAGGCGATTACTTTGTAGTCCCGTTTGGAATTGCGGATGCCGTAAACAACACCGATCTTGCCATCGCCCCAGGTACCCGTGATGACATCGTTGTCCGGAGTAAAGCTGCGGGTGACAGATTTCACGCCTTGTCCCATGACTGTAAACAGTGCTTCAGTTGGGTGAATCCCATACCAGAAGAAGTCCGGGTGAGTCGGCTCAATTGTTGCGGGACCGTAGGAGATAGCACCTTTAAGATCTCCCTTCGAAGCCTCCGCCACTTCTACTACACCCGGATAGTATCTCAGGGAGGAAGAGCTCCAACATGGAACGTTGTGTTTCTTGGAGAGTTTATAAATTTGAATGGCGTCTTTCAGGGAGCCGGCGATCGGCTTATCAATAAATACGGGAAGGCCTGCCTTGAATACAGGGATGACTTGTTCGAGATGGGGACGTCCATCGACACTTTCCAGCAGCACCGCATCCACATGTTCGCACATTTCCTCAATGGAATCATACAGCTGAACGCCATATTCTTCGGTTAAGGTCTTGGTAAACCCGTCAATCCGATCGGCGCTACTCGCAATGTCTGGACTCCCTCCCTTGAAAGCAGCTGTCACTCGTGCACCTGGAACATGATTCGGATTATCTGTTTCGTTGAAGCGTCCGGTAAACGCAGTCACATGGGATGTATCCAACCCGATCAGGCCTACCTTGAAGACCAGTTCAGGCAACGCTCGTTCAAGCGTATTGACAACCTGGGTACCTAGAATCTGAGATCCAGTAGGAATATAGTGAACATCACCCGGGGCTCGGAATAAAGCCGGATCGAAAGAAGCGGTAAGCGAACGGAGGTCGTTGGTGGGAATGCCGTGATGAGACATAACCTTCGCAGCTACAGCATTATAGTTGAGTTCATCTCCATGGATTCGCCCAAACTCCCCTTCTGGGACAAAGGACGTGTTAGCCCATATCAACTTTGCGCCCGTCTGCTTCAGGCGTCTAACCAGTTTCTCCAGATTGGCTTCATAGGTTTCCAAGGTAGTGGTGAGCGTTCCACGTTCTTTGTCCCGATTTCCTTGATTTGGGCTTTCTGGGTGCCGGTAGCAAAGGTCCCACAAGCCCCAATTAAAATGGATGACATCCCATGATTCATCGCCCAGCCATGCATCGATCTTCTCCAGTCCTGTTTCGGTATGCTGGGCGTTACCTTTGTTATGAATTACTTCCGCCCTTCCCTGGAACATCTCAACCACATAGGGCGTATAGCCAATAGAGATGGAGTCCCCAATGATTAAGATACGAGGCAAGGTTTCAGCAGCTGACAATGGCATGCAAAAGCCATACCAGCAACCGAAGATGAGAAGAAGGCGAATGAGTTTCATAGGGTGCAGAAAGCGTGTTCGAGTCTGGTGCGTATGACAAGGTTGGAGAAATCACATTTGTTTTCCCTTGTGAGCGGTGGGGCCAAAGCGCAAAATTCAAACTTCACTGGAATCCTCCATTTATAAATTCGCATGAATAATCATACCCTATCTCGAAGAAACTTTGTAAAGAGCGCCGGAGTTGCCGGTGCTGCAACCTTTGCCACTCTCCCTAATATTTACGGTCAAAAAGCGCCTTCCCGTAAATTGCGTGTAGGAGTGATGGGGCTCAAACGCGGATCCGCCCACATTACTGGATTCCAGACTGTGCCCAATGTGGAGATAGCCTATGTCTGCGACGTCGATAAGAATCGGGCCGCCGAAGGTGCGAAGTTGGCAAACAAGGGACAAAAGACCCCGACCAAAGTAACGGGGGATTTTCGGCGTATTCTTGAGGATGACTCGGTGGATATACTTTCCATAGCCGCTCCCAATTTCTGGCAGGCACCTGCCACCATCCTGGCTTGTGAAGCCGGTAAGCATGTCTACGTGGAAAAACCAGGAAGTCATACTCCCGAGGAAGGTGAGCTGATGGTAAAAGCCGCACGTAAATATAAACGTAAAGTCCAACAGGGAACCCAGCGACGAAGCTATGAGTCGATGATCAGTGGTATGCGGCAACTCCATGAAGGAGTGATTGGAAAGATCCTCCACGCTCGTACCTGGTATATAAATGCAAGGACCGGAATTGGGCACGGGAAACCAACGGCGGTACCTGATTATCTGGATTACGATTTATGGCAAGGACCTGTCCCGGAACGTCCTTACAAAGATAACCTGGTCCATTACAATTGGCATTGGCACTGGCAGTACGGAGGCGGTGAAATCATCAACAATGGTGTTCACTCGCTGGACCTGGCACGCTGGGGACTCGGTGTTGAGTATCCAACTAAAGTTAGCTATTTTGGAACCCGTCATTATTATGACGACGATCAGGAAACCCCAGATACCGGAACCGCTCAGTTTGATTTCGGGGATGTAGGGGCCTCTTGGGATGGTAGCAGCTGCCACCGTCGGCCAGAGGAAAATATTTCGTTCTGCACCTTCTATGGTGAAGGCGGAACCATGGCTTTTGATTTCTCGGGCTACAAAGTCTACGACTTGAAAGGCAGGCTTATAGGCGAAAGAGAGGGAACGCCGGGTGACGTACCCCATTTTCAAAATATCTGTGATGCCATTCGTGACGGAGCTGCTCTCACGCAAGAAATTGCTGAAGGTCAAAAAAGTACGCTGTGGTGTCATTTGGGAAATATCGCTCACCGCACTCAATCCACCTTGGAGATCAATCCGAAAACCGGTCGCATTAAGAACAACCCCGAAGCTCAAAAACTCTGGAAACGAAGTTACCGCAAAGGTTGGCAACCGAAAGTATGAATGATGCCGTTAAACTCAGTTTGATTTCTATAGACAACTTCGGCTAGAAATTCGCCAGGATACATTTTCAAATCGCGACTGAATGAAAAAGCGCACTAGCTGATTATTTATCTATGGACCCAACACTTATAACAGAAAGTCCTTTCGGGGCTCTTACCTTCATTGTCGCACCCGCCTTACTGACCAACGCATCCAGTGTTTTGGCCATGAGTACTATTACTCGCATGCTGCGAACCCGCGACAGGATGCAGGAGCTCTTCGCAAAGTCTGAAGCCGATGGACAATCGGAGGAGGAAGCCGCACGTTTGATCGGCCAGGCGAATCGAGTAAAAAACAGGCGATACAACTTCTTCGAGCGCTACACTCTATTTACATTGCGCTGGGGTCATTTGCCGCCGCAACTCTGGTTACACTCCTTGGAGCCGGTTTGGCGATATTCCACAATTCGGTATGGAACCAAGTTTCCGCTATGACTGGAATCGTGTTGGGTATCGTTGGTGTAGGCGGATTAGTCTATGGAAGGATGAACCTCTTAGCAACAACCCGACTTTCGCTATACAACCTCAGAGAAGAAGCAGGACTGATCCGGGACCGCCAGGGCCGAAAAACAAAATGAAGACCAGGTATTAAAAGTGGGAAACGAATTTAAGAAAAAAACCTTAAGCATCCTTATCGTAGCATGCACGCAGCTTTTGACTGCGTGGGGAGCTGCCGAGAAACCGAACCTGGTGTTTATTCTGGCTGATGATTTTGGTTTTGGTGAATTTTATACAAAAATGAAAATGTTTGCTGGGATACCCCGCTGAAAGAATCACACCCTGCGGTAAACCCGGGACAGATACCAATCTTCAATTGTCCAGGAAATCGACTTTGGCAAAAAAAAGGAGCCCAGAGCCAAAGTGATTTACCTGGAGCAATTATTCATAGGAGCTCAGGGAATAATTGAGGCGGATAGTCCAAGAACTACACAGCCTCCAATTATCATACCAAAAATAAAATAATTTTTGCGACAGATTACTCGACCTGCTATCCATGTCAACCCATCCAACAAGGGCAAGAGACCAAGGAGCCTCGAAAAAAAAGATGCCCAAGCACTTTGTTTAAATAACAATCCTATAAGCCGCGGCATTAGAAAAACAATCAAGTCCCTGATACCCTAACACAATCAAATTGCTCGAATAAGGACCCCTATCTCATACTAGTGGATTCCCTATTGAAATGGCCAATGTTCTCAAAGGAATTTTTCAATATCCAAGCTCTGAATACCCGTGAAATTAGCCCGGAACTCTTCTTTCATTTGTTCTCTTACGCCAGCGGGAAGTTTAGCAACCAATTTGTCGATCTGTTCCTGATGAGCACGTAGTTCGGCCTGCTCAGACTTTTTAGGCGCTTTCGGTTCAACTACTATGTCGTCGCCTGGGAAAGATGCGGCCAAGGCTTCTGCTTGAGCGTCAAGACTGGCATCCAAGGATTGGGGGATGTCTTTCTTATCGTTGGGTTGTGCCGAATCCTCAACCGTTTCAATAGCCTGAATCGGTTCAGCTATTTTTTTTTGATCGGACGCTTCTGGAGCGGCCTTGGCGATTCCCGAAAGTTCCTTGATCAAGGAATCAATGGCCCGGGTTCGGCTCTCTTCGACAGCTCGAAGCAATGTCACTTCAAAATTAACGGTTTGGGATAACCCCATCTTCACACCTCCTTCACCACGATGTAAGGCATCATTCATCCGCATGATGCTTTCAACAAGAATGGGCGGACCTAATAGGGCGGTCTTTCCACCATTGCGGATTCCATCAATGAGGACTTCTCGAAGGTATGTCTGCAGATCGACCAGGATTCGGTAGAGATCTTTTCCTCCTGAAGCAAATGCTTCAACCGTGGATAAAATAGCCGGATAATTGGCCTGGGCAAGTAAGGTCGCGAGCTCGTGGATCTGATCCTGCGATGCGAGGCCATACACTTCGAGTACATCGGCCTCATTTATAGTTTCACCACAAAAGGAGATTAGCTGATCCAGGGTCGATTGCGCATCGCGCATTCCTCCATTGGCCAAACGGGCCACGGATTTCAGCGCTGCTTCGTCAATCGTGATCTTTTCAGCCTCAGCGATCATTTTCAACTTATCGCAAATCACTTGATCGCTAATAGGACGAAACTCGAATCGCTGGCAACGACTGACGATGGTCGGCAATATTTTGTGAGCCTCCGTGGTCGCGAAGAGGAACTTCACATGGGATGGTGGCTCCTCCAAGGTTTTCAACAAAGCATTGAATGCACCGGTTGAAAGCATGTGCACCTCGTCAATGATGTAGATTTTGAACAGACACTGAGCGGGAGAGTATTGGCAGTCCTCTCGAAGTTGACGGATTTGCTCCACCGAATTGTTGGATGCACCATCAATCTCAATCACATCCATACAGCTGCCATCCATGATGGATTTGCAGATTTCGGAACTATCATCGGGTGTTATCGAAGGGCCGCCCTCGCAATTGAGCGCTTTGGCAAACATGCGGGCGGTGGTTGTTTTTCCAGTGCCACGAGGGCCTACAAATAAATAGGCGTGCGCAATTCGGTTTGAAGTAATGGCATTCTTGAGAGTCCTGGTGATATGGTCTTGCCCTACAATTTCATCGAATTGTTGGGGCCGCCAGCGGCGCGCAATGACCTGATATCCTTCTGCCATAAAGTGTTAGAATCTAAAAAATTAAAAAGTGACCAGGTTACCCACGGCTAGCACGATCATGACTACCGTTGCTACCTTCCGGTCCTGGCGGAGTTCGTCTGTCGAGCACCCATGGGACCCGGCCGAGGATCAAGGTGGGAAACGCGGCCCCCTATTTCAACTCCCTTTTTAAAAATATTTGTTCTGGCGTTTTCAGACTGGAATAGAACCCGGATTTAACTGAAACTATTTCTATGGTGGATCAAATAAACATCCGGTACCAATCCGTTGTAGAGTATATCAATTCGTCGGGATTCCTTTGGGAAGGCGGAACCATTTTAATGGTGTTCCTGGTCAGCTTTATTCTGGCCTCCGTTTTAAAAAGAACGATCTACAAGAAGCTTGGAGCTGTTCCTTCGCCCTGGATTTCCAAAACACTCGTCCCAGCCTTTGCGGCACTAACGATGCCGGCTGCTTACGTTTTGATCTGTGCCATGGTCAAAGGGAACATTCTGCAAAGAGGCATAGATGACGTGCTCCTATCACCGGCTACAAGCCTGGCTATTGGTTGGTTCCTCGTCGTGATGGTAAACCGGATGACACGAGAACCCTTCTGGCAGAAGTTGCTGGGGACAATCATTGTGATCGTTACGCTGCTCGGTATTACAGGGTTACTGGAGCCTACAAGCCAAGGTCTCGAAAAGATCAGTATCCCATTTGGGAGTGTAGATATTACGCTACTGGGCATTTTCCATGGGTTGGCGATGTTACTTTTCCTGATATGGCTGAGCATTCGCTTATCAGGAGCAGCGGAAACCCAGATGCACAGGATGCCCAACATCACGCCCTCGATGGAGGTGTTGTTTTCAAAGATCCTCAAGGTGGTTCTCATTTCCCTTTCGATAGTCATAGGACTGAACTCCTTTGGTATTCAGCTCTCTTCGCTTACCGTTCTCGGAGGTGCCATCGGTCTTGGTCTTGGTTTTGGCCTGCAAAAGGTAATTTCTAATCTCATCAGTGGTGTGATCCTCCTGCTCGATAAATCGATCAAGCCGGGAGATGTTATTTCCATTGGAGACACCTACGGGTGGATCAACAAATTAAGCGCACGTTATGTCTCGGTAATCACCCGGGACGGGCGCGAGAACCTTATACCCAACGAGAACCTCATTACCAATGAGGTGGAGAATTGGTCCTTCTCAGATACGAAAGTACGTTTGCGATCACCCGTGGGTATTTCTTACGACGCAGACGTCCGTAAAGCGATTGAGCTCTGTAAACAAGCAGCAACAAATTGTGAGAGAGTTCTGAAAGATCCGGCCCCTCAGTGCCCGGTAAAAGGATTTGGAGATAATTCAGTCGATCTGGAGCTGAGATTCTGGATAGCTGATCCAGCCAAAGGGGTCACCAACATCAAGAGTATGGTATACCTGGAAATCTGGGATTTATTTCATGAACACGATATTGAGATCCCATTTCCTCAGCGAGATATCCACATTCGCGGCGGAGATCCGCTGAAAGTTCAGATGGAAAATAATGGTAAAGGTGATGAATGACACACCGCTTGCTCATAATGTTGGCTTGACTCATAGGCCCTGAATGGAGGAAAAGTCGTATCTCTTTTCGAGCAATGAATAATAATTGCCCATCATTAGGACTATTCCTAAACGGCCCACTGCTGCTACTCCCTTAGGGGGAGCTAATTAACTATGCCCATGGTTTACCGGGCTTCGTAAGGTAAACTAAAAGAGACCTGAGAATTTATTCTTAGAAACAAACAGCAGAAGTAATATTTTAACATTTAGGTCCAATGCAAAAAGCACCCATTACAAAGTATCAGCCATTTATAGGCGTGGCATTGCCAGATCGCCAATGGCCCGGAAAAACAATCGATAAATCACCCATCTGGTGCAGCGTCGATTTACGCGATGGTAATCAAGCGCTAGCCATCCCGATGAACATCGAGGAAAAGCTAGAGATGTTCAAACTGCTCGTGTCCGTGGGATTCAAGCAGATTGAAGTTGGATTTCCATCAGCCAGCGACACAGAATACAATTTCTTACGCCGCCTGATCGATGATAAGCTTATCCCAGACGACGTTACAGTCCAAGTACTCGTCCAAGCTCGCGAGCATCTGATTCGTCGTACGTTTGAGGCGATCAAAGGTGCGACACGGGTGATCGTCCATCTCTACAATTCCACCAACCCTTTGCAAAGACGGGTAACCTTCGGTTTGTCAAAAGAGGAGATCAAGGACATCGCAGTCACTGGCACAGCTTTGGTGCGTGAGTTGGTGGCTACGGTTCCAGAAACAGAGGTGTTGTTTCAATATTCACCGGAAAGTTTTTCAGATACTGAAATGGAATTTGCTCTGGAGGTTTGCGAAGCAGTGTTCGCTAAGTGGGATCCACCAGCGGGCGAATCTATCATTCTGAATCTGCCAGCTACCGTTGAGTTAGCCACTCCGAACATTCATGCTGATCAGATTGAATGGTTCTGCCGCAACTTTCCCAAGCGTGATCAGATCATTGTAAGCTTACATACCCACAATGACCGTGGCACAGGAGTCGCTGCAACCGAGCTGGGTTTGATGGCTGGCGCGGATCGCGTGGAAGGAACCCTGTTTGGCAATGGGGAGCGGACAGGAAATCTGGACATCATTATCGTCGCCTTGAACCTTTATTCTCAAGGAATCGAATCAGGACTGGATTTTACAAACCTGACGACCATTCGAAATATCTACGAACGATGTACGCGCATGGATGTTCACGATCGGCATCCTTACAGTGGTGACCTTGTCTTCACCGCCTTTTCTGGCTCACACCAGGATGCGATTAAAAAGGGCATGGAACAAATGGCCCCTGAAGCTGGCGCATTGTGGCAAGTCCCCTACCTGTTGATCGATCCCAAGGATATCGGGAGAGACTACGAGGCTATTATTCGGATTAATAGTCAATCGGGCAAAGGCGGAGTAGCCTTTGTCTTGGAGAATGAATTCGGCTATCAGATACCGAAATCGATGAGCCCAGAATTAGGGCACTTGGTTTCGAATTTGGCGGATGAATTATCGCGAGAACTTACTCCAGCCGAAATCCTGGAATCGTTTTTGGATGAATACTCCAAACAAGAAACACCCCTGCATGTGGAAGCATTCAACGAAGTAGCCCGTTATCCCAAAACGAGAGAAATCGAACTGGCCGCAAATTTATCCTGGAACGGCCAAGATAAGAAAATCCAGGGACGAGGTAATGGTCCCATCAATGCCTTTTGTAATGGTCTCGATGAAGACGGATTAAAGCACTTCAATCTCGTTTCCTTTTCGGAACATTCCATCGGAATAGGTTCTGGAACAAAAGCAGCGGCTTATGTGCAGATTCAAAAATATAATGCAGGTCTATATTGGGGAATCGGAATCGACAACGATATTGAACTGGCGAGTTTGAAAGCACTCGTTTCAGCAATCAATCGTTCCGAAACCGCCTGAAACCGAAACGACTCGAACTCAATTTAAAGACCGGCCTCAAAGAGGCCGGTCTTTTTTTGTACGCCAAATTAATAAACTATCAGGTCAGGGCGTTAAATAGGAAACAAATCGTTTAACTCAAAAGAATTAAAAAAACATGAGACACCCACCTAGCCCCATCTATGAAAGTAAGTCCGGAAGAACAACGCTCTCCCTCGTATTCACAATTCTGATAATAGGTGGGGTGTTTATTATTCTACCACTTTCACAGCTATCGTCTGAACCACCAAAACCGGACGACGACGAGGAGAAGCCTGACGACAAAATCGATTTGGATACACCTATAGAAAAACTTAGTATTCGAGATGTCTCTGATTATTTCAAAGGACTAAGAGGCGATGGCCCGGGCAACGTGGTGCGAAACTTCCGCAACCTTGATTTTGAAGTAGAAAATTTGATCTACGATACTCACGATCTCGACAGTCATCCTAATCCCATCGTTCAATCAAATCCCGCTTTTCCCTCTGCCTTAAAACGCGGAGGCATCGAGGGTTTTGTAGAGGTTGTCTTTGTGGTGACCGCGAATGGCAAAGTGAGGAATATCAGAATAAGTAAAGCTAGCCATAGGGAATTCGCGGAAAGCGTGCGCAATGCACTCAGACAATGGAGTTTCGAACCCGGAAAGCTGGACAACAAAGCAGTCGCTACCCGGGTGCTACCATCGTTTCTTTTTACCTTCAAGTAATCGAAGAAGATCCTACTTATGATCCCAGGGAAGGTGAACCTCCTCTGGGATTTTATCCCATACGACGTACGGCTCGAAAATCTTTCCAGGATTCATAATGTTGTTCGGATCAAGCACTTCTTTGATCGCACGCATCGCAGCAATTTCCGCTTTGTTGTGCTGGAACTTAAGGAATGGCGACTTAGCAAGACCCACTCCATGTTCACCGGTGATAGCACCCCCTAATTCGACAACGGTCTTCATCAACTTTATTACTGCTTTTTTGGCAATACGCTCATGGGCTTTGTCTCCACGATTGAACATGATGTTCACATGAAAGTTACCATCGGCAGCATGACCAAAGGTGGGAATCGCCAGGCCCGTTTCCTTTTTCAGCTTATTGATGAAACGCATAAAGATAGCCTGATTTCTTAAGGGAACCACGATATCCTCATTCAGCTTGGTGTTACCCATTTCATACATCGCAGGGGAAGATTGACGACGAACCTGCCAAAGCTTTTCCGCCTCATCGAAGTCATAGGTTTCTGAATACTTGAGGCCGCGTTCTTTAGCCCAAGCTAGTACTTTCTTCCGATCGCGCTCAACCGACTCTTTATAGCCATCCAATTCAAGAAGCACCATGGGCGTCTGCCCTACCCCCGGGAAAAACGGTTTTCCGGTCCGGCGTTCGGCGCAGAACACGGTCTCGTCATCGAGAAATTCCAGGATGGAAGGAATTAATCTGGATTTCATCAACGCCCGGATCGCGGCAAGCGCACGGCTATCGCTTTTAAAAGCGACGAGCACCGTCCATTTCAAAGGAGGTTTGGGAATCAGCCGCATAACGGCCCGAGTGATCACACCCAAGGTACCTTCACTGCCAACCCATAGATCCTTCATGTTGTAACCAGAAACATACTTCCGCACATCCGCTCCCCAACGAACGAATTCGCCATTAGGTAAGAATCCTTCCAGGGCGTAAACATAATCTCGTGTAACGCCGTACTTCGCCCCAGTCATTCCACCTGCGTTGCAAGCGATCGTTCCACCAATGGAGCAAAAACGTTTGGAGGAAGGATCGGGTGGGTAGTACCAACCTACACGCTCGGCCTTTTGCTTAATCGTTTCCAAAACGGCACCTGTTTCAACATAGGCCATGCCGGAATTGGCATCGATGCGCACTTTTTTCCAGCCAGACAAATCGAGAACCCAACCCCCTTTAAGCGGAGAGGCTGCACCCGTTAAGCAGGTTCCAGAACCACGAGTCGTGACAGGAACCTTGAATTTATTGGCGAGTTTTAAAAGAACTCCGATTTCTTTGTCGTTATTGGGTTGAATTACCGCATCGATATTGAAAGCCAGCTTACTGCTATCAAACGATTTCCAATACAGATTGTTCGCATCCGTTTTTACGGAAGATCCCAGTCTTTTCTTCAATTCCTGTAGGGCCGTCTTTTTTGGCATACTCAATGACTTAGCAATTAAGCCTTATGCCTCAACAACAATTAACTGCTAGAATTAATCACAACCCATTTTCCCGGTTGATCCTCACACCTGGACCCGCCTTAGTGAACCAACATGGAGAATTCTTTCTATTCGGCTTTCGACGAGGCCAGCATCCCAGATCGACAAGCGGACGTTTACCGGAACTCTTTTGAAGTGGACCGAGACAGGATTATCCACACGTCGGCCTTCCGTCGCCTACAGGCCAAAACCCAGGTGTTTCAGTCGGGAGAATACGATTTTTACCGGACCCGACTCACCCATTCGATTGAAGTGGGGCAGATCGGTCGCTCCATTTGCAGTTATCTTAAAAAATCGAGTGAGCATCTCGGGGAAGACTTCTATGTGGATCCGAACCTGGTGGAGGCGGTTTGCCTCTCCCACGACTTGGGGCATCCACCGTTTGGACACAATGGGGAAAAAACATTGAATCGTCTCATGCGCCCCTATGGGGGGTTTGAAGGGAACGCCCAGACACTGAGGCTCCTGACAGAAACCATTTACTCCGATCTGAAAAAACGAAGCGGCATGAGGCCTACTCGGGCATTACTGGATGGGGTCTTAAAGTATAAATCGCTCTATTCTGAGCGAGACAATCCGCCAAATCACTTTCTATTCGACGATCAGAAGCCTTACCTGGATTTCGTTTTTGATGACCACGACCTGGAATCGAAGCTTCCCGGTCACAAAGCAAAAAACAGTTTCAAGAGCCTGGAATGCCAGATCATGGACTGGGCGGATGACACAGCCTACAGCATTCACGATATTGCAGATGGCATACGTGCGGAATTCATAACGATTGATAAACTTGAACGATGGGCTTCAAGCGTAGAACTAGGCTCTGATGAATCCGGTCATGTAGAATCTGTTATCAGCATCATTCGAAAAGGTAATGTCGACGCGATGCTTGGCATAAAGATTGGTGAGTTTATTCAGACGAGTTCGCTTCAGGAACGAAGTAACTTCATGAGTGAAAAAACAAACCGCTTTAGGTTTGAGCTGAAAGTCGACCCAGCAAAACAACGCGAAAGCGAACTCTACAAACGCATAGCCTATGAGATCGTTTTTTTGAGCACCCGCGTAAAACAACTGGAATATAAAGGAGATAGCATGCTTGAACGCTTATTTGAAGCTCTCCTTGAAAACTATACTGAAAAAGGGGGAAACCCGCCGCGCCTGGTATCGCCTAAGCTGGAGAAGCGTCTGAAGGCAGTCGACACAGTCACTGAAAAAGCAAGGCTACTCTGTGACTACCTGGCAGGAATGACCGACAGCTTTGCCATCAAAACGTATCGCCGATTATTCGATCCTGGTTTCGGTTCGATCGTGGATATTGTATAGGAAATTCCGAAGGTTTTCATTTTTCCAAAGCCCTTCATTGACTTCCCTTACAAAAGGAATTGTTCTTTCTCGCAAATAAAGCGACTGGCGCAATCAAGGGCGGAATAAACCGCTAGGAAGCCAAAGAATTCTATCGAGCGCCTGGGTAGAATCAAAAACATTCATATCGCTTCCAGATGTCACAGACCACTACTTCCACACCGCTTGCTGAATACCTTGAGCAAGCAAGCACCAACGTAAACCCAGCTTTTGTAAGCTACTTGGCAAACCTGCAACAAGTTGCGGCGGTTAATCCGCCCATCGCGCGGAGTATTATACAGGAGTTGGAAGATCAGCGAAATAACCTGAAGCTCATCGCCAGCGAAAATTTCACAAGCCTCGCTACACAAGCGACGATGGGAAATCTGCTAACGGACAAGTATGCCGAAGGTTTTCCGGGATCCCGTTTTTATGCGGGTTGCGACAACGTAGACAATCTGGAGAGCGAAGCGTGCTCCCAAGCCTGTAAGCTTTTCGGAGCCACCCATGCTTACGTGCAACCACACTCAGGTGCCGACGCAAACCTGATCGCCTTTTGGGCCATCCTTCAAGCTCGGGTGGGAGTACCAAACATGGCGGAGCTCGGCGAAACCAACCCGGCAAAGCTGTCCCGTGAAGACTGGAACAAAGTCCGTCACGCCATGGGTAACCAACGTATGCTCGGGCTGGATTACTATTCCGGGGGTCATTTGACCCATGGTTACCGCCAGAATGTTTCCGCCCAATTCTTTGATAGCTACGGCTACGCCGTAAACAGGGAAACCGGTTTGCTTGATTATGATGAACTCGAGAAGCAAGCCGAAGAAGTAAAGCCACTGATTCTTCTGGCCGGGTATAGCGCGTATCCACGGAAGATAGATTTCCGTCGTATGCGCGAAATCGCCGATAAAGTAGGAGCAGTGCTCATGGTCGATATGGCTCACTTTGCAGGACTTGTTGCGGGCGGAGTATTCGAAGGCGATTTCAATCCGATGCCTTTTGCGGATATCGCTACCACTACTACGCATAAAACCTTACGTGGTCCGCGTGGTGGTGTCGTGTTCAGTACCCCGGAGTTTTCTGAATTTGTGGATAAAGGTTGTCCCCTCGTCATAGGAGGTCCCCTACCCCACGTGATGGCCGCAAAAGCCGTCGCATTCACGGAGGCGAATAGACCTGAATTTAAAACCTACGCGGCCCAAATTGTTAAGAATTCCAGGGCCATGGCCGATGCTTTAATCGAGGAAGGGTTAACCATACCAACAGGAGGTACAGACAACCATCTCTTGCTCATCGATGTAACCACATTCGGCCTCAATGGTCGCCAGGCTGAAAGTGCAGTACGCGAATGTGGAATAACTCTGAATAGAAACTCCTTACCCTTTGATGTGAATGGTCCCTGGTATACCAGTGGACTTCGTGTTGGAACCCCCGCAGTGACAACGCTCGGGATGAACGAAGAGGACATGAAAGAAATTGCAGGCGTCTTTAAGCTGATTCTTTCCAACACGACTCCCAAGGTATTGACCAAAGGTGCAAATGCCGGAAATAACAGTAAGGTGAAGTACGCGATTGCCGACGGTGTGCGCGAAGAAGCCCAACAAAGAATTGGTAGACTTCTTGGGAAGTACGTGCTCTACCCAGAATTGGAATTGGACTTCCTGAAAAAGCACTTCAACTAACCTGGTAGTCCTGCTACATCGTTCGAATACCCAAGACCAACGGCGCAGCCAGAGTCTTCTGCCCTACCGAAGAAACAATATCCAGAAACCGTGACATCTTTCAAAATCACACCTTCCCGGTGCTAATCCTGATCGTAGTCATAACCTTAATCCAATTATGATAGGGGCATTGCTTTTTGATACAGAAGTTTTGTGGGACTGCGATAAGGATCAGGATAACGATTATGAAAATTGCCCTACTGTTTGCTAGATAACTGAAAGTCTACAAATGTTTTTCAACGACTCGACTGATCGAGGCGAAACGATCTTTCAGCGCCGGGTAGAGCGCTTGGTATTCCGGGTAGTAATCCGCATAAATCGATTGATTGAATCCTGGGTCGGTTTCACCAGTGTTCTTCACAATTTGAGCGGCTGCGGAATCGAGATCCGAGTATACACCTGAAGCTACCCCGGCTAAAACGGCGGCACCAAAAGCAGCCCCTTCGGTTACGTTGGTCGTAACCACCTTCGAGCGATAAATATCGGCCTGCATTTGTAACCAGAAATCACTCTTGGCCCCTCCACCGGAAGCACGGACTTCTGAGATTTCGATTCCCAAGTCACGCATGAGCTGGAGAGAATCGTTCATCCCATAGGTAATTCCTTCTAGCACTGAACGCGTCATATGTGATTTGCCGTGACGTAGAGTCATCCCGAAAAAAGTGCCGCGGGCATGAGGGTCTGGGTGGGGGGTTCGTTCACCTGACAAGTAGGGTAGAAATAACAATCCTTCACAACCGGCTGGAGCGCCTTTTGCCTGTAAGGTCAGCATTTCAAATACATCTCTTCCGGTTGCAGCGGCTTCGGCAGATTCGAGATCGCCTAAGGTCGATTTATACCAATCGAAACTTCCTGCAGCAGATAACATGACGCCCATAAGATGCCATTTGCCGGGCACCGCGTGACAGAACGCATGGAGCAAGCCATTCGGCTCGACTCGGTATTCATCCGATTGTGCAAAGACTACGCCTGAGGTTCCCAAAGTCGCAGAAACAATCCCTTCACGGACAATGCCTGAGCCAACTGCCTGCGCCGCTTGATCTCCAGCTCCAGCCGCGATGAGCGTGCCTTCGAGCAAACCTGTAGCTGCGGCTGCCTCGGCAGATATATGGGTGCTGGCAACCGTTGATTCCGTTACTTCAGGCAGAAAGGACTTTTTAATACCAAGAGCATCGCACATTTCTTCAGACCATTTACGCTTTCCTACGTTGAGTATTGAAGTGCCTGAGGCATCCGACACATCAGAGAAAAATTCCCCACTAAGGAGAAAGCGCACATAGTCTTTAGGTAGTAAAAAGCGTTCGGCTTTGGTAAATATCTCCGGTTCATTTTCCTGAACCCAGGCGATTTTGGGAGCAGTGAATCCAGGCAAAACAGGATTACCTGTGAGTTCCAATACACGATCAGCTCCTACTTTAGCGGTGATGTCAGCACATTGCTTCGCAGTTCGCTGATCGTTCCACAAAATGCAAGGGCGCAGAACTTGATTGTCTTTATCAAGCAACACTAATCCATGCATTTGTCCGGTCAATCCAAGGGCAGCGACATCCTTGGCATCCACCCAGTTATCCTCTAGCACTCGTTTGATCGATTGGCAAGTGGCCTTCCACCAATGAGAAGGATCCTGCTCCGACCAGAGTGGCTTCGGAGTTTCAAATGGATACAACTCAGTTGCACTTCCAACCACATTCCCTTCCTCGTCGATGAGCAGAGTTTTCATACTCGAGGTGCCGACATCTATTCCGAGGAGATACTTCATACGATAAACATGGATCAGGATTGCTTGATCGCCAATCCTACATTCTCCGATTTGGCACGGCTATCCCTATTAAATAAACTCGTTAATCAAATTCTCCAACATTTCCTGGCGACCACTTTCTACGGTCGGTTCAGGATTGGATAGACTATAGCTTGAAAGCTCGGTAAACCCGACTTCGCCGGATTCGATTTTTGATCCAATTCCGGAATCCCAAGAGCTGTAACGTTTCGAAACAAAATTCTCTAAGCGGCCATCTTCAATAATCGCATTGGCAATCTTTAATCCGCGTGCAAAAGCATCCATTCCTCCGATATGGGCATGAAACAGATCTACAGGTTCAAAACTTTCACGACGGGGTTTTGCATCGAAATTTAAGCCACCTTTTTTGAAACCACCATCCTTCAACAGCTCGAGCATAATCTCGGTGGTCAAATAGATATCGGTCGGGAACTGATCAGTATCCCAACCAAGTTGCGGGTGACCTGTATTTGCATCCACAGAACCCAGTGCACCAGCGTTTCTTGCAACCACCATCTCATGCTGCATTGAGTGGTTTGCCAAGGTTGCGTGATTGGTTTCCAGATTGAGTTGAAAGTGATCCAAGAGGCCGTACTCACGAAGAAAATTTAAACAGGCAGCCGCATCCGTGTCATACTGGTGAGTGGTTGGCTCCTTCGGTTTCGGTTCGATGAAAAATTGACCTTTGAACCCAATCTCGGCTGCGTAGTCGACAGCCATGTGCAGAAGCTTGGCCAAATGATCGAGCTCACGCTTCATGTTGGTATTAAGCAAAGTAGTGTATCCCTCTCGACCGCCCCAAAATACGTACCCTTCACCACCCAGTTCCAAAGTCGCATCCATGGCTGCCTTTACCTGTGCTGCGCTATAAGCAAACACCTCGGCACTACAAGAGGCACCTCCACCGTGCATGTAACGCGGGTGTATAAACAAACAGGCCGTACCCCAGAGAAGCTTTTTGCCACTACTTTCCTGATGCTCTTTTAACGTTCCAACAACCGCCTCAAGATTCTTGTTCGACTCCGCAAGGGTGGCACCCTCGGGCGCTACATCCCGGTCATGGAAGCAGTAATAATCGAGGCCCATTTTTTCGAGAAATTCGAAGAATACTCCAACGCGTCTTTGAGCATTTTCGACCGAGTCACTACGGTCGTCCCAAGGCTTTAAAGACGTTCCTATACCGAAAGGATCGGAAAGCTCGTTGCGCATGGTGTGCCAGTAGGCTCCTGCAAAGCGCAGATGTTCCTTCATCGTTTTACCACCCACAACTTCATTGTGCAGGTAGTGTTTAAACGCCAAAGGATTCTTGGATTGAGGTCCTTCGTATGGGATTTTGGGAATATTGGGGAACGCTTCGGGCATGGCGATATAGTCAGGAATGTTTGTAATTTATTTGCCTAAGATAGAACAGAAGAAGATGCACCCGCCGGTCACTTCTGGTCAAGGTTTTCAGAAGGTCATTGAGAAAATAAAGTTTGAAGTTCGCAATTCTTCCTACCCTCTCGATTTGGAAGTTTGGACTATTAACTTTTGGATTCAAATAACTCTCAAAATCGGGAAGTAAGAAAAGTCTCAAATATTACCATAAAATCCGATAGATATCCAATTTTAGTGTTGATTAGTATGACCATTTCTGGATGTTTTGTTTCCATAACCTGTGACGGTCATCTGCGATAAATCCTTAATTTGAGGGTTTATTTTCTTCCTCAGATCCCCGACCAAATTCCTTAAAAATCCGTTTACTATGAATTCAGTCTATTTTTGGCCTGTTCCGATAGCATCTTTCATCGCCCTCGGTTTCGCCTGGGCGTTTTTTAAACAAATGATGAAAAGCGATGAAGGTGATGAAAGCATGATACGAATTGCCGAGCATGTGAGGAAGGGCGCTATGGCCTATTTAAGGCAGCAATACAAAATAGTCGCCATTGTTTTCATTATTCTAACAGCGATATTTGGTTTTATGTCCTTCGTTTTAAAGGTTCAAAACGCCTGGCTGCCAATCGCTTTTATAACCGGAGGATTCTTCTCGGGCCTGGCCGGGTATTTCGGAATGAAAACAGCCACCTACGCTTCGGGTCGAACAGCACACGCGGCAAAAGAATCGCTCAATGCTGGCCTGAAGATTGCCTTTCGAAGTGGTGCAGTCATGGGCCTCGCTGTAGTTGGCCTGGCGCTATTATATATTTCGATTTGGTGGGTGTTCCTAAACAGTGTCGTCGATGCAGAATACGAAACTGAAAAACTACTTATCATAACGACCACCATGCTGACATTCGGTATAGGTGCATCCCTTCAGGCATTGTTCGCTCGTGTGGGAGGAGGTATTTATACCAAAGCCGCCGACGTAGGTGCAGATTTAGTGGGCAAGGTGGAAGTGGGCATCCCAGAGGATGATCCACGCAATCCAGCCACCATTGCAGATAACGTGGGCGACAACGTGGGAGATGTCGCTGGCATGGGAGCTGATTTATACGAGTCCTATAGTGGTTCGATTTTGGCTGCGGCCGCACTTGGAGCTGCGGCTTACCTGCATGCAGAAGATAGTTCTCACCAACAGGCCGCCGTCATGGCACCCATGTTAATTGCGGCCGTCGGAATTCTACTTTCCATCGTTGGAATCTTCTTTGTAAAAACCAAAGCGGATGCGACCCAGAAAGAGCTGTTGGCTGCGCTCGAAAAAGGAATCAATATTTCCTCAGTCCTGATCATCGCGGCCTCCTTTTTTATTCTTAAATGGCTTGGACTTCCGAATTATCTTGGAATCTGGGGAGCGATCATCGTTGGGCTCTTGACAGGAATTGTAATAGGTAGAGCGACCGCGTATTACACCTCGTCCGAATACAAGCCAACTCAGCACATTTCTGAAAACGCACAAACCGGTGCGGCAACCGTGATCATTGCGGGTCTCGGAGTTGGTTTTATTTCTACGGCCATCCCTGTTCTGGCGATCATGCTAGGAACAAGTTTGGCCTATTTCTTTGCCGCCGGCAGCCTGGACTTGTCGAATATTAACCAAGGCCTTTACGGGATTGGGATCGCAGCGGTGGGGATGCTCTCTACACTTGGAATCACTTTGGCAACTGATGCTTACGGTCCAATCGTGGATAACGCAGGCGGCAACGCTGAAATGGCTCACCTTCCTCCTGAAGTAAGGGAAAGAACCGATGCACTGGATTCCTTGGGCAATACAACGGCAGCAACCGGAAAAGGCTTTGCCATTGGTTCGGCTGCTCTTACAGCACTCGCTCTCCTGGCTTCTTATTATGAGGCGATTCGTATCGCTATAGCCGATGCCATTGCAAAAAATGGCAGCTTTTCTTTCCCCAACGGATTGGAAATTGAATCGATCGAAATGGTAAAGTCGATGAGCCTGATTGATCTCATCGACAACTTCGATGTCCATTTGATGAATCCTAAGGTGATCATAGGATTATTGCTCGGCGGAATGATGGCCTTTGTTTTTTGCGGTCTCACCATGAATGCGGTCGGACGAGCTGCTGCGGCGATGGTAGCTGAAGTGCGTCGTCAATTTAAAGAAATCCCGGGGATACTAGAAGGGGAGAACGAACCCGACTACGCTCGTTGCGTAGAGATCTCAACCATAGGTGCACAAAAGGAGATGCTCGTACCTTCGCTTTTAGTTATTCTGGTGCCACTGGTTTTTGGTATTCTACTGGGAGTTCCTGCCGTCGTAGGGTTACTGGCGGGTGGTCTTTCGGCTGGGTTCTCCCTGGCCGTTTTCATGGCCAATTCTGGAGGAGCCTGGGACAACGCAAAAAAATATATCGAAGAAGGCAATTTTGGGGGCAAAGGTTCGGACGCTCACAAAGCTGCGGTAACCGGAGACACGGTGGGAGATCCATTTAAAGACACATCCGGTCCCAGCCTCAATATCCTGATTAAACTAATGTCGATGGTCGCCATCGTCATGGCCGGAGTCACGGTTGGTTACAACATCTTTTAGGCGGCATTCACACAGGCAGATCGGTTTTAATAAGAAACGATCCCCAGGATAATTAGGCCGAAAATCAATACGAAGGTTTCTGGAGCTGGAATGACGGTAGCTTGGACAACCACGTTATCTAATGTAACATGACCTAAGACACACTAAGATGTTTGTCATTAGTTGTTTATGTAATTTCCTGCATATTTTCGTGTATTCCAGTGTATTCTCGCATTGTATCCACTTGAATAATACATAACTTGTTCTGGAAGAACATTTTAGGATTGACATTTCAGGGTTTTTAGTGTATATTATATTAGTCTCTTCTCCTATTGGAAGGGATGTATTTTCGTCTAAAACATCGTTTGTATAAATACCATTATTAGATAACATATATGCACTGCTCGTCTTGTGCTTCACACGTCCCATGATTATACGACCTAGACGAAACCCTGATCCACGGAAATCTCCTGCACAAGGACCTACGATAAGACTGACCGGAACTAAAAAGTTCCCTGTCAT
>Ga0115002_10001360_pt1 | contig 33765 bp, 22 predicted proteins | sample ArcticOcean_MG_C_8_FD_89576 | JGI IMG/M metagenome (GOLD analysis project Ga0115002, IMG submission 89576) | Marine microbial communities from western Arctic Ocean - ArcticOcean_MG_CB11_86 | ecosystem: Environmental > Aquatic > Marine > Oceanic | place: Arctic Ocean: Canada Basin | collected... | reverse complement strand
GGATGTCGCAGCCGGATGTTGCAGCGGGATGTTGCAGCTGGACCTTAGGGTGGGAATGGAGCGGTAGGATTTGGCGGGGTGGGTACTCGGTGTTCATTATGGGATTTGCCGGGGCAGATGCAAGTAATCCGGCAAGAAGCTAGCTGCGGGAGGCGGACTTAGGTCGTTGCAGCATCCCCCACTCCAGTGCTCAAGTCCTCTGGTTTACGGGGGCTATCCGCCAATCGTCCGGCCACCATCGACTGGCAGTCACATTCCCGTGACAAAAGCATTCTCGGCCAAAAAAACGACTGCATGGGCAATATTTTGGGGGGTGCCGGCACGCTTGACCAAGGTGCTGTCATTTTTTAGCCTACTTGATGGAACTCGGTAATAATGTTCCAAGCTTCTGCAGGCGTTTCGGCAAAGTGAATTAGATCCAGGTGCTCGTCAGCGATCACGCCCTCGTCGGCAAAAGCAGAGAAGTTGATCAAATTGCGCCAATACTCTTCGCCGTACAAAATAATTGGGATCTCCTGCATGCGGCCTGTTTGACGAAGTGTGAGGGTATTGAACAATTCGTCGAGCGTCCCAAAACCGCCGGGGAAAACTACGAGCGCCTGGGCACGTAAGACGAAGTGAAATTTGCGCAAGGCAAAATAGCTGAACTGAAAACATAGCTCGGGCGTGATGTACGGGTTGGGCTCTTGTTCGTGCGGCAACTCGATATTGAAACCGATACTTTTGCAGCCTGCCTCGAAAGCACCCCGGTTGGCGGCTTCCATAATGCCGGGGCCGCCCCCGGTGGCGATGACAAAGTCACATTTCTTATCGAGTTGGCAGCTTGTCGAAACCAGGCGGCCGAACTCGCGCGCATCGTCATAAAATCGCACTTTGGCGACGACGCTTTCCGCACGTTGCACGCCGCGCTGCGCGCGAGGATCGTCTGGTCGTTTTGACAAGAGGCGTTTGGCACCGGCCAGGTGAGCGTCGGCCTGCTCGCGAGGAATCACCTGCGTGCCGCCGAAAACGACGATGGTTGAATGAATATTATACTGGCGGAGCAGTGTTTCGGCCTTTTGCAGCTCCAACTGCATCCGTACAGGGCGCTGCTCATGGCGACCGAGGAAGTCGATGTCTAGTTCAGCGAGACGATAGCTATGCGATTCGAGGATTGCACGGCGGTTCCGTTCTACGTCTTGCGGCAGTTCCATAGGTTTTTCGTTCTTCGTGAAAAGGTGTTCGAGGTTGGTAATTTATAGCCCCCTCCCTTTCAGGGAGGGTTAGAGGTGGGTGGTTTTATAGCCCCCTCCCTTTCAGGGAGGGTCGGTTTTCTAAGTCAACTCATGGGATTCGCCCAGGGCGGGCACGTGAACGTCCCACTGGCGAGACTCCTTCAGCTGTTTCGCCAGGGCAGCGGCGCTATCGGGTTCGCCGTGCGTCAGGAAGACGCGGCGCGGGTCGGGTAATTCGGTGAGCCATCGCAACAGATCCTTCCGGTCGGCGTGGCCGCTCAGTCCAGGCACTTTCTCGACCGCGGCACGGACCGGGATTTCTTCGCCGTGCATACGTATGGTTTCTTCTCCGTCTTGAATCCGCCGGCCCCGTGTGCCGGTCGCCATGTACCCGCCTAGGACGACGGTGTTCTTGGGGCTCGGCAAACGGCTTTTAAGATGGTGCACGATTCGCCCGCCGGTCATCATGCCACTGCTAGAAATAATAATCGCCGGTCCCTTCACATGATTGAGTGCCTTGGACTCGTCGGTCGAACGACAGAGATGGACGTTTGGACCTGCCAATACCGGATGCTGCGCGTCGAGTTCGCCTTCACTCAGATCGTGGTCATCGCTGTGTTCCTTGTATATCGATGTCGCGTTACACGACATAGGACTGTCGAGATAGATGGGCAAGTCGGGAATGCGATCGTCGTTTTTCAGCAGTTGTAACAGGTAAATAAACTGCTGTGCCCGACCGATGGCAAACGACGCGAGCAGCATCACGCCGCCTCGCTTGATGGAACGGTTCACCACTTCTTCCAGCGAGTCGAGTAGATCCGTCTCGGGGTGGTCGCGATCGCCATAGGTACTTTCGCAAATCAAGTAATCGCAATCGGATGGTGGAGACGGATCAAAGTACAAGGGACCGTCGTATCGGCCTACGTCTCCTGAGAAGAGAATCTTGAGCGGTGGTTCGGAATCGCGAATCTCCACTTCAATCATACTCGAGCCCAGCAAGTGTCCGGCATCGTGAAATCGCATCCAAATAGGCTCGGCGGGCGAAAACCATTTGCCGCGCGGCTTTTCACTGAATAACTTTACCGTATGTTTTACATCGTCGCCGTCGTACAACGGTAAGGCCGGCTTGTGTTTCGAATAACCTTTTTTGTTGGCGTACTTCGCGTCGTACCCCTGAATTTTGGCGGAGTCAAGCAGAATCAGCTCGGCTAACTTAGCCGTCGCAGGCGTACAGAAGATTTTGTGGTTGAAACCCTCTTTGACGACTCGGGGCAGAAAACCTGTGTGGTCGAGATGCGCATGGGTCAGTGCCACGGCGTCAAGCGACTTGGCCTTGAAGGGAGTAGGGTCCCAATTGCGGAGCCGCAACTTTTTTTTGCCTTGAAACATACCGCAATCAATGAGCACCTTGGCGCCACCTGCTTCGAGCAGATACTTGGATCCTGTGACCGTTCCAGCTGCCCCGTGAAAAGTTATTTTTGCCATAAGTGTTCTCAGTCGGGGAAATGGACGATTGTTGCAGCTGAAATCGTAGCGGTTTTTTCGCTTGGGCCATACCTGAATCTTTGCTCAATCGGTCTAAACGATGCCGTGGAGTGGTCCTCCTCGGGCGGCGAGTGCGTCTATGCGACGCGTGACTTCGGGGTCTTCTTCCAGTACAGGGGCATGATGCGGCTTGATACGGGCATCGATTACGAGCGCTCCACGACATCCCCAGTGTTTGTCTTCTAGCGATGGCTCAATGCCGTAAATGTCGCTCGCCGGATTCGTGCGAGTGAAGGTGACCCAAATGAAATTTCGGAGCGATTCGGCAACGAACTGGCTGTCGTCAACCACGACGACCCAGCGAAACGCATTGATAGAGCTGCCTGAATTGAAACTGGCGCAAAAACGTTCTATGGACTCGGTGACTGTGCCACGGGACTGCGCGCGAGCTTGGCGCGAGACGTCGTAGTCGAACGATGGACGATCGCAATGCGGTCCTGCGATGGCGAGCACTCCTGGGTGGATGACCTTTGGACTACTGAATCCTGGCGGCAAAGCTAAATCGCTTGGCACGTCACGGGTTAAGGAAAAGCTGGGCGGACCCGCCGCAGCGATCACGAGCTTAGAGCCCGAGTTGAGCTCGGTCCCCGAATAATCGAGCGTGTCCATTGTGGTTTGCGTATGGAAATGCAAGTCGCGCCGCCAGTCGGCGCGGGCCAGCACGTGGGAGAGAAAAGCTGAGACATCGTCGATTTTGAGATCCGGCGCATCGTCCTTGGCAACGATTAGCAAAAACTTGGCTAGCGACAATTGACCTTGCCCCAAGATGGCATTGGCTTGCGTTAGCAATTCCTGCGGACGTCCGACGTCCAGGAAGGGCATATAACGCTCGCTGCCAACGGCTAGCAAGAGCGGGTGAACCCCGGCGGCATCGACAGCGTGCACGCCATGGACGCCTGGCAATACCTCGGGGATGAGTGGGCCGGTGATCTCGTGGATCAACTCACCAAGCCGCGAATCTTCTTGGGGTGGGCGCCCCACGACCGTGAATGGCCAGATCGCTCCTTCTCGATGAAAAACGTTCTCCACGCGTAATACCGGAAACGGATGTGCAAGACTGTAATAGCCCAAGTGATCGCCAAACGGCCCTTCGGGTAATAGTCTGCCGGGCTCGATCACACCGGTGATGCAGAAATCGGTATCCGCATGTATCGGCAGCTCGCCCGGGCGACTAATCATTCGTATGCGTCGCCTGCCCAGGGCACCGGCGAACGTAAGTTCGCTCATTCCCTCTGGCAAGGGCATCACGGCCGCGACGGTCATCGCCGGTGGCCCGCCGACAAAAATATTGACTCGAAAAGGCTTGCCGGCACGCATGGCTGCCGCATGGTGTACACCAATGGAGCGGTGGATCTGATAATGCAAACCTATCTCTTTATCAGAGGTGTAAGAATTTCCAGACAGCTGTACGCGATACATGCCGAGATTCGAGCGCCGCAAACCAGGATTTTCGATGTTCTCGGTATAAACTTGGGGCAAGGTAATAAACGCGCCACCATCTGCGGGCCAACTCCGAAGCTGCGGCAGCGCACTGATCGTCGTGCGCTGCTCTTGAACAGGGCCGCTCTTTACTTGTGAGGGCAACATCGTAAGTGCGCTGCGCGGGGTACCAAGATAGCGCCAGGGATTTTTGAAAAACTCTTTCGGCTGCGAACGCAACTCGATGAGTTGTCGAACGGCTCCCAGACCGTCACGGAACATGAAGCGTACGCGGTCCATCGTGCCGAACAGATTGCAGACCATTGGGAAAGAGCAACCGCGCACGTTGGTCAACAGCACGGCCGGCCCGCCGGCGGCAAAGACGCGTCGCTGAATGGCTGCGGCCTCAAGCTCTGGGTCGATCGGCTCTGCAATACGCACTAATTGGCCGTTTCGCTCCAAATCCTCAACACATTGCTGTAAGCTGCGATAGCCCATAATTATTACAAGTCTGGGACAGATTTCGTGAGAGATGCTAGTGAGTTGTGCTTGCCCCTAGCGGACAAGGGCCGGTTGTAGGGATTCGATCTGCCTTTTATTCTTCCCGGCGGCGGCCAGAAACTGGTGGAGATCCCCTTTTACCGATATAATGGGGGTGAGAAAAGGTCGTACCCGGCCAGAATTTCCTTGCTTGAGGCTTTTCTAGCTGAGCCGCAGAATTAGTCACTAAGTTTGCATCCAATAAACTGGGTTTGCATCCAATAAACTGGGTTTGCATCCGATAAACTGGGTTCACATCCGATAAACTGGCACCCGATATCTGAATCGCTACTGACTAGATTACCTCATCAGCAAGTCCGGCTTTCTTATCGAACCGTATAGGCCCGGCTATAGTATCTAATCAGCAGTATCTAATCAGCAGTATCTAATCAGCAGTATCTAACCAGCAGTATCTAACCAGCTAAGCTGGTTTTACTGCTAGTCACGCAAGTTTAGCGTACCTTTAACGCAACCCCTTGGGCTTCAGATAGATGAATCAGGACCAAAAAGACGACCGCATCCCCGAGATTGCCATCACGGGCGATTTAACGGAACACGAATCAGAACTAACCGATCGATTGCTGGATATCGAGCCAGGCGCCGAGTGTACACTCTATTTCGATTCTCCCGGCGGCAGCCCCTACTGCGCGATGTCGCTCATGACACTCATTCGGATGCGCGGGCTGCGCGCCACGGGGATTGTGACGGGCGAATGTTCTTCTGCTGCGCTGTGGCCGTTTGCGGCTTGCGAACGCCGGCTTGTCACTGCCTATAGTGTGCTGCTATTTCACCCGATGAAATGGCAAAGTGAAGAGAATGTGGGCTTAGCAGAGGCCGCGGAGTGGGCTCGTCATTTTGGCCAACTAGAAAAAGACATGGACGCACTGCTTGCCGACTTGTTTGGCGTGTCGCGCGAAGTAATGGACGAATGGATCAATCCGGGACGTTATATTTCGGGGCCTACCCTGGCAGGAGCGGGCCTGGCAGAGCTCATATCTGCCGCCGATCTCACCAGTCCTTCCGGCATACTTCTGAACGAACTCAATGGCGAATCTACCAATCGTGCCAGGCGCGAAATTGCCAAACCCAAATTGCGCAAAGCACCATAATTTAAGCTGTAAGTGGCGGTGCTTCTGCTGCCAGGGACGCATAGCATTCGGCTGCCAATTGCATGTCATTGTCGCGAGGTAGAAAAGCACCACGAACACGTAGGCGGCGAATAACACCTTTTTCGAGGAAGGCTCCATCAAATTGCCGTTGAACGAGACGCTCGCCTGATGCGCTTTGCTCGATTTTCCACGTGCCACGATCCGCGGGATGCGACATCTCTGCATAGCTCCAGTTGGCTGTTGGGGCTCGCAACACCAGGCAGCATGTTTTTTGGTCGGTGAATTGCACAGCGGCATGGTCCTTTATCGGATGGGCAGAGTCTGCTCCGCCATCAACGAACCAAACTTCTTCGCTTGCGAGTCGTGTCTCAACAGCAATCTGCGGGAAACTCTCGAGGAGCTCGGTTTGCACCGAGATAATCGTATCGAGCACAACAACGTGGTTCGCTTGAGAGACTGCCCGCCAATAGATTTGGCATGAAAAAGGCAGCCGATCCCTCTGTGCAAAATTTGCCACGAAATCATCGCCGCGCACGAACGTTTCGGCTCGGCACCCCTTTTCAGAAAGTTGGCCCAGCAAAATCGGACCAGCTGACATCGAAGCTGCGCCGGCCGTCACGCCAAGAATCTGGCCGCCGACCGGTAAGCTATTCCACTGAATCGCGCTGAGGCCGTGCGCTGGATGAGCCGCTCGCACCGTTCCGGATAACTTGCCGACGTCGAGAAAGGCAGTACCGTCGTTGAGCTGCCAAGTTTGAGTTGCTAAAGATTCCATCCCAATCTCAAAAACTTTGGGTTCTGAGCGAGTTTCTTTTCGAATCGCCGTTTTTCTAATGGTCCGTTTTTCTAATGGTCCGTTTTTCTAATGGTTTCGTGCAACCATTAAAAAAACCCCGCCGAACACCGAGGTGTCGCGACGGGGCCGGAACAGAGAAGAGGCCGAAGTGTCCACTGTGGGGAGATAATAGATATTAGGCAATTGCCACCCGCAAATCTGCGGTCGGGAATGCCAGCAAACCCTCCAACCAACCTTCCTTAACGGGATTCTACTTAATCGAGAGGCCATGTCCAGCTTTTTATACCAAGTCTTTGCTAGAAAATTTGATTTAAGCGGTGGCTTGAATACCACGATTCGCCGTTAACGGTTAGCATGCTTCATCTTACGACTTTGTGACACAGGATCTTTTTATTAGTACGAAGGGGAAAAAATGGAGGATTTGGACGACCTATTGGCGACTTGTCACTTGGCGGCTGAGGCGGGAGCGACCGAGTTGCTGGCTTGGCGGGGCCGTTTTTCATCCCGTCAGAAGTCGGCACGTGACCTCGTGACCGATGCCGACCTGGCCTCACAGCAGGCGATTCACGCAATCCTACAGGCAAAATACCCAGATCACGGCTTCTTAGGAGAAGAAAGTCCCGATCTTCGGCAGCTCGAGCGAGAGTACTGCTGGGTAGTGGATCCCTTGGACGGGACGACCAACTATGTCCACGATTTCCCTTGTTTTGCAGTCTCGGTAGCCGTCACGCGTGAAGGCAAACTGCTCGCTGGAGCGATTCTCGATCCCTTGAGGCAGGAGTGTTTCCTCGCGGCGGCAGGGCAGGGGAGTCGCCTCAATGGTCGGCCGATTCGGGTCAGTGACACCGATATGCTGGAGAATGCCTTGCTGGCGGTAAGCTTTCCACCCGATCTGCGGAGGGACTCTCCAGACCTACTTGCCTTCTTGGAAGTGGCTCCTCGCTGCCAAGCCGTGCGCCGTACGGGTTCGGCGGCCCTGAATTTGGCCTATGTGGCCTGTGGCCGATTGGATGCCCACTGGGCTCACTTTATTTATCCCTGGGACTCGGCCGCCGGAGTGCTTCTGGTGCGAGAGTCAGGTGGAGTCGTAACCAGTAGCCGCGGAGGCGAGTACCAGGTGGCCGAGGGTAACTATTTAGTGGCCTCGGGCGCGGAGCTCCATGAGGAGCTGCTGCCGCTAATTACCGACTAGCCGGGGGAGCGAGCAGGCCGTAACATTTTCTGTCAGAGAGGCTCGCGCGTGCGTACAATAGAGGTTCTTCACTGCCGTCTCTTTCCCCCGGACTCGGGTCTTGATCCGAGTTAACCGAGTGCTTTTTAAGTTCTAATTTTCGAGTTGTGATGTCGGCTCTCAGCCAAAAACCGAGTGGTTGGGCGAGGCCACAGCTAGAAAACGAAGACGTGACGAAGCACGAGTGGGTTGTCCGCTCTCACCAATCCAATCAAGTTCTCATCCGTGCGTCTCGCTTGCTTACAGTATCTATGCTTGTTGTTTTTGGCAGCTAGTGCGCCGTGTCCGTGCGTGCGCGCCCAAGACAAGGCAGAATCCAAAGCGGTAGATGCGCCAGCCGAGACGTTGGTCGAGGAAGCTGCCGAGCGCACGGGAGAATCACCAGAAGGTGCAATCGCTTTGCGGAACGAAGCCCGGGAGGTTGCCGAGCAGCCTCAGTCTTGGCCGCCCATTCCGTTAAGAGCAACTCCATCGGTGCAGCTGACCTCGCCTTCGGGTCCCGACGTATTCATGCTGCCTGACGAGGGGGGCAAGCTGAGAATGGTATTGGGCTTCAGATACGAAGACTTCCTCCGCACGTGGCAGCAACGGGACAAGGCGACCAACTTTTCTCCTCCTCAATATCTTTTTGATTCGGTCGATATTTCGGGGGAAGCGGACGACGTGTTAGCGACGCTTCAAGTCAGAATAGATTTAGTAACTCAAGCCAATGGTTGGGTAGAAGTTCCACTGCAGATGCCTGGCTTGATTGTCCAAAAGTTTCAGATCGAGAATGAAACGGACGGAGAATGTGTCGTCTTCGATCGCGATCGGAAGAGCTATTTCGTCTGGCTAAAGAGTCAACCCGGCAGCCATCGCCGACTTGATCTCGATGGTTTGCTGCGCCTAAAAGTAGATGCCGGAGCTCCCAGTTTGGAGTTATTCGTTCCCCGTGCAATCAATTCAAGCTTGACGCTCCAGGTGCCTGCAGCCGCCGCCCGATTTCAGGTGCCTCTGGGGTTGTCAGTTAGTTCGTCGATCCTTGATGACAAGGGCACCCAGGTGCGGGTCACTGGTTCGGCCAGCCCTCTGCGTCTTAGCTGGAAAGTCCCGCAAGCGAAGCCACCTGCGAGCAATCAGGCAATCGAAGCGATTGGCCAGCAAACGGTCCGTATCGCGCGGCGATCGATTCGCTACGAGGTCGATCTCGCAATCAATGGCGTTGGTACGCCGCCGGACAGTGTGCGCGTAAGATTGCCGTATGGCACCAAGCTCGTCCACAATCGATCTACCACACAGTTCCGCATCAAGCCGATTGCTGCGGTTTCATCGGGCAGAGGTCAAATTGTAGAGATTCGTGCTCGGCAGCAGCCTGCGCTTTCGTCGCAGGGTCCGGCTAAGTCTTCGTCTCCGCTTCAGAATCAGCGTCCTCTCACATTCCCGTGGCAGGTGCAACTTGTCGCCGAACAAGCGATCGAAGAAGAAAACGAACAGTTTGCTTGCTCGGTCAGCGGTTTTGAGGTGATTGACGCCTACCGGCAATCGGGGTCTTTTGATCTGCAAATCGAAGACCCACTACAAGCCTATTTCGATTTGGCCGGAAACTTGGAACAAGTGCCCCTGGCAGAACGTGCTGTGCATAGCGCCGATGTGAAGACGATTGCCCGTTTCGACTATTCCCAATTTCCCTGGGAACTCACGGTGCATATTTTGCCGCGGCTCCAGCGTGTGACGGTACGCCCGCAATACGAGTTAGTCATTGACTCGGGAGAAGCCCAACTTCGTGTCGACTGTGACTACCAATTAACGGGCGCGCGCACATTCTTCCTGCGGCTCGACATGCGAGGGTGGAGACTCACCGATACACCGCTCGAATCAGGAGGTACGGTCGATCAGAATCTCTATACAGTCACTCAGCAGGGCTTACTCAATCTGCCCCTGCTCAATCCCGACACGTCTCGCGTGCCCCTGAGTTTTGTCGCCCGGAAGGAGATTCAGCTGGGTCGGAACACCTTCGACTTGCCCGAACCCTTGGGGGTTTTTGTGGCCGACGGCTTGCTTACGGTCCGCTGCAAACCGGCCCTGAAGTTTTCGCCCAAGTTGATCGCTAGTAAAGGCTTGGGTCTATTGGCGGCGGCGCAACAATCCGGTGGCAATGAGCCCAGCGATTCTCTTGCGACCGGTAAGGGGAGCCGCCGAGAGGACTTCTCAGAGACATTGGCTTTCCGCACCTATCAGCCGGCACCCTCACTTGACGCGAGTATCACACAGCGCCCACGTGAAGTCGCCGTTGATATCAACACCGAAGTGAAGCTCGAAGCTGAAATAATTCGTGTTGCGCAGCGATTGCATTATAAGGTCGACTTTCGTCCACTTTCGCAGTTGCCGATTCTAATGCCGGAAGAATTATGGCTTAATGATTCGCTTGTTGTACAACTCGACGGTGAAGACGCGGAGTACGGGCTGGAAGTGGTAAGTCAAGAAGAAACGGCGAGTAACGTGCCGGCTGCAACTCCCGACGCAAGGCGGTTGGTCATCGCCTTGCCGCGTCCGCGGGAAGGGAAATTCCAACTTGATTTTTCTTACAATGTTTCCACTCCACAGTGGACCAGCAGTGACTCGCAACCCATCAGCTTGCCGTTGGCAGCACCCGACATGCAGGTTGTAAGTCATCAAGTCGGCCTGCAATATGAGCAGCCTCTACGGGCGAGTCTCAATCAGGTCGCCGGCAGTGAGGATTGGCTCTACCCAGGTAACGGCGAGGACTCGACCCAAACGATCGACGAGATTCGACTTCATTCTACAAAGAGTCCAATGGCCCTGCCGCTCCTTCTTCAACTTGATCCTGACGAAGAACCTGAACTGGCGACCTTGGAAGGTGCCTGGTTGCAAAATTGGATTTTGGCAGACCGACAGCAGGTCCGAGCCGTTTTTCGTTTTCGGTCGCCCAGGGTTCGTGCCTTTGTGCGGCTGCCCGAGAAACTCGCTGCCAATGAGCTTGAGGTTTTGCTGGAGGGGCGTCCCGTGCCGTTCGAGATTCTCGCGGGTAATCGTCTGGCGATCAGTATACCTGAAGGCAATGCAAACAAGAGTCAAACGGTCGAACTTCGCTATCAACGTCCGGCCAGACTTTCGGATTGGGGGAGCCTCTCTTTCCGTCAGCCAATTCTAGAAAGTCGATCATCGAATACTCCCGTGTATTGGCAGCTGATTCTGCCTGCGAATTGGCACGTTTATGCAGAGCCGGAAAAACTCATTGGAGACTATTGGCTGGGATGGAAGGATTACCGTTGGGGAAGACAACCCAATCTTTATCAGGCCGAACTGGAACGTCTGACTGAGGCCACACCGTTGCCACCCCCGCCGGAGTCCATGAATCAGTATTTGTTTCAAACATTTCAGCTTACTTCAGAAATAAAAGTGTCCGTCCTGCGTCGCGCTTGGCTCGTGCTCGGCAGCACATTGTTGGCGTTTGGCATTGGGCTCCTTTGCCTGTATACGCAGCTGGTCCGCAGGAAAGAGTTTTGGTTGATCCTAGCCCTAGCTCTGTTTGCACTGGTGTTCAGCTTTCCCGAAGTTTCGCTGCTTATCGTGCAAGTGATTCTATGGGGCGGCGTCTTGACACTCATGGCAGCGATACTTCGAAGATTTATAGTTTCGCCGGACAGCGAACCTTTCCGGTCGTCCGACCTGTTGACGGGCATGACGGCTGCCACCGAATCGTGGAGCCGTGCCCAGATTAACTCACCAAGTGACAGGCAAGAAATGCCGACTTCTGTGCAAGTAGGCGAATCCAAATGACACAAACCCCTACGCCCCTCAATGGATTGGCTTGGGTTCTATTGCTTTGCCAGGCAACGCTGGCTTGCTCGGCTCCTTGCCACGCAGAAGTCGCAGAGTATCGCCGCATTTTTGTTCCTGCCGATGCCCCAGAGCTATGGCCTGTCGGAATCTCTCGCTACTTGCCAATCTCGAAGACTCGGTTTGACGCTCTTTTAAAAAGCGCACGCCTAGGAGGCAGCCAGGACGCTGGGCAGGCAGTGCGAATCAGAGGGGCAACCTACCAAGCAACGTTGGATTCGTCTGGACAACTCCGTGGCTCGGCCATCTACGGCGCTGAATTGCCTGGCACCACCCCGCAAGTTCTATCTCTCGAGCCGCTGAATCTGGCGATTACTGCGGCAGCCTGGGAGGACGACCCTGGACATGCAGAAAAGCTCGTCCAAATAGCAAAGCTCGGTGCATGGAATCTGGAACCTGATTCGCTCAAGATTGGCATTCTCGTCAATCGATCAGATCGACTGCGGCTGGAAGGCTCGTGGCCGGCACTGGCAAGTCAATCGAGCCAGGCCGAGTTCTTGCTGAAGACCCCTGCCGCTGTACCGCAAATTTTCCGGCTGATACTCTCCCCCGACCGGTCAGCACAGTTCAGCCCAGGTGAATTGATTGAAACGGAACTCACTCCGGAGGGTAATAAACTCTGGCTGTTTCATCTTACGCCGTCGAGTTCACACCGACTGACCATTACCCGGCCGGCTCAACTTGCCCTGAAAGAAGAGTTGCCACGCGTGAGCCAATCGACATCTTACCACTTGGAGGCAAGCGGCGTGACGATCGTGTCACAATTCCGCTTCGAAGCTTGCTCGACTGCTGGCGAATTACGTTTCTTCCTGCCCGATGATATGAAACTCGTCTCTGCGAGCGTCGATCATGTTAACGCCGACTGGCAAACGCTGCCGGATGAGGCAGGCAAGACGCAGCTCCTTTTACGACGACCGCCTTCCTCTCAACCACAGTTGATCGAAGTGCGTAGCCACGCGCGGCTTTCGACCAATCACCCGTGGACGTTGCCGCGCTTGCGTCCGCAAAACGTCTCTTGGACAGAAGGCACAACGAGTTTGCTGGTTGCTCCCATGCTTGAGCTTCGTGCGCTGACACCGTCGGACGCTTCTCTGCAACACATCGTGGGACTCGCCGTCGAAGCCGGTGAAGTCTACCGTGTACAAGAATGGTCAAAAAATGCTTCGTTGGAAATTGACGTGGCGCCTCGACAGGCCCGGCTCCGAATTCGCTCAGCCACAACGACCAGTTGGGGCCCTAGCGAACTCTCTGCAAGAACTGCGGCCCGACTTACCGGTGATGGCCCCGGAATTTTTAAGATTGAAGCCGAGGTGACCCGCGGCTGGTCCATTGAATCGGTCGAGACTCTGCCAAACATCGCTTTGCAAGAATGGCATACCTATCGCGAGGAAGATCGGAAAATGTTGCGCGTCCAGCTCGCTCAGCCCTTAGTTGCCGCAGTACCGATGCAGCTGGAAATCAACGCACGCGCTTCTCCGTCAGAAATTTCTCTACCATCCAAGGTTGGACAATTAAAACCGCTCCGCTTTCTTCAAGCCGAGGTCGAGCAGGAACTCTTGCTCTTGGCAAATCGTCAAGGGGAGCAGAAGGAACTGCCTCCACGCTTGCAAGCGGCACACCTCAGGATCAGCGAGTTGCCTGCGCAAGAAGCAGCCCTTTTGCCGGTCGGTGCCAAAGGGATCTTGGTGGATCTTACGGATTTAGACGAGTTTGAAACGATAGAATTGCTTCCTCGCCCGAGCAACTATGATGCGCGGGTGAATATCACGGTCAGTGCCATGCCGGACATGACCTGGCACCACTACCGAATCGATTGCAGTCCTCGGACGGGAAGCATCTCGAAAATTGTCGTCCAGCTCGATACACCCTTACCTGAAACGATAGGTTGGGAGCTTGTGGGACAATCGGGCACAGTTTTGGTGGATCGGCGCCGTGAGGAGCTTCAAGCGCAGACAGATTCTCTTCGCGCTGCCACCTATGCACTCCGTTTTCCCATTGCCTTAGATAAGCCATTTCAGGTGCAGGCACGCTACTCGGTGCCTAGGTCAAATAGTTTGCCTTGCAATCTCTTGCAGCTACCTGAGGCCACGACTTGGCATGGGCAAATCGTATTGCGCGGGTCACCGAATCGAGTACGGGTGCTCGATGGCGGCTGGACGCGCGCCATCGCAACGGCCGCCGGTTTCACAGAATCCAGATGGCCGCCTATTCTCGGTTGTTATCGCCTAGACGCAGCATCGCTGCGTCGCCAGGTTGCCGCTAAACCACTTACCATCGAACAATCACCCCTACTGGGCTCCCCGGACACGGTTTCTTCAGCACTGGTCGCCTGGCGAGCCGACTATAACACGCTCCAAGCATCCGATGGTACGGCCATTTATGTTGCCGCCTACCAGCTGGAAAACCTGGGGGCTGAATCAGCCCATCTGAATCTCCCAGAGGATGCAGAACTTGAAGAAGCGTGGCTCCAGGGTCAGCATTTTACGCCTGAAGAAATATTCGCCGTCGATGGCCACTACCAGTTTCGATTTAACGATTCAGCGCCTTGGCAAACGCTTGTCGTAAAATACGTGTCGCGGGGCTCTGCATTGGGGCAATCTGCCCGAATCACTCCCGCGCTACCGCAATGTTCCTTCCCTATCAATCTCAGTCGTTGGACATTGTGGACGCCGCAACAATATGTAATTGATGAGGACTTGGTGCACCCCAGTAATGACCGTCGTTGGTGGAATCGACTCTTTGGTCCGCTCGCTCGTTCTTCGCAAGATAAAATATTCAATCCTATTCGAGGTAGTGATTGGAACAATCTCTGGTCAACACCATTGGGCAGTGAACGAACAAAACGCGTCGCAGAAAAATTAGCGCGTCAATGCGTGGTACTGCGCGCATCAGAAGCCGTAAACACTTGGGGGGATCTATTCCGTCAACTGGCGCTCGAGTTACGGATAGAAGACTTGCTAAGGTTGGACCAGGTAGCGCTAGCCAATGTGGGCATCTTCCCCGACATTACCGTAGAGAACAATCCACTTCCGGACAGTAAAAAACACGCGGCCGAAAGTGCTTGTTTTGCGGCGCAGACTTCATCTATTAACGAACTTGCTTTCGTGGCTACTCACAATGCTATTATCGTGACGAGCCAAGAACGTGTTGCCCACTGGCGTCATGAGTTGCATGCTTCTTCGTCACCCGGCGTCTTTTGGGCTGACTCGGAGGGACTGGATCAAAGTATTTTCAGCGCAATCAATAGGCATGACAGCGAAATTTTGCAGCTGACCTCCTGGTTGCGTTCCCTGCGAATTGAATCTTCGCCATGGGATGCCCAAGCGACCAGATCGCAAATCGACATGAGCCGAAATGCTTGGACTGTCGAATTTGCAAATACACCGCCGCCAGTCACCATCTATCGTGTGTTCGTGCAGCGAGCGCTCTGGTATGCCGTCTGGCTGTTGGCTGTTGTTTTGGGTTGCTGGCAACACGCGCGCCAACGAGCTGGTTTAATGTTGATGATACTGCTTGGCGCTGCGATTTGTCTGATTGTCACTCCACGTTGGCTCGCTATTTCACAGGCTGCATTTCTTGGCCTACTCGCGGCAGTCGTCGTCCAATTGGCATGGCGAAATCTCTTGCCAAAGCGTTCCAGAAGCTTCCTGATACGGTCTTCATCGCAGTCGGCAATTGCGATCCTGTTGATCATCGCTTTGCAGGGGGGGCATGCAACGGAGGTATTTTCTCAGTCACCTGATGGCAACGGCGACGCCAGCAGAATCCGGGCAGCCGCCAGTGGCAGCGCATTCGTGCCGGACTTGCCTCGCGTATTGTTGCCTATCGATGCTGCCGGAAGCGTACAAGGAGAAGACGTCTTTATTGACGAAGATTTTCTTAAAAAACTGAATAGCTTGTCCAGCCCAAAGTGGCCAATGGGAGCTCAGTCGGTTGTCTTATCGGCAGCCTATCGCGGAGCAATTCCGCAGGACGTCGGCTTGCAGGAACAGTCAAAAAATGGTATTCCCTGGTCGCTTTCACTAACGATCGAAACTTTTGGTGAAGACACGCGACTTGACTTGCCGTTACAGGACGATCAGGCGGATTGGCTGGCGAATTCCCACCGCTTGAATGGGTTGCCGGTTAAATTAGTGTGGCGCCCGGAGGGGGATGGCTGTCATGTCAACCTTGGGCGTATTGGCATCCATCAACTCGAGCTCTTCTTCCAACCCGTATATTCTCAGCAGGGCCAGCGGACGCGACTGCGCATGCAGATTCCTCATTGCCCGGGCGCCCAACTTGAATTGTTGTTGCCGCCGGAAATCGATGGCTTGAGCCTTGCCGATGTGGCAGCGCCCCCGCAAAGCCTAGCGGCAGGCAACTGGACGACCGTAGTTCCCTCGCAGGGAGATCTTCGCATCGCCTGGTCAACTCGCAATGCTTTGGATGATTCTGCCTGGGCAGGAAATATTGAGCAGCTGTCTTGGCTACAAGTCTCCCCAACCAGTTCCCTGCTCGAAGTACTGCTTTTGATCGAGTCCGTTCCGACAGCACCGCGCGCTGTTTACCTGCAAAAATCTCCCCACCTGAAGGTCCGTGAGCCCGAAGCCGATTCTCCCGTGGCAAGTATTGCACCCCTGCTCAACGAGCCGGATGTGTTGCGACTTGCCTTGAAAGAGGGCTTGGGTGCCGACCTCCGTATTCCTCTCCAATTTGAGTTGCAACGCAGCGTGTCGATAGGATGCATTTTCTTCCCGAGTGTACGACTACTGGACAATGTGCCAACTCGACATTTATTTGCAGTATCGGTTGCCTCCGATCTGTCCTACGACGAAAGGCTATCCAAGAGTCTTCGCAACATTGCCCCCAACGAATTTTCTGCCGCATGGAATTCTAGCGGCACCCTGCCCTTGTTTGCCTATTCCTTGGACAAGCAAGATCCCCAATGGTCGCTCAACGTTTGGCCTGCCCCCAAGACATTTACTGTGCAGCAAACTATGCGAGTTGATTGCCAACTGAAAAGAGTCGGGCTTGAATACGAAGCCGCAGTGGACGAAATTGCAGGGCACTTACTCATGCACCGCCTGAAAGTCCCGTCAAACTTTTCAATTGATTCGATTGGCCTGCGAACCCAATATGCCAAAGAACCAGTCCCGATACGCTGGAGCCGTGAAAGCGACACGAAAGTCGTTGTTTTTCTGGGACGGCCACTGTCCCAGCCTCATCTTCTAACAGTGCGAGGGGAGCGAAAATTGGAGACCTCGGGCGCATTTGAATTGCCAACCATCGGGTTAATTGGTGCTGAGCGGAACGCGATTCGCATGAATCTTTACCGCAGCAAAGACGTTCTTGTGCGTTGGGCTGATCCTGAGCGAGCTCCCAAGGAAGTATCCGAACAAAGGCTGACGCGTGGCAGTTCGAACATCTTGGTAGGCCACTACGCTTGGCGTGCGGACAAACTTTCGGAATATGGAATGCTGCACGTCAAAAAGAACAGGAACAAATTTTCTGCCAATAGTTGTGTTACCCTCACGCAAAATCATGCCGATTGGACTGCTACGTTACACGCTCATGTCAAGTCGACGTCGGGTGTTTTAGATCAAATTGGTTTGACGGTGCCCGGCAATTTTTCAAAGAATTGTAAATTGCTCCCCGAAGAAGCAGGGTCTATCGGCAAAATTGACGATTCAGGATCCGAACGACAGATCACGATTCTGCTCTCGGAACCCCTTCTAGAGAATCAAGAAATTGATCTGCATCTCTCCGGCATTTTGAGTCTCCTTGCGGACCAGCGACTCGAAGTTCCTGACCTACGGGTGCTGCGCAGCGAAAGTTCAAGTCGGTATGTTTTATTGCCGACTCAGGCCGACGGGAAAAGTATTGACTGGCAACCCATGAGAGGCCTGCGAAAACAAGCGATTCCTTCCGTCCTACGAGAGGTGGTTGGCGCAAATGCCGGCGGACTGCCTTTTCGTGTCGTCGAAGATACTTTCTTTGCCAAAGAACGTACGCAGCGAGGCGCACTCCTCAATCCAGCTGTGAACTTTGCGGTTCTCACGGGAGTTGTCGATCGACAAGGCGCGGTAATGGCTACGGCAGAATTGGTCGTGCAACCAGGTAGTGCGACACATTGCACATTGCGGTTACCGCCACAATCGCGGCTCAGCCATCTGCTTGTAGGAGGTCAACATGTGCATCGCGAGCCTGCGCCGGATGGAGGCTGGATGATTCCTCTTGGTCCGTCGTTTATGCCGATAAAGGTTGAAGCAACCTATTCCTCATTACTTCCGGTGGAACGAGCTCAGGCAAATTTCCAGCTATCCACGCCAAAAATTCTAATAGGTCAACAAGTGTTGCCGATTTCCACGGTCTATTGGCGACTGCGCTGGTCGGGCGGCACGCGATTCAGCAAACCCGTCAAGGGACAGAAAATCTCTGCTTTCCAATTCGCCGAGCAACTAACGGACTTGCGAACGAAAACGATTGTCGGCGCAATGTCGAGGCTGTTAGAGCTGCCCTTGGAGGAAGGTCAAGCGTGGTTTGCAACATGGACCAAGGGCATCGATCCTGCGACCAAACGTAATGCTTTTCCAGTATTGACTGAGCAGTTCAAGGCAGAACAGCTTGTTGAACTCGCCGCCGCGCCTAAGCAAAGTCATCCGCCCAAATTGACGGTGCTGCCCACCGCTCAGCCGTTTAAGCAAGAAATCCATTACGTTGCCGACAGCGACGGATTGCTGATTCTTACGTCACAAACGGTAGGAATCGCGAGTATTTGGAAATGGTTTGCGTCTTTAGCATGCGTGAGTATGGGCGTCGCTTTTCTGATTCGATTGCAAGCCGCTACGTCATGGCATTTAAGGTTGCAGGAATATCGCTACGGGCTGACTTTTACGGCCGGATGTTTTTACTGGTTACTGTTGCAACCCAGCGCATTAGGGTTGCTGCTGATGACTGTGGTGGTTATGTCGCTGGCGCAGCAAGAATGGCGTCGGTGGCGCAGGAAAAGGCGACAAAAAACCAGCACTCAATTTACGGCCCGTGCCGTCTGAGTGCTGGTTTCGATTCGTGTTCCGACTACAGGCAATCAGCCAACCGGCGACTGAGCTCTCAGCGGGATGGATCGTTAAAGAAATTGTCTGGTATGGATCTCTCCACGATTCGGCCCACTTCGTCCTGGGTGCGCCGCTGCCCTACGCTGTGCCAGGCCGAAACCTCGGCAAGTTCTGGCATCATCTGCACGAGTTGGCCGATTAGCATGTTGGAAAGACGCTTCACGCCGCACTCGTGGGCCGACTCTTGAATTGCCTTGGCTGTTTTCATGATCCGCAACATACGAGCACGACTGTTGACCGGCTCGGAGAGAGGCCCATCCGAATCAACCAGTAAGTCCGCCAGCGGAACTTCCAGGATTTTTTGCCATTTCAATAGATCCGAAATACGCAAGTCCGCTCGAGGATCTTCGAGTTCGCGAGCCTCCTGGACGGTGAGATTCAATCGACGAGATATGGAGCGTAGAGAAGTTCCCTGTTGTTGACGAACCTCGTGAAGCCGGTGGTACTGCCGAGAGCTCTTATCGACCGGGCCTTCACTGCCGGGGTCGTCGCTGACGGCACCATCACTGGGCGATGCTGCGGGCTGAGGGATACTGACGCCATTCGTTTCGTAATTGTAGTCTACAGTACTCATCCTTAAAGCCTCCTTCGGCTCGGCAGAGTTCCGATTAGCTGCCGGCGCGCTATTCTGAAGAGATGAAATTGCGCTTGTTTCGCTGGGCGATCATTCACCCAAGCTGTGAACTGGTTCCGAAATCAGTCCCTGGAAAAGCTGACTAATGAAAAGACAAAGGACGCAGCAAATGGCAGTCAGTGCCCTTAAGCTACGGAGTGTTGGCACCCATCAAACCCACCAGCCGAGAAAGGTCCGTCTCTGGATGGAAACCAAAAAAGACTCATTGCAAAAAACTTCTTGTTAGGCTTTTCACAAATCGATTTGTGATTCGTGACTTGTGCCTAACGCAAGGAATACTAATCCTTGATGATCCGCATTGCAAGGCTATCCGGCCGCCCCGCTCTTATTTTGCGGGCATTACCTAGCAGCAAACTTTGTTAAGAACCCTTACTGTAGGGAAGAGCGAGTTTCTGTGGAAAATACCGGTGCAAAGTTTCTTCGGCAGCGGCGTGGAACGAGCGGCATTTCCAGACGTATCCAGGAGAAGCCGGAGACGCGACGATGCGCTTTTTCCATGTTCTCCTGGTGTGCACGTAACGATCCGAAACGGCGAGAACCGACTGAGTCAACGGACTGTTCACTTGGAATGAGCTGTCTGCTTCTCGCGTCGTCTTCGTCCAATAACGCTTTGAGCTCATTCGCATCAATAGCAGAAATGCCATCGTGGACGATAACGACTTCGGGCGACAGATGGTTTCTCACCAAAGCCAAGGCGGCTGACAGTCCTTGCTGGGCTGGTTGGCGCAAGACCTTGAGCTGTGGGTACATCCGCGACATTTCGCAGGCGGTTTCGAAAGTCTCGTCTGTCGATCCATCATCGACGACGACCACTTCGATGAGCGAGCTGATCTCATGAGCCAGCTCGAGGAGATCCAACACAGCGGGCCGCAGATAGCGCTCACCGTTGTGCATTGGCAGAACGACAGTTAATGGCTGATCCACTGTGAGAATTCTCCTTCGAACATTGGCGCCAGTTGGCTCGGCGTGGGAAACAGCCGGACTTTTTTGAAGAATGCGGGACGATTGATCGAGCGATGCTTCAAGGTCGCTGCCTGAGAAAGGAATCGGTTGATTGCGGGGACTTCCTGCAGAGAAACGGTTATTAACACCGGTTGGACCAGAATTTCCCGTGACGCAGGTCGTAGGGTTTAGAAGGTGTGGTACGTTGGTAGTCCACGAGATTGGTAGTCAACGGGCCTTGCTCGCAGTATGCTGTTAAGCAGCCCCACTTCGCAGGTGATTCGTTGGAAAACATCCCCAACTTTACTTCAATCGACCAACTATTGCCCGCCGTGGCGCAAGACGCCGACACTGGTGAGGTATTGATGTTGGCCTACATGAACAAGGCGGCGTGGGAAGAAACTATTAAGACGGGCGAGGCGGTCTACTATAGTCGCAGCCGGAATCGGATTTGGAAAAAAGGTGAATCGAGCGGCCACGGTCAGCGGGTGCGTGCCATCTATATCGACTGCGATGCTGACACGATTTTGCTGAAAGTCGAACAGCTTGGCGGGGCTGCCTGTCACCAGGGCTACAAAAGCTGTTTCTTTCGTAAGCATTCTGACGACGGATGGCAAATCGTAGGCAAGCAAGTATTTGATCCGCTGCAAGTTTACAAGGACCACGGCCAACAAGGTTGATTTCACTTGATTGATCCTGTTTAGGAAGTCTCCATGAGCGCTGAAACACGTTTTCTAGAGATGAATCTCGAGTTGCCGGCGGCGCCTAAGGCGATTGGGCTTTACAGGCCCATTCTTGTTGTGGATGGCTTGGCCTATCTCTCGGGGCACGGTCCATTGCGGCCTGACGGTACCGCTGACTGCGGATGTTTAGGCGGTGTCGGTGGAAACTTAACCGTCGAGGAAGGTTATCAGGCGGCTCGCCAATCTGGCTTGACTACCTTGGCGACTTTGCGAGCCCACCTAGGCAACCTTGATCGCGTCAAGCGCCTCGTAAAAACTGTGGGCATGGTCCGCTCGACGGCGGACTTCACGGAACAGCCAGCCGTGGTCAACGGTTTTAGCGAGCTAATGCGCGAAGTATTTGGTGAGGAAGCCGGCGTTGCCGCCCGTAGTGCGGTGGGAGTCGCCTCGTTGCCTGCGGGCTGGGCCGTGGAAATCGAAACAATTTTTGAGGTCATTAGCGACTCGTAGACATCTGCAAGGAATTGGCGAGCAGCGCAGAACATTGCAAAACGGTGTCTTTGATAAGGCCAAATAGCTGCTCAGCTATCCGTGCCGCCGCGTGTAGTAGGTGGCCGGTTGTTCTGCGCTGACGGCAGCATGTTCGCGGATGTCTGCGTCGTTCTTCGCTGGATCGCTGTGGTCGGCGCTGCTTTCCTTGGTGGCAGTTGGCATCGCCGGGGTGTCGTCTTACATACCGGCCAATTGCGCGCGGAAGGCTTCGATGCCTGCCAAGGCCTTCGCTTCGATATCTGCCTCGACATCTCCCGCGGCGGCCGCTTCGCTCGCTGGGACAGACTCTTCTGCTTCCGATTTTTCGACCGCTGCCAACATATGCTGAGAAAGCATTTCCAAATCGTCATCTTCGAAAGGCTCTGCTTCGGCTTCGATATCTTTGGGCTCCGCTTTCGCTTTGGTATCTTTGGGCTCCGCTTTCGCTTCGACATCTTTGGGCTCCGCTTTCGCTTCGGTATCTTTGGGCTCCGCTTTCGCTTCGGTATCTTTGGGCTCCGCTTTCGCTTCGACATCTTTGGGCTCCGCTGTTGCTTCGCGGGGCTCCGTTGCGCCAGAGGGGTTCGCTCCGGTCAGCTCTTCAGCGGACTCGTCGATATTGGCCCGTTGTCGTGCTTCCGGCGGAGCAGGAGACGATAGTGCTGCAGGTTGAGGTTCAGCAGAATTGTTGGCAATTGGTTCTACAGCTGGTTGCTCTGTTGCTGGTTCAGGTGTGATCGTTGCCGCGACTGGATCTGCGGCAGAATCCTCGTCCGGTTCCGCAACAGGTTCTTCTAATGCGGGTTCCATTGCGGTCGGTGTGGAGTCGATGCTGGGTGACGACGCAACGGCTACCGGCGCAGGTCCTTGGCCAGACATTGGTACTGGGCGCGAGTTGACACGAGTGGCAATCCGTAATTGGGCCTTGCCGAAATAGACGGCCAGCCCGTAGCCCAAGGCGATATTTACCAATGACGATAAGACAATGAACGATGTCACGACGTAGCCTCTTTTGCTGGGGCGGGATCTGCGATTGCAACCGTTTGAAAGCTTACTTTACACTCTGGCTCCCGGACCGTAGCGCGAGCGAAAGTCTTTGTGAGCAGCGTGCCTTGTAGGGATTGTTTGGCTTTTGCAGCCAAAATCAGACGGGCTCGATCCAGAGCACTAGCGCAAGAGCTGCGCCGCGGCAGCAGCCGTCGTCGGCTGAGAGAGTTTGCGGACGAAATCAGGTGAGGCATTGTCGAGCGTGATCACTTCGCTCTTGCCGTCGGGGCTATGCGGGCGGATGATGCAGATTACTTCTGAGTCGACACCGCGACGCTGAATCTCGTCCCAAGCCGCCTGCTCAACAGGATTCAGACGGGCCGCCGGACCTTGTGCGTCGCCAACAGGCTCTGGCAGAAGCCGGACCGGCTCCTGGCCGCGGACGGCGAAACTGGGGTCAGGTTCCGCTGCGAAATGGGGAAGGGCTGTCGGTTGCGGCGGAGTCACGAGTGCATTGGCCACTGGTGACTGATAAATGGGGGAGAATCCCAAATCGTTGAGCTTTGCATGAATCGAGCCAAGTGACGCATAAAGGCCTTCGTTTTGCTGAGTGTCGGCAGCGAAGCAAACGCCAACCAGTTCCCCAGCCGGATTGAACAAGCCGCCCCCGCTGCATCCTTCGACCGGTGCCCCTGCTATTTCGATATTACCAGGACCCTGATAACGATCGTTGGCCGTGACGCGTGATTCGCGCACCGTAGCATTCTGCCCTCCATTGCAACCAACCGACGCCACTAGGGTACCTGGTGGTACGGGCGCGCTACTCGAAGCAATTTTAGCAGCCTGGACACTGACGTTGGGCCGGATACTCAATAGTCCCAAGTCACGTTCCAAATCATATTCGACCAGCCGGCCGCTGTACGAAGGCCCAGGCTGCGCACCCTGGGGACCCATTTGAAACAGCGTAACCGTAATCGGCCCCTTGCCGGCGGAACTGCGAAAGAGGTGGCCGCAGGTTAAGATCAAAGCTTCACCGCTACGAGCGTCTACGATCGTTCCTGTGCCGGTCGACTTGCCTTCGGCATCCTCCACGGTGATTTTAACGGTCACCTCGACAAGCGCCCGATGTTTATCCGGTGAACCTGCGGTCGGCGAGAGCGGTCTCACAGGAGGGTCGGAAAACCGATTTGCGACTGCCGTAGTAGGTGCAGCTTGGCTCGCGGGAGGTTGAATCTCAACAATGCGTCCCGTTTGCGGCGACGACAAGCTGCTGGATGGTGATGGGGGGAGGGCGCCGGCAGCCACCGTGCTTAGGCTAGCGTGAGAACTCCCGCGTGAGAGCATTTGTTGAAGTTGTGCGAAACTGGTCAGACCGACTGTGCGCTCGGCTTCCCGGCCATCGACCGTCACAATGAACGTTGGCACTTGGGTCACGCCAAACCGTGCAGCCGCTTGGGGTTCGCGGTGGATGTCTACGTCGCGCACGTGATAACCGGCGGCAGCTAGTTGCTGCACCACCGGGCGCATTTGTTGGCAAGGCCCGCACGAGGCCGAAATGAAATCGAGGAGCACCGTCTCAGCCAGGGCGGGTGCGAGACTCCACGTGAGAGTAGCAGAAAAAAGCGCGAGTAGACGCACAGCGTGACTTTTGACCATCGGTTCCCTCCATGGATACCCGGTCGCTCTGGTCGACAGTCTGCCCAACCATTTTGCGAGCGCTCGAGAAGATCCTTCTTCCCAGTTGCGACCCATGGACGAACTGTCTTAAAAATTGCTTTTAATGCGGCTCCAGCCGCGAGAGCGAGCTAATAATTTGCTTCAGTTTCGTAATTCTTACAAGGTCAACACTCGCAAGCCTGACAAAAACTGCTTCTGGCCGCGGGCGGAGCTTGCTGGCAATGCATCTGTGTGGGCATGGCCAATGTCAATCATGACTGGTGCACTTCGCGTGCCAATCGTGGGTTCCCGGTGACACGACTGGGTGGCTACAATGGGCGACTCCCAAACATGAGACGTGTGCTAGCCCGGATGAAATATGCGGGCTAGCACTGCTACTGACTCCGAAGCACGAACCATTTGACCCTCAATCCAAACCTGCAATCAATTTTGACTGATGACTGAACGCCGCTTGCTGGTGACATCTGCACTCCCGTATGCCAATGGTCCGATTCACATTGGACATCTCGTCGAGTATTTGCAAACCGACATCTGGGTACGCTTTCAAAAGCTGCGCGGCAACGAATGTCGCTACATGTGTGCGGACGACACGCACGGCACGGCGATCATGATTCGCGCCCGACAAGAAAATCGCTCCGAGGCTGAACTCATTACCGAAACGCAAGCCGAACACGAGCGTGACTTCGCAGATTTTGGCATTGAGTTCGACAACTATGGCAGCACCAACGACGAAGAAAACCTAGCGCTCTGCGAATCAATGTGGCATGCGATTCGAGAGGCAGGCTTAGTTGCTGAAAAAGAGGTTGAACAATTATTCGACGTCGAAGAGGGTACCTTCTTAGCCGACCGCTTCGTGCGAGGCACATGCCCCAAGTGCAAGACGCCGAACCAGCCGGGCGACAATTGCTCGTCTTGCGGACACGCCTACAATCCGGCTGAACTAATCGACTCGGTCAGCATTCTTAGCGGTACCAAACCCGAAGTGCGCACCGCTAAACACTTGTTCATCGAGCTGGAGCAACTGCACGATTTTCTCAACGAGTGGACTCAAAGTGGTGGGCATTTGCAGCCGGAGATAGCCAACTATCTCAAAGGGCATTTCCTTGGCGAACCACTACGCGACTGGGACATCTCGCGGCCCGCGCCGTACTTCGGTTTCGAAATTCCGGACTTTCCAGGCAACTATTGGTACGTCTGGTTCGACGCTCCTATTGGATACATGGCCTCGACCCAACAATGGTGCGCTAAAAATGGTCAGAAATTCGATGATTGGTGGCGCTCGGCCGATTGCGAAATACACCATTTTCTAGGTAAGGACATCACCTACTTTCACACCCTGTTCTGGCCCAGCATGTTGAAAACGGCCGGCTACAGTTTGCCGACCAAGGTACACATTCACGGCTTTCTGACCGTGGGTGGCGAAAAAATGTCAAAGAGTAAGGGCACGCTTGTCAAAGCGTGCACCTACTTGAACCACCTGGAGCCGAGTTTCCTGCGTTATTTCTATGCCGCCAAGCTGTCGTCCAAGGTCGATGACATCGATCTTTCGCTCGAAGAGTTTGTGGTGAAGGTGAATACCGATCTGGTCGGCAAATTCGTGAACCTAGCCAGCCGCTCGGCAAAATTTGTCGCGGAGATGGGCCTCTCGGCCGAGTATCCCGACGATGGTGGATTGTTCGAAGATGCAGCCGCAGCGGGCGATGCTATTGCGGCGGCCTATGAAGCGTGCGACACCAGTCGGGCCATGCGACAAATCATGGCGCTGGCCGATCGGGCCAATCCGTTCGTCGAAGAGAACAAGCCGTGGGAGCTGCGCAAAGATGCCGAGCGGCAGGGCGAGTTGCAAGACGTTTGCACCGTGGCGCTCAATCTGTTCCGCCAATTGGCGATTTACCTGCAGCCGGTGTTACCACGCTTGGCGGAGCAAACTGGCGAGTTACTTAATAATTCGATCACCCATTGGGACCAGGCGAAGACGCCGCTGGTAGGTACGCCGGTCGCCAAATTTAGTCACATGTTAAAACGTGTCGAAGAAAAGGATGTAAGCGCCATGATCGAAGAAAGTAAAGAAGAAGAGCAAACTGCGAGCAATGTGGATCAAGTGGATGCGGTGAGTACCGACTCTTGGAATGACGGTGGCGACGCGCTTGCTGCAGAGCCGCTGGCCGAAGAGTGCAGTTTTGACGAATTTTTGAAGGTCGATCTTCGCGTGGCGAGGGTTGTGGAGGCAGAGCATGTCGAAGAAGCACGCAAGCTCTTGAAACTGAAAATCAGTTTGGGTGGAGGCAACTACCGACAAGTCTTTGCCGGCATCAAGGCGGCCTACGAACCGGAAAAACTCGTGGGACGCTTAGTCGTCTGCGTCGCCAATTTGGCCCCCCGCCAAATGAAATTTGGCCTCAGCGAAGGCATGGTCATTGCCAGCGGCCCGGGTGGAAGCGAAGTCTATGTGCTCTCGCCTGACGAAGGCGCAGTGCCGGGGCAGCGGGTGCATTGAGAGAGGTTTGCGCAATTGTGGCAAAATTTCAATAAGAATTTCTGTTCTTCAGTGATGTTAATGGATCAATGGGTGGATGCGTACTAAGCTGTCAAATCCGTCGTAGCAAACCCTGCCCCCCTCCCGGCACGTTGAACGACACCTTTCCTCCCTCATTCACCGGCCTCGGGAACTGCATTTTGTCCATTTTGATATCGACCTCAACATCACTTGCCGGCTGCCCCTCGGGATCGACGACTTTCACTTCGAGAAATCGAAAGCCAGCGCTCTCCTTGGCCGTCGATTTTTGGGTGTCTGCAAACAGGAAGGCGAGCGCAAAGAGCAGTAAGTAGCAGCAAACAATGAGCTTCTAAAGCCAAAGCTTTAGCCGGCCGTCTAGCATATCGGGCACGGCCTGTTCGACGATGCGTTTGACAGTATTGGGGTGATAGCGTGCGCTGAGGTGGCTGGCGATGATCAGTTCGTTTTGGAATTTGTCGCGGCGATCTAAAAAATCGTCCAGGTGCATGTGGCCGTATTTGTGGACCTTTTCCTTGCGATGCTCGGGCGAAACAAACGTCATTTCGCAGATTAGTACTTGCGCCTTGTACATGTCCGGACAGGCGTCGAGTCCGGCTGGCGCCGTGTCGCCCGTGTAGGCGACGAGCGGCTTACGCTGTTCGCTGGTGACTTCCGTGCCGGCGAGGCGTAGATCGCGGATTTGTTCACCAGGGAGATCCTGGTACTCCGCCTTCAGCTTGCGCCTGCGCTCCCAGACCACATAGCCTAGCGCCGGCACGCTGTGTTTCATCTCGCTCACTGTGACGACCAATTCTCGTGACAGTTCTAATTCGTCCCCGGGCGCGAGCGGCTTGAGCTCGCACGGCATTCGGCCGCGATCAAGTCGCGTAAACTGACGAAGGATTTCGCGTGCAGGGGCGATGTTCTGCTCGGGCATGTAGATGGTCGGCGGTTCCATCTTCATCATTCTTCGCCGAGCCACGTAGACCGGTAGCGCCACGATATGGTCGAGGTGGCCGTGGGAGATAAACCAGGTTTCGGTACCCATGAATGACCATGGCTGCGCCCCCAGATCGAAACCAATCTTAAGTTCCGGAATTCGCCAATAGCTCTGAACTGCCGCGCGGGAATAACCCTCAATGGTAAGCCCATTGTGCTGGACAGATTTTACGGGGGCGTTTTCGACCATTGAAGATTGTATCAGGCAGTGATGGGAGTAACTTGGCGGAAGATAAACTACCCATCGTAGAGGAGCACGGGCGGTTGGGAAAGGAGCGTGCTTAGAATGACCAATGACCAAGTCCCAATGACCAAAAACTATTAAACATCACCTCCATTGGTCATTGGGGCTCGGTCATTGGTCATTAGTTTCATTCGTCATTCCAAACCCCGGCGTCAATCATCTGCCTCGTAGCCGCTTCAGCCCAGCCCCGATTAGCGGCGGGGCTGGCCGGACTAGGATGGAGAATGCGAGTGATCTTCATGGTGGAGTCGCTTAGCACGCGCTGCAGACATTTCTCGGCAAAAGCTCCTACCCCGACCGCCCATTCGGGTTCGAGTGCCCGGCAAAGTTGACGTAGGTGCTGGTCGCATACTTCATCGAGCGGCTCTCGCTCGGCGGCCGGCAGTTTGTCGGGCGTACGGTTTCGCCCGCCTTCTTCCATGAAAACGAGCGGACAATAATTCACGACGAAGTGCTCTGCAAAGAAGTGCTTCGCTGATTTAAAACGTTGTTGAAATAGACCCCAGAGTCGTTTGCCCGAGACTTCGCTGCGCTGGCACGACAATCCAGTGACCGGACGTTTGGGGTGTTCGTCGAGCGGACGGCCGATCTTCGCGTCGATCTTCAGCCAATCGCGAACCGCTGCGATTTGCCCAAACGGCACACCTGTCTGCGCCATTCCCCACGGCCCTGGGTTCATTCCCAAGAGCAATACGCGCACTCCCTTGGGGTTGATACGCTGCAGATACTGCTCGTGCGCGGCCCACGCGTACTTCAAAGGGTTATAGACATGGGTGACCGGCGCGGCAAATTCCAACTTGCTGACATCACGCGAGAGCTTTTTTGCACTCGCTATCACTTCACGAACACAGTTTGGCATGGCTAGCAGAAACCTCGTTCACAATCTTATAGAATTGCTGGCCAATCGCTAGCTTTGCACTTTTGCATCTGCAGAGTTTTCTGCCAGGATCCAGATTTCGCCGAACAGGTCGGATTGCTCGACTTGCACTTGGTGGTGACGGATCAACTCCAAGACGGCCAGGAAAATACCCGCCATTTGCGATTTTATCATGTCTGCTTCAAACAAGCTCGTGAAGGCCAAACGCGGCTCGGAGGCTAGTCGCTCACGGATCTGCTCCATGTACACATCGATCGGCGTGTCGTCATAGCGAATGGCAGACGGCTGCACGGATTCGTTGTCACGTATCACTCGGGCGAATGCGCTCACCAGATCCCACATTTCGACTTCTTGGATAGGCTGCAGCGCCGGATCGATCGAACGTGGTGGCAGATCGCTCGCTCGGCGAGCAAACCGCTGCTGCCATTGTCGGCTACGATCTTCGAGCATACTTGCCGCATCTTTGAACCGTTTGTACTCAAGCAGACGCTGAACCATATCTTGGCGGGGGTCTTCGATCTGGGCTTCACTCTCCTCTTCCTGGCGAGGCAGCATCAGGCGTGACTTAATCTCCATCAGTCGGGTGGCGAGTTCTAAGAAATCACCGACGGCATCCACGTCGATTTGCTCCAATACGGTGAGCATTTCGAGATACTGCTCGGTCACCAGTGCGATGGGAATATCAAGAATGTCGAGTTCATGTTTGCGAACTAAATACCACATCAAGTCCATGGGACCAGAGAACATGTCGAGTTGGACGCGGAATCGCATGGCAGGCGGCGGTGAGTGAGCGGTGGCGAATGGCTGGGGATTATGCCAATCTAGGCCTCCTGCCGCCAGAGCAGCCACTCTTGTTTCTGTGGGCTAGCACCTCTAAACTTCCCTCAGGCGCCTTGATTGCGGCATAAACATAGCGCCGGATTCAGTAGTAGGCAATTCGGCTGGTTAAATTCAGGGTTTGCAATAGTTGAAGAACAGGGAATTTGATTGATGAATAGGGATGACGTAGGAAACGATCCCCTTCGACTCGCCAAATATCCGATGCACAGCAGCCTCTCGGCTGGCCGTGAATATCCGGAATCGCCGCACCCCTATCGCGGACCGTTTCAACGCGATCGTGATCGAGTGGTCCACAGCAGCGCCTACCGCCGGCTAGCACATAAAACGCAAGTTTTTACCGGCGAAATGGGCGACTATCATCGCTCCCGTTTGACCCATACTTTAGAAGTAGCCTCGATCGCGCGTACCGTTGGCCGGGTATTAGGGCTCAACGAAGATTTGATTGAAGTGCTTGCGTTGATGCACGACATCGGCCATCCACCTTTTGGCCATGCGGGCGAAGACGTGCTCAACGAATGCTCACAGTCTTGCGGAGGATTCAATCATAACACCCACGCTCTTCGTATAGTAACCTTGCTAGAAAACCGCTATCCAGATTTCCCAGGGCTGAACCTTTCGAAAGAAGTACTATCGGGACAGTCGACGCGCATCGACCAAAGGATGGGCGCCACGAAGCTGCCTTTGCTGGAGGTGCAAGTCGTCGATGCCGCCGATAGTATTGCTTACGACTCCCATGATGCCGATGACGCTCTAGAACTGGGGCTGCTCGGGGTGGATGATTTGCTGACTTTGCCACTTTGGCAGGACGCAGCCAGGAGCGTGCAAGTTCGCTACACAGCCCTCGATGCCGAGCAGCTGCGCCGAGCCATGATTCACCAATTGATCGAAACCTTGGTTAGTGATCTGATTAACACAACGCTTCACCGTCTTGAAGACGCTGCGATCGGCAGTCCTCGAGACATAGCCGTTCATTGTGAAACGCTGGTCAAGCCCTCCGCCGAATTCCAAGAGCAAAAATCAGAGCTGGAGGCATTCCTCTTCGAACGCGTCTATCGCCATCCGACAGTTCTCGCTGAGCGGGCCACAGCGAGTGCGGCATTGCAGGAGATGTTTCGGCGATTTACCGATCAGCCAGAACGATTACCTCCCGCCTCACAAGGTAGCTTGGAGCGTGATGGGGTAATTCGCGCAGTCTGTGACTTCCTGGCAGGAATGACCGACCGCCACGCGCTCGAAGTGCACCGAAGTTATCTGAATGACCAATGAGATGATTCTCTTGGGATTATTGGTCATTGGGATTTGGTCATTGGTCATTCTTTTCGGGCTTACTTCGCGTCGTGTGGCTGATAAAATAGGTGTGTGGGGCGATCGATTTATACTTCAGACGCTGCCAGGTTGTTGGGCCAAGAAATTGGTTGTGCTGCGTCATTATCCGTTTTTCATATGACGTTCTAGCTATGGCATTAGTAATTTTACGTTGCTTCTTCGTTTTAGTCGCAGCAGGCATTGGTTTTCAGATTATCAGTTCGGAGGAACTCTCGCGCGACGCTGCCTACATTCCTTGGCTAGTTGTCGGCGGGCTCCTGGCGTTAGCGAGTGGCGTGATCGCTGTCGATCACGGAGTCGGACGCAAACGTCTTGACACGATCACCTCGGTCTACTTCGGCCTGCTCATCGGTTTGCTATTGACCTACGTCCTAAAAATCGCCCTCAGTCCGGTGCTGCCTGCTGCCAATACGCTGCAGGCGCAGTGGATCCCCATGGTTATCGGCATGGTGTTGTGCTACACATGCATCAGCGTGCTTATGCAAACCAAAGACGATTTTCGGTTCATCATTCCCTACGTTGAGTTTGCCAAAGAGATTAAGGGTTTGAAGCCCTATGTGCTCGACACGAGCGTGGTCATCGACGGACGGATTGCTGACGTGATCGAAACACGCGTGATCGACAACCAGTTGATCATGCCCCAATTTGTAATTTCAGAGCTCCAGGGCATTGCGGACTCTAGCGATCGGCTGCGGCGTGGCCGCGGCCGTCGTGGTCTCGACATCCTCAATCGTTTACGAAGCGATCCCAAAGTCGATTTGCTCGTCTACGATCGCGAACTGCCTCATTTTGCTGGTCAGGCGGTCGATCTTAAGCTGGTTTTGTTGGCCAAACATTTGGACGGTAAGATCGTCACCAATGATTACAATCTCAACAAAGTTGCCAGACTCCACGAAGTGGATGTGGTCAACCTTAACGATTTGTCGAACTCGCTAAAGCCGGTTTTCCTGCCTGGCGAGACGCTCGAAATGCACGTCATCAAGGCTGGGGAAGAGCAAGGGCAGGGCGTCGGCTACTTAGAGGACGGCACCATGGTTGTGATTGAGGGTGGTCGAGACCATGTCAATACAAATATCGTTGCAACGGTGACCAGCGTGCTTCAGACCAGTGCCGGCCGGATGGTTTTTGGCAAATTCGAGAGCGTTGTGTAGGCTATTTTGTCAGAAGGGTTTGTCAGAAGGGTTTGCCAGAAGGGCACCTATTATTTTGTTTGAGGAGAGCCGTAGTGTCTTGTCCCGCTTACCGAGTTGTTCTCGCTGTTTGTTCGCTCATGTCCGTGCTGCTGGGTTGTGGCGATTCGTCTGCGCCATCAACAGGCATCGCCGGTGCGCCGGACGCAGAAACGTTCTCAGAAACGGTCACAGAAACTGCGGTCGTCCCAGAAGATCAGGCATCAGGCCCCTCCCTGGAAATCGGCGATCCCGCCCCATTGCTGCAGATTGCCGATTGGGTCAAAGGCGAGCTGGTCACGGATTACCAAGCCGATCAGGTTTATGTCGTCGAATTTTGGGCCACTTGGTGCCCTCCCTGCCGAGCGGGCATGCCTCATCTTAGTGCGCTGCAGGCGGCCTACGGCGAGGAAGTTACCTTTATTGGGGTGACTCGCGAAAGCGCAGATGTCGTGCAAGCTTTTCTGAAGAAACCAGCAGACGAAAGCATAGCCAACGAGGCAGGAAAGACCTGGGACGATCTGATGCACTACACGGTCGCAGTCGATGCCGACGCAGCCACCTCTACCGCGTTTATGAAAGCGGCCAATGAAAGTGGGATCCCTACAGCCTTTGTGGTTGGCTTCGACGGCAAGATTGAATGGATCGGCCACCCGATGGAGATTGACGAGCCGCTACAGAAGATCGCTGCACGTACTTGGGATCGTGCGTCATTCCTGGCATCGCGGCAAGCAAAACGTCAGCGCCAGGGGCGCTTAGATGCATTAAGCCGTAATATTTCGGCGGCTGTCGAAAACCAAGACTGGGACCAGGCGCTGGGCTCTCTCAACGAGTTGGTCGGTGAGACGCAGAGCAACCCCAAGATTATGCGATTCAAGCTGCGGATATTGAATCAGGCAGGACGCGGCGAAGAAGCGATTCAGACGTTTGATGAGATAGTTGCGGAATTGGGAGATAACGCAAGGGGACTCAATCGTTTGGCCGGGTCGGTTGCTAGTGACGAAGCGAGTGAAAAGACGCTTCTGTCTGGAGCCCGCACGATTGCCGAGCGTGCTGCAGAACTCACTGGGTATGCTGATGGGGATATTCTCGACACATTGGCCCGAGTTCACTTTGCGCTCGACGACCTAGAACAAGCGATCGTCTGGCAGACACGGGCCGTGGAAGCCGAGCTAGGGAACGAAAAACTTCAAAGAACTCTGGATGGGTACAGGGCCCATTTGAAAACGGACGCTGCCGAATCAGACGCTGTGGAAGGTAAGGAAGCACAAACCGAGCCGCGACCGTTAGGGAGCGACCAAGCAGGTTTCCTGACAGCAACGCGCTGATTTCAATTCGGATGCGTAATACATACATCCGCCGAGTCTCTTGGCTGAAATCTGGAACATCGATGTTGAGAGTTGTAGATGGATCCTTACGTTTATTTCGTCACTTCTGACCTCCGCAAACTAACCGGACCAACATGTGTTGCGGGCATGACGAGAGATGGGTTCCCGTAAACTAACTCCGGCGTTATCAGCACAACAAGTTCCATTTCGTTAACTTCTCCACTACCGTCATCTTTCGAG
>Ga0115002_10001358_pt1 | contig 33788 bp, 32 predicted proteins | sample ArcticOcean_MG_C_8_FD_89576 | JGI IMG/M metagenome (GOLD analysis project Ga0115002, IMG submission 89576) | Marine microbial communities from western Arctic Ocean - ArcticOcean_MG_CB11_86 | ecosystem: Environmental > Aquatic > Marine > Oceanic | place: Arctic Ocean: Canada Basin | collected... | reverse complement strand
CGTCCAACAGCTACTCCCTATGTCGAAAGCCATCGACGTTGTTGAAGGCGCATTCGCAGAACTGGCAAACGGCACGGCAGAGATGCCGGACCGGACGGTCATCACCGACGCCGAGGTCGGAGGGTGGATCGCCTACATGCCGGCGTACCTTGGTTCGTCCGGCGCTCTTGGTGTGAAGGCCGTCACGGTCTACAAAGGCAACCCGGAGAAGTTTGACCTGCCGACAACGCTCGCTACGATCATCGTCCAGGACAACCAGACCGGTAAGACCCTTGCGGTCATGGACGGCGGTTTCCTGACAGCGGTACGAACGGGAGCGGTTTCCGGTGTGGCAACGAAGCACCTGGCGCGAGCGAATGCCAGTGTGGCCGGAATCCTAGGCACCGGCGTTCAGGCATACACGCAGGTCACCGGTATGGCGGCGGCGCGTGATCTGAAAACGATCCTGGCGTTCTCGCTGGACCCGGACGACAAGCGCAAGGCGTTTGCCGACTCGCTGACAGAAGAAACCGGCGTAGAGGTTCGGCTTGCAGGTAGCACGGCAGAGTTGCTTGGCGATTCCGACATCGTTGCCCTTGCGACCACAGCGCCGAATCCGATCGTCGAGGCCGGGTGGTGGAAATCCGGCGCACACATCAACTCGGTAGGTTCACACGCGCCTGCACTTCGAGAGTTGGACACCGCTTCGATCCAGAAGGCCAAGGTCATCACTGACCAGACTCAGGCCTGCCTGCTGGAGGCCGGGGACATCATGATCCCGATCCAGGAAGGCAACTACTCCGCCGACAAGATTCACGGCGAGCTGGGTGCGGTCATCACCGGCACCACGACCGGTCGAGAGAACGATGATGAGCTGACCCTGTTCAAGAGCGTCGGACTCGCCATTCAGGACCTGTCCTGCGCACGACTCGTGTACGACCTGGCGGTAGAGAACGGCGTGGGGACCGAGTTCGACTTCTAGGGCGTCTTGAACGATGCTCAGATCTAGATTGAAGATAGCGGCGGCCTTTGGGCTGGCACTATCTTTGTTTACTGGCCTCCTAAACTCGACATAGGGGCGTATGGCAATACGCCCGCTCGCAGACCGGCGCACTCTCCACCCACTGTCATCCTGAGCTCGATTCAGGATGACAGTGGGTGGAGAGGACACGGGCGTGGTCGCTGGTACCGGTCCTTCGAGAGCCTCAGGGCACGGCGAAACCAGTCTCAGGGCGGCGGCGAAGTCCAGCCCACGGACTTACGCGTCTACAGATCTACTGGGATGCGCTGGCCGTCGTAGGCGAGTTGGACATCGAGGCCTTCTAACTCTTTGAGTTTCGCTAACTCCGCGTTAGTCGACTCGTGGTCGAAGTCATGAGTCATATCCACAAGCAGAGCCTGTCTGGGTTTGAAGCGGCGCAGTTGTTCCAACGCCTCATCCAGGATGAAGTGGGAGCCGTGCGGGTGTCCCGGCCTGAGGGCGTCCATCACCATAATTTCAGCATCGTACATCAGGGCAGCGGTGGAATCTGGAATTCCTGATGCGTCCGAGACGTACACAACGTCGCCAAAACGGTAACCAAACGCGTCAGTACGAGGCCCGTGCTCCACGCGTAGAGGCGTAATAGTCAGACCGAACACCTCGAACGGCTGCTCATCTATGATCTTGAAATCTAGCTTTGAGACGCCACCGGGCGATGCGAGGCTTGTATCTACCAACCAGTAGAACGCCTTTGAGACGTGGTCCATATCGGCCTGTCGGAGGTAGAGCGGAATCGCCCGCTGGACGTTATTAATCCAGTCCCGCAGGTCATCCAGACCCCCAACAGCGTCTGCGTGCTGGTGCGTGAGGATCACAGCATCCAGCGTGGTAGCTCCGACCTTCGGAAACCACTCGATCGCCGAGTGGTAGAAGAACTTGCCGACATCAATAACGACGTTCTTCTGCTCTCCTTCCGGCGATTGGTATCGAATCATCAGAGAGGTATTTCGACGTCGATTGTGCGAGCCCGGCAGGATCGCGTCCGGGCACACCTTGCAGGTCTGTGGCTCGCGCGCCAGACAGCTGACGCGCGGCACGCCTTCCGACGTGCCGGTACCCAGGAATACGATCTCGCTGTCTGACGACAAGATGTTTGGTGCGATCAGTCTTTGGACTGGAGAACTTCACCAGCCATCGTCTCGACTTTTTCGAGTTCTACGACCACCGCAAAGCCGTTTCCGTCCTGATCACGATCGATCTCGGCCTGCACCGTCCGCGCTTTCACGGCTTCACGTATCTCGCCGGTCTCGTGAAGGGTGGCCTTCCCAAAGAACTTCCACGCCTGTCGTGTCTCCGGGTTTCGGTACATCACGATCACGTAGGGGCTGGACTGGATATTGCTGAGGCCGCCCCGCTTGGCGCGCTCCCAGTAGGCCAGGGTCTGGCCGTCGTACGCCATCACGCTGCCTCGGTAGCCAATACCCGGCATGCCGTCGGCGGAAGCGGTGGCGAGGATGCACGGCACTTTATCTGCGAGTGCGTTGTCCAGTGCGGTCTTCATATCGTCGGTTAGTTCGATCAATGACTTGCCTCCTCAAGGACGAACTCCCATCGGGTTGAGAAGGATGGGGGTTCCGATCATGTCGTCGGTAATCCTACATCGGTGCGGGCAATTCGCGGAGTAGCGAATCCGTATACAGGTGCAGTTGTATCAGCCAGCTGCTCTAACAATTTCCGGAGCTACGACCCCGTATACACCGTCGTAGCCGGGCTCGATCTCTAGCTTGCCGTTGCGCACGGCCACTATCGCAGCCGCTAAATTGTGCGTTGTTGCGTCCTCAAGTTCAGGTTGACCTGCATTCACTAGGACGTTTAGCTCGGAACCGAAGTGGTCGATCAGCCTGTCGACCGCCCGTGCCACCGTCTTTGTGTTCTTGCCGATACCCAGCGTCTCAGCTGCAAGATCTCGAAGTAGAACAAGTCGTCGAAACGGGGGTCGATTTATCGGCCCGGCAACGAGGCCGTCGTGACTCGTCTCGATATCCGACTTTGACTCTGAAAGCGACTCGATCCTGTTGAGCACGCCTAGGGTCAGCTTTTTGCCGCATACCGGGCATACATCGCCCAGAGACGCGCTCTCGTCCGGCGTGAGTCGAATCCCGCAGGCTCTATGCCCGTCCATGTGGTACTCGCCGCTCTCCGGGGAAAACTCGATCGTTTCGGCGATGGATTGAGTAGCGATTGCTTCCCGTAGTCCGTCGTAGGTCGGCTCCATGTCGAACACCGTGACCTCACGAGCCACGTTCGCCACCGAATGGGCGTCCGAAAACGACACGAGCGCCCGCCTGTCCAGCTCCGGCACAGCCCAGTTCAACTCCGGATCGCTGGACAGTCCCGTTTCTATGGCACGGATGTTGTTTGCGTACTCGCCAAATGCCTCCTCAAGTGAGTCGAACCCGGATTTGGAGCCATAAACGCCGTACCAGGGCGTCCATACGTGCGCTGGAATGATCTCGCAACGTGGATCGGCGTCCAGTACGAAACCAGCGACGTCGTGCGCCGATAGCTTCAGCAATGGGCGACCATCGCAAGCAAGCGCACAATGCGGCGCAAATCGTTCGATCAGGGCGTCAACCGCTGCGAAGTCGGGAGCGAACAGCAGCAGGTGGACCCGTGGACCTCGACCGGTAATGGGCGGATCCCTCCAGACGCAGCTGATCTCCGTCCCGAAGACGAATCTCGGATTTGAATTGGGCGCGCCTTTGAGTTGGAGCAGTCCCGAGCCATCATCGACCAGATTCTCTTCTAGCTCGCGTCGCCACTCGGGATGTGTGAAATCGGCCGCCGATAGGAGCTGAACGCCTTTGCGCTTCGCTGCGTCTGATAGCGATGTCAGGTCAGGGCGCGGCTGGTCGCCATCGAGAATCGAGAGTGAAGATGGAGGTCGGCGACGATTCGTTTCAGGGTCACGGAACGAGTGTATCGGTGAGGTTGTGACTGCGACAGGATGAGAAAGTCGTGACGATTCGTTCGTGACACCCGGTATACCGGTTGACGATATGCCTGATGCTGCTAGCCTCAGAATTAAGAACACACATGCACACGTGAAACGCTGCCGCATACCCACCCTTGGAGGCCCACATTGACCGACTTAGCAACAGGGAAGATCGTCGATATCCGATTGAATGTCGCACGACGACAACCGATGAACGTCGTCGACAGCGCAGAAGTGAAGGCCGGCGAGGGTCTTGTTGGAGACCGACATGCTGAAGTGGGAAGCACCCGGCAGATCCTGATGATGGATCGGGCTGTAATGGAGGTGCTTGAGGTCGATCCCGGCCAACTTCGGGAGAACATCACCGTCCAGGGCGTTTCACTCTTCGGTCTCAAAGAAGGTCAGACTTTAAAGGTCGGCAACGGCCTTGAGTTCAAGATCGGTGAGCTTTGTGACCCGTGCGACAACATGGACCACATCCGCCCCGGACTTCGGGAGAAGATCGAGGGCCAGCGCGGACTGTTTGTCACACCGCTGTTCAGCGGTACGGTTAACGTCGGAGACGACGTAACCATCGGCTAGCGCCGAATCCAGCGATGGGTCCGGGTTGCGATAAATTGCATCTCAAAGCTCGGATATCGTCCTGACACGCCAGATATTTGCACGAGTTGCGTGGGTTGCAGCGTCGAATTGCGCGATATCCCGTGGAACACAGGACCCAAGTTCAAATAGACTTGATGTAATCGCGCCGGTCAAACTATGTTCACGGCGTGACATGCACTGATACGGGGAGTGGCGCAGCTTGGTAGCGCGCTTCGTTTGGGACGAAGAGGCCCCGGGTTCGAATCCCGGCTCCCCGACCAGTTGCAAACGCGTGCAATCGATTGTTACGACTGACGCCGTCTTGTTCTGGGACTTGATTCTCGGAGCGCCTCACGGACCCGTTCAAATATGCGCGAACGTCACTATCAAAACGATGAGAAGCATCCTCCGGCCTGCACTTGCTGGTCGTGCGATCTGGCCGCGCAACGAAGGCGTGGGCTTGATCCCGCGCTTCCCGGTGGATCCCAGGTGTCGGATTCGATAATCGACGATGCCCAGTCGATCCTCAATTCGTCCCGCGGCAAGGCTGTTTCCAGAGAGGCCAAGCGAGCGGAATCGAAGCAGGCCCGTGATGCTGCGAAGCGTTCTCGTGGGCAGGGTGGCAAGAAGAAGAAGGGCAAGAAGAAGCGTAAGTAGTGACGGTCTGGGGGATCATTTAAGAGTGTGTTGCACGATAAATCTTCTCCCTCACCCTCTCTTGCTGGGAGAGGGTGAGGGAGAAGATTTATCCGACCAAGGGTCCCATCACTTTGAAAAGACAATTCTCCAAAGATGAACAATCCGTAGGCATCAGCATCGCTGTGGGTATCGTGATCGGAGCTGTAATTGGGGTGCTCACCGACAATCTGGGACTCTGGATTGCGCTGGGTCTAGCGATCGGATCGGGCGTCAGGGCGACTCGGGCAGCTAAGGGTCGGCGTGGTTAGACGGTAGCCTCCCTGAACCGTTCCGAACATCGTTCATTTTTTCATTGACGTTCTGCCTCGTCCTCACGCATATTTCACGTCCTGAGCGCGACATTGCCCTCCAATAGCAACATTGGAGGGCAATCACTTTGGAACACGTACGAAATCGACGCCCCTGGAGCGCTTTTTCCGCCATATTCAGTGTCGGACTGGTCGCCCTGACGCTCAGCGGCGAGATGTCGATGGCCCTGTTACCAGCCTTACTGGTAGCCCTCTGGCTTCCGATCCTGTCTCCACAGAACGTGGAGCCGAGCCAGCGCCGCCGATTGCTCTGGGGCACCGCACTGGGCGGTCTTTTCTTCCTGCTATTGATCGGGCTATTCGTCGCCACCCGATGATCTGAAAGCCGAAAAGCCCAGCTAGAGAGCTGAACTCCTAGCGCAGAGCCTCTCTAAGAGCGCTGCACAGGTTGCCTTTGCGCCCCACCCGGACCTGTTTCATCCCAAGCCAGCGCGCCATTAGCTTCAGCTCGGCCGCGAGTGCAGGTGCGACACGTTCAGGATCTTGTCCGTCCTCAAAAAACGCTCCCCTGACGCGCAGGGTTCCGCTGTCTCTCTCCGCCTTAACGTCCACACGGGCCACCAGATCTTCACCCAGCAAGAACGGCAGCACGTAGTAGCCGTACTGTCGCTTTTTCTCAGGGACGTATATCTCTATCCGGTAAAAGAAATCGAACAGCCGCTCTGTGCGATCCCGCTCCCAGATGAGCGAATCGAATGGACTCAAGATGGCCCGAGCATCCACGGCACCGTTGGTTGAGGCTTCAGGATGGAGATATGCCTTCCGGTCCCAGCCCTCTACTTCAACTTCTCTTAGGTCACCGCACTCCACCAGTTCAGCCAGGCGTGGGCGGGCTTCGGGCATCCGAATCCGATAGTAGTCGGCGAGATCGGATCCGGTGCCGATTCCATGGGCACGGGCGGCTATCCGAAGGAATTCACGGTGCGCCTCTTCCCGGCTGACGGGTTCCGCATCACGATATTCGGACGGGATCGCCCTTTCGGGAAGGTCATACACACGAGAAAAGCCTCGACGCGCGACCGACGTAAGGTCGCCCGTTGCGAAATGATACTCAAGCGCCACTTTGCCGGGTGCCCTGTTCCACCAGCCGGGCGATCGACCGTCGCCGACGCTCCGCTTACCCGGATCTTCCAGTTCCCTAATGGTCAACGGGCCCCGGGTCCGAATTTCCTCAAGGATGAGGTCCAGATACTCGGCATCAGCAGTACAGAGAGTGCGAGACCGACGCTTGATCCCATCATCCATGCGATGCCTGAACAGCGGGTACTGCTCAACAGGAACCAGCGAAGCGACGTGCGCCCAGTACTCAAAGAGATCGAATCGTTCATGTGCGCCATCGTCCAGCAACTCTATCGGGTACGCGCCAAGCCGTGAGAAGAAGGGCATGTAATGTGTGCGCACGGCCACGTTTACCGAGTCGAGCTGGATCAGGCCAAGTCGATTGATGACACCTCGAATATCACCGCGGTCCGCAGTTTCAGGACGCGGCTCGGCGAATCCCTGCGCAGTGAGGGCGATACGGCGTGCTTCGAGTTTCGAAATCGAGTCGGTCATCTAATCTCCGTTTACCGCCGGCATAAATTAAGGGCCAATCGGCATTATGCTGTCGCACGCTCGGATTATCGACTCCGGGTGTCATTACCCGGATCGCCTACTTCAAATTGCCCCACGGGCAAGCCAGTAATCAGGACATCGCATGAGAACGCCCCTCCATCAGTTTTTCCCGCATGAAGAGTTCCAAACTCGCCTGGACGGGGTACGCACCCGCATGGACGAGCGTGGCCTGGACGCGCTGCTGCTCACGACGCCGGAGAACATCTTCTACCTGACCGGTTATCAGACCCCCGGTTACTACTACTTCATCGGGCTGATTGTGCCGCTTAACGGCGAACCGATACTTGTACCGCCGCCGCATGAAGAGTCGCTTGTGGCCTCGTACTCCGTGATCGACGACTATCGACTTTTCGGCGACACGGAGGACCCAATATTTGGAATAGCCGGTCTTCTGGGCGAGCTTGGTCTGGGACATGGCAGCATCGGCGTCGAGTATGACTCGTGGTTCCTCAACATCCGGGACTACATGCGTCTGCGCCTACAACTGCCAGCGGCCACGCTGCACGACGGCTCGGGGCTCGTAGAGAGCGGGCGATTGATCAAGTCAGACGTCGAGATCGGCTATATGCGTGATGCGGCCGATATTGCGGTGGCCGGCGTGAAGGCGGGGATGGACGCCATCGCCGTCGGTACGTCAGAGCGGGACCTGGCGGCTGCGGTTACGAGCGCTCAGATTCAGGCCGGTAGCGAATACAGCGGGCTGCCGCCGTTCATAACGACCGGAGAGCAACACTCGATGCAGGTCCATTCGACGTGGTCGGATCGAGTGATTGAGAACAACGAAGTGGTCTTTTTTGAGGTGCCGGGTGTCGTGAATCGATACCACTCGGCGCTAACCCGCGCTGCATTTGTTGGCGATCCGCCGGACCAGCTCTTGCGTGGCAGCGAGGTAAACCAGGACGCGCTGCGGTTGGCCAAGGAACGCATCAGGCCCGGCGTGACGGCTTCAGAAGCATTTGAAGCAGCCCGGCAGCGGATCGACGACGCCGATGTGCCATATGTGCAGGGCCGTCGGATCGCTTATGGAATTGGAACTGCGTTTCCACCCGGATGGGACGAGGGGAATATATTCAGCATCAACGCCAATGAGCAGCGGGCGTTCCACAGCGGAATGACGTTTCACGTAATTACGACGATGCGGTTGCCGGGAGTAGGGGCGATCGGTTGTAGTGACACGGTGTTGGTGACCGAAGGCGGGTGCGAGACGCTGACGGACGGCGTGTCGAATCAACTGTTCGTGGTTTAGGGGCGGTGTGCGGCAAATTAAGGGGCGCCTGATGAGAAACGAGCCCGGCCTGATGAGCTCTAACCCACCCTGAGGCTCTCGAAGGGTGTGTCCCTTCAGCTACTTCGGTGTTGCAGCGACTCTCGGCCTACGGCCTCGCCCCCTCGCCCCCCTCACCCCAGCCCTCTCTCCCGCGGGGGAGAGGGAGCACTTTGGAAGAATACTCACGGGAAATAGAGGCGTGTTTGGACGTACACCAGTGAGGGTATTCCCGTACGCCACCTACTGATTGGAGGCGCTACCGATTTCTGCACTTGTGCCTTCAACCGTGCCCTCAGGTTCTCGAAGGGCCGGGATTAGCGGTCCCATTCGTATCCGCGGCAGAGGCGGATCCTGAATCGAGTTCAGGATGACAGTCCAAGTGTTTTGGTCGATTCTCGGGGGTGCCGGGGTGAGTCGCGCAGACGTAATGTCTTACGGCCCTACTATTGTTCGAAGGACTAACGTTGATCGAACAACAACCGTAGCCAAATAGTCGACCGGCCGGTCAGTCCGAGGACGGGAGTTTTCGTGCTCCCTGTAGCTCCATTACCGTGCCGTCGCAGGCGAGTTCGCCCTTACCTGCTTTTACACACAGCAGACTCACGCCGCCTTCTGTGCCCTGGTAGCGCTTGCCAAGCTGGATGTCGGGACCATCTGCCTCTGATGGAGACTGGTCTGCCTTTACTTCCAGGGACACGCCGTTACAGGTCAGATCTGCTTCGCCGCCCTTTGTGACGACGAATTCAGCGCCTCCGGATATGGAAATCAGGCGCTGTCCGGTTGAGAGGTTAATCGTCGTTTCTCCCGTTGCACATGGCATTTCAAGTACGGACCGGGCGACACGCGCGCCGCCTTATTTTCAATTTTGATCGCCAGAGTATAGCCAAACATACGGGCTCAGACGCAAGATTAGTGACCAACCAGTTAATTTCACTATTCCCTCCCTGAACTCAACATGGGAACTCTATTCATCATCGGAACCCCAATCGGAAACCTGGGCGATCTTTCGCCACGGGCGGCCGAGTTGTTGCGAACCGTAGATCTAATCGTGGCCGAAGACACACGCGTATCCCGTAAATTGCTGAGCCATCTGGACGCCAGCACGCCCTGCATCAGCTACCACGAGCACTCGAACCCGGCGCAGTTGGAGCGGGTGCTTGTCGCACTTGAGTTGGGAGACGTGGGGCAGATAACTGACGCAGGATCTCCGACGGTTAGCGATCCGGGCGCATCTCTTGTAAAGGCGGCGGTTGCCAGAGGCCACGATGTGGTCGCCGTACCCGGCCCCTCAGCGATCACGACAGCCCTCTCCATATCTGGAATGACCGGTGATCGCTTCCTTTTCCTGGGATTCCTGCCCCGCAAGAGCTCAGAGCGTCGCTCGGTTCTGTCCGGAGCGGCGGATGAAACAGGGACGCTGGTTGCATTTGAGACGCCACAGCGTGTGTTATCCGCGTTTGAGGACATTTCATCGGTCTTCGGCACTCGTCAGATCTCCGTTTGCCGGGAGATGACCAAACTCTACGAAGAGGTGTTCCGTGGAACGGCGGATGAGGCGATAGAGTATTTTTCGACGGGTCGCCCCCGTGGCGAGTTTGTGCTGGTGATTCAAGGCGCCTCTCGCCAGACGACGGAGATACCGGAACAATCGATCATCAAATCAATCCAAAAGTTAGGTAATACGGGGCTTTCGGGACGTTCACTGATCGAGGCGGTTATCGCGGCGACCGGCGCACCACGTCGGCGCGTATATCGTCTTGTGACGGAATCACACGCGAGCAAGGCTGACGACTCTTAAGCGCTGGATATACTTGATGGTCGCCCACACAGTGCTTGTCCCGGAATCAAACCGGCAAATACGTGTCTGGGTGAAATCGAACTTTGAATGGAGCCACTGTGGGCGAACGGATTCTCGTGGCCGTGGCGTGGCCTTACGTCAACGGACTGCCTCATCTTGGACATATCGCCGGTAACGTCCTGCCGGCCGACATCTTTGCGCGCTATCACCGATTAACCGGTAACGACGTTTTGATGGTGTCCGGAAGCGACATGCACGGCACTCCGACGATGCTCGCAGCGCGAAAAGAGGGCGTGTCCCCCCGGGAACTTGCCGAGCGTTATCACGATGTGTTCGCCGAGACGAACAAACGAATGGGCTTCTCGTTCGATCTGTATACGCATACGGACACCGAGAACCACCACGCCGTTTCGCAGGGCGTGTTTACCCGCTTGCTGGAAAACGGGTACCTGGTTGAAGGCGTGCAGAGCATGCCGTTTTGCCTCATCGAGCAGCGATTCCTGTCAGACCGCTTCGTAGAAGGCGTATGCCCGCACTGCTCTTTTGACGGCGCACGTGGTGACCAGTGTGACAACTGCGGAAATACCATCGACCCGGTCGAGCTAACCAACATCCGGTGCAAGGAAGACGGCTCAACCCCGGAGTTCCGGGACACGAAGCATTTCTTCCTTCGATTGAGCGCATTTCAAGACAAGCTCACCGAGTGGGTCTCCGGCCAGGAAGACTGGCGTCCAAATGTCCGCAATTTCAGCATGGGCATCCTCAAAGAGGGCCTGAAAGATCGGGCGATAACGCGCGACATCGATTGGGGCATCAAGATCCCTGTCGATGGGTTCGACGATAAGCGAATCTACGTCTGGTTCGAGGCCGTGATCGGTTACCTGTCAGCCTCTATCGAGTGGGCTAGCAACTCCGGCAATCCGGATGCGTGGAAGGCCTGGTGGGAGGAGGAGAACGCTCGTTCGTTCTACTTCCAGGGCAAGGACAACATCCCGTTCCACACAATCATCTGGCCGGCCATGTTGATGGGGCACGGCGGTCTCAACCTGGCTGAGGACGTTCCGGCAAATGAGTTCCTTACGCTTGAAGGTCGGCCGCTCTCGACCAGTACCGGCTGGGCGGTGTGGCTCCCGGACTATCTTGAGCGATACGACCCCGATCCGCTTCGCTATTACCTGACCTCGATCATGCCGGAGACCTCGGACTCCGACTTCACCTGGGGCGGGTTTCTCCTAGCGAATAACTCTGAACTGGTGGCGACCTTCGGCAACCTGGTACACCGTGTACTCACTCTGACGACCCGAAACTTTGAGAACGCCGTTCCGGAGCCCGGCACACTGGGTCCGGAAGAGAATGCTGCGCTTGAGGCCTGTGACACCGCTCTGGCGGATGTCGCACGGCATATAGCGGCCCGCAACTTCCGGGACGGTATGCGGGCTGTGATGGTGCTAGCGCAACACGGCAACCGTTACATCGACGCCCGTGCCCCGTGGAAACAGGTCAAAGAAGACAATGAAGCGGCGGCGACGACGCTCTGGACCGCCCTGAATATCGTCGAGACACTTCGGACTATCGCCTACCCGTACCTGCCACATTCAACACAGACCTTGCATGAGTCGCTTGGACACGATGGCGATGTGTTGGATTCGGGCTGGCAACGTCACGCTCCAATTGCTGGGACGGCGCTCCCCTCTCCAACGCCCATTTTCAAGAAATTGGACGATTCAATAATCGAAGAAGAAGCGGAACGACTCGCAGCGGCCAGCGCTCAATGACGGGACCAGAAGTGCAGCAGATGACATCCTCCAGCCTTTACGAAGATATCTACGATCCGATAAGACCGGAACTCCAGAAGGTGATCGTCAATATCACCTCACTGGCCGCCGAGCAGGGTTCGCACGAGGGTGAGATGTCTGAGCGCCTTGAGCATGTCCTCGGAGCGCCCGGCAAGCGCCTCCGTCCTGCCATCACGCTGCTGGCTTCACGCCTGTGGCGGAATCCTTCCGAGCTGGATGTGATGATGGGAACGGCGGTGGAACTTCTTCACATAGCGACGCTGATCCACGACGACACTGTCGACGCCGCCGATACCAGACGCGGTCGTGAGACGGCGAGCAATCTGTGGGGCCGCAACGTGGCCGTGCTCCTGGGCGACTACGTTTTCGCCGCAGCCGCACGCTTTGTGTGCGATACAAACAGCGTAAGGTTGGTACGCCGATTCTCCGAGACGATCATGGAGTTGTCGCGCGGCGAGCTGAACGAACTCCTGGATGGGCAGGACACGCACGTTACCCGTGAGTCGTACTACCAGCGGATCTACGACAAGACGGCGTCACTTTTCACGACGGCATCCGAGAGTGGAGCCGTTCTGGGCAGTGCTCACGAGTCTGAGATCAAGCTTCTTCGCAACTACGGATACAAGCTGGGCATGGCGTATCAGGTACTGGACGACGTGCTCGACTACGACTCGACGTCTGAGGAACTTGGCAAGCCCGCAGGAAACGATCTGAAAGAGGGGGTCCTTACCCTCCCGGCGATCATGCTGATTGAAGCCGAGCCCGAGTCCAACGCCGTATCCGACTGGTTCAAGTCGGCACGTGACTCACGAAAAGATGCCCCGGCAAAGATCGACACGGTCGCACTGGAAGCCGCTATTAAGGCCGTGCGGGAGTCCGGTTTCATCGATAAGAGTCGTGAGGTAGCGCTAGGTTGGATCGATGAGGCGCAGGAGTCACTTAGCGGTCTCCCGCAAACAGAAGAGCGCGCTGCGTTGGAGAAACTGGCCGACCTGACCGGTGGCCGACGCTCCTAGTCGAGGCTTTAATCTCCCGGCAGTGACCCGTGTACGACCTTGCCGGCGATCAGGGTCCCCATCACCGGGATTGCCCCGATCTCAGCCAGGTTGACCCTGTTGGGGTCGCTTTCAAGCACGACGAGGTCTGCCAGTTTGCCGGGTCCGAGTGAGCCGATTTCTGCTTCCCGATGATCGACCCAGGCGGCGTTGGGGCCGTACATCCGTAGTGCGTCCATGACCCTGACCCGCTGTTCGGGGCCGACCGGGTTTCCGCTTTTGGAGGTGCGCGTAACTGCAGCCTGAATACCGATCAATGGCATTGTTGGGCCGAACGGCGTGTCGGATGAGGCTGCTACATGAACTCGAGCTGCGAGCATATTTTGTGCGGCGTACAGACTCCCGGGCTCGGCACCATGCGCATCTGCACTTGCTCTCAGATAGCGCTCACCCCGTTCGTACACAAAGCCGGGCTGAGTCACGACGGACAATCCTGCAGAGGCGATCATCGCAGCGATCTCCGGCGGGCACTCTGAGGCGTGTTCGATCCGATGCCTGAGGTTTGATATATCTGACTTCGATCCGACGGCGGAGAACGCCTCTGAAGCCATCACAACCGCTTCGAGTTCGACGGCGTGGATAGCAACCTGTCGATTCGCTCGATGTGCGCCCAATACCTGCGCGACCAGGGTCGCGAAATCTGGATACATTTCGCCGCCCGAGAACGTGATCGCAATTTTCGCCGCACCAGATCTAACTCCCGGCGTTTCACCCGGCGTTGGAAACCTGCTGTCCGGCGACTGCATCACGGTCGGACGTGGCAAGAATCGTCCAGCAGAGATAAGCGCGGCATACAGGCTCGCCCGATCGGCAGTGTTGTCTCGGCCGGCATCGGTCACCGCGGTCACACCGGCTGCGACGAACACCGACGATGCGATCTCGGCGTATTCGTTCAGCGTTTCATCAGACGGGCCTGGAATGCGGTCCCGCAGCCAGCCACCCATTTCAAACATAACACCCGTTAGCTCTCCACTGACCGGATCATGCTCAATGCTGGCTCCTGACGGCGCGACGCTGTCTCTGTTCAGTCCAAGCACCTTCATTGCGGCTGTGCTGAGCACATCGCCGTGACCGCTGCCGTGCGACAGCCGGATCCGTCTACCGGGTGCGGCGCCGTCCAGGTCCGCCGCGTTCGGGTGCCGTCCTTCTGCCAGCAACAGTTCGTCATATCCGCGTGCCAGGATCCAATCACCTCTTGAACCAGAAACTGCCTCGGCGATCCGATCGACGATCTCCGTAACGCTGCTCACGAACTCCGGTGAACAGTCGATAGCGCCCAAAGATGCCCCAAGTGAGAGCGGGTGGGCATGCGGGTCTATGAACCCCGGAAGTACCGTTGCGCCGTCCAGATCGATCAATCGGTGGCCGTTGGATAGGTTTTCGCTCCCGGTCACCACACGAGAAATTCTCCCGTCGTCGATCAATAACCCGGTCCCGACCGAGTTCTGATCATCAAGTGTGAGAACGTTGCCGTTGAATAGGAACGTGCTCTGTGTGTCGTCTTTACTCATTGAGAAGTGGGACGTCTGAATAATTCAGCGTCTGGTGCGTATTGAGCCGGCTACCGCCAGATCGACGGGCGACCGTTGCTAGAATACCGGCCTCCCATGACAACTCCGCAACTATCCGCCGACGGCCTGGCCGCACTCCGGGGCACTTCCCGTAGAGACGCGCTCGCCAGTGAAGCGATTCACCGACTCGATCCGCTCTACGGGCCGGTGATATGGGCGCCGCGATTTAACGCGCTTGAAGAATTGATCTTCACCGTCCTCACCCAACACACTTCTGACAGCAACGCAGAGGTTGCTTACGACTCTCTTAGAAAACAGTTCCCATCGTGGATGGACGTGATTGAAGCCGGTCCTGAAGAGATCGCAGAATCGATCAAACACGGCGGATTGGCAAACCAGAAAGCGCCCCGAATACGAGAGATCCTGCGCTTGATCCTGGAGCGGACGGGTCGGCTGGAGCTTGAATTTCTGGCATCGATGGAGCTTGAGGAAGCGCGCGAATGGCTTATCTCGCTTCCCGGTGTCGGCAAGAAAACAACCGGCGTGGTGCTGAATTTTGCTCTGGGGATGCCGGCGATGCCCGTAGATACGCACATCTACCGGGTGGCACGACGCCTGGGCCTTATCGGCCTAAAGACGAACGTGGACGATGCGCACGGCATCATGGAAGCGCAGGTACAGCCGGACGATATTTTCCAGTATCACGTGTTGTTGATCACGCACGGCAGGCAACTCTGCAAAGCGCAGCGGCCGCGGTGCGGTGAGTGTCCAATGGCCGATCTTTGCGCTGCGAAGCCGGTTTTTACAAAGGCGTTTGAGGCCGCCAAATACAAGCGGCCTGTTCGTGGCGGGCACACGCTTTAATCTCCGTTCCGTGAATCGTTGAATAAGGCCCCCGAAGCCGTTCACGGTAGAAACCCGGGCGATTCATAGTCAAACGCTCTCGGAATACTCCTCCATGCTTGATATGCTTGTCTGCGGCCTTTGGCCAAACGACCGCATCTCGCGCCCCGTTGGTGCAGCGGCCTAGCACGCCAGCCTTTCAAGCTGGAGATCACGGGTTCGAATCCCGTACGGGGTACCAAGAGCGCCCGCCCGTTTCATACGGAGCCCGGCGCCGGTGCAGCTTTGACGGGCTTGAACAGCCCTCTCCATTACGCAGCTTCTCCTTTTTTTCGAGCGTTGCGCGATTGTCGAGATCCCCCCCACCTCGTCTACCCGCAGTTGAGTTCTGCGATATCTCCAGACGAGTTGCGGGATCACTTCACGAGTAGACTTCTCTCCCGGCCCGCTGAGTAATCTCACAAAGACGATTTCTGGGCGAACCGCGTACCGTCTCAAAAATTGGACCGGTACTAGCGCTGGTGTTGCGTTCGCAAATCGGCGATCTGGCCCGTCAAAAACGCGGTGACACTGTGTACGTACATGCAGATGGGCTATCCCGATTTCACTCGGGACCCTTTTTGCGAACTTAAATAGACCCCGTTTGCCGAATTTACAGCCTTTTCCGGAGAGGCATGACTCCGAGTCAAGACGAACCGACCACATCTGAGCAGAACGATCAGGACGATCACGTCGAAGAGAACGCTATCTCTGTCGATTCAACTCAACGCGCCTCAGCCCCAGATGGAGAATGGGGCCAGATAATTCCCGACGAAGTGGAGGCCGGAGATCGTGGAAATTTTGCGTTTACTCTGACGATGCGCGCTGCTGAAGTCGAACGTGAGCAATTAGTTAGAGAGTAAGCGTCTTGGCCTTGATGTCGACGAAGAGGACGAGGGAGGCGAAGGGGAATAACAGACCGAGTGCGCTGAAGATCCCGAGTTCGCCCGATTGATGCTCGCCACCGAATTAGAGTTCGAGCGATTGGTGAGGGAGCGTCTTGCTCGCGAAGCCAAGGCCGAAGTAAGGGCCAAAGTCGGCGCCGACCGCAAGACATCGGAAAAAGAGCGGGTAGAGCAAGCGGACGATGACGAGAGTCCGACGTCTTCAGATAGCGAACCATCTCAGGAGACAATTAGCACCGCTCAGCTCGAGTCCGATACCCTCCCGGAACAATCAGACGCGCTCACTACAGCGAATGATACGGACGGCGCTCAAGGCGACAATCCAGCCGAAGTAAATGTCGATGACGAAGCTCCCGACGAGGAATATCAGTCCCAGAAAGACATTCAACAGCTAAAATTTGCCGCCGAGCGAAAAGCCACCGCCGCCCTCATGGCCCAACGGCCCCGCACAACCCGGCCTAGCCAGGATGTTGGGGCCAATTCCCTTTATGTAGACGTCCCGGTCGATCCGGTAAACGATCTTGCACTTGATGCCCTCGTTAGTAATGCCGCAATTCAAAAGCAATATGAAGAGGGCGCCGACAAGAGGAATCTGAGTTTCGAAACAGTTCAGAGCACCGAACCTGAACTGGCCGACGATCTCGAAGAGCCAAAAGTTCCCATTAGCATTTTCCGAAAGATTCTCGGCTTAGGTCGCCGTGCCGCGTGATCGATCCGGCCCGAATCTTGAAAACGGTTGAATCCCGCATAGCGATCCCCCGTTATTTACCCTACGAGACGCGAGGGTTAGCCCCAATTTCGCTCCGCATGATTATTGGCGAGTCTAGATTGACACCGATCTGGCTCCGTGCGCTCGTCACAACGGGACCAGGACCTGTCTAACGGAGACACATGACGCAACGGCACAGCGAATCAGGCAAATCTGAATGGGAGCAGTATCTCCACCAGAAGGCACTCGCTGTCGATGCCGCTCAACGCGCCCGGCTCACCCACCGGGATCGGCGTGCTCAAGAATCGGCTTACGGGGGGATTCGTCGCGCTGCCATAATCGACCAGTCGATGAACGATCGGTAGCCGTGGTAGGTACGAGAAATTGCAGTGGATACGGCTTTGAGATGACGACGTGAATATCAGGCGCACTCGCCGCAAATGGCGTAACCGTTGTTAGCGGACTGGCGGCGGGAATCGATGGAGCGGCGCATCGCGCTGCGTTGGATTCAGGGGGGGGGCGGACCCTTGCCGTCGTCGGGACAGGACTGGACCGGGTTTACTCGTCGAAACACAGGGACCTGGCCCGGAAAATAATCTCATTCGGGGCCGTTCTGAGTGAGTACGCACCGGGTATGGAAAGCCTGCCCGGAAATTATCCGAGACCAAACCGCATCATAAGTGGATTGACGCTTGGGACGTTGGTGGTTGAAGCGCCACACAAAAGTGGCGCACTGATAACCGTCACCCACGCACTTGAGCAGAACCGTGAAGTGTTTGCTGTGCCGGTCAGCGCCTTATCTGAGCGAAGTGAGGGCACAAACTGGCTGATTCAGCAGGGCGCGAAACTCATTCTTGACGTACAAGACATACTGGAAGAGTTAAATATTGCGAGCATAGGAGAGCAACTTGAACTCTCTGCACCGACACCAGATACGGGTACAGTAGACGCAGAACTGCTTAAGATATTACGCGGCGAGCCCGTCCATATGGATGAAATCACTCGCCAATCAAGACAACCAAGTTCAGTTGTCAGCGCAACATTAACCATGCTGGAATTAAGAGGTCTGGTGTGCCAGGCCGGTTCCATGATGTACATTGCCGTGCCCGGTCAACACCGGGATACCGCGTCCGACACAACAGAAGGCAGATAGATAGAAATTGGCCAAAGCGAAAGCAAAATCTAAAGACCAGGTATCCAAAGACTTGGTAGTCGTCGAGTCGCCCGCAAAGGCGCGGACCGTTGGACGTTTCCTAGGATCGGATTATGAAGTCGTTGCATCGATCGGTCACGTCCGTGATCTACCGAAACGCAAACTTGGCGTGGACGTCGACAACGACTTTGAGCCGACGTACGTCATTGCTGACGGCAAGGAAACTGTTCTTAAAGACATCAAGAAATCCCTGGGCGCTGCCAAGATCGTCTATCTCGCTACCGACCCGGACAGGGAAGGCGAAGCGATTTCGTGGCACCTTGTTGAGGCGCTTGGCCTGAGAGACATGAAAGACGTGGAGTTACGCAGAGTCGTATTCCACGAGATTACGCGCTCAGCCGTCGAAGAGGCTTTCGCCGACTATCGACAGATCGATATGCAGCTTGTGAACGCCCAGCAGGCTCGCCGAGTGCTGGACCGGATAGTGGGCTACAAGCTCTCGCCGGTACTGTGGAGCAAGATCCGCCGGGGACTCTCCGCTGGACGAGTCCAGTCTGTCGCACTCCGCCTGATCGTCGACCGCGAACGTGAGATTGAGGCATTCAACCCTGTTGAATACTGGTCTCTACTCACCCGATTGGCGAAAGTCGTTGACGCATCTCAGACCTTCCGGGCGACGCTCCACGCCATAGACGGCAAGACCGGGCGTCATCTGATTCACAATGCTCAAGAGTCCGCAAAGATCGTTACGGACCTCAAAGCGTCTGACTACCTCGTCTCCAAAGTCGTCAAGCGTGAAGTGAAATCACGCCCGGCGGCCCCGTTCACCACAAGTACGCTTCAGCAGGAAGCGGCCCGACGGCTTCGATTTGGTGCTCAGCGAACAATGCGCGCTGCGCAGGGTTTGTATGAGGGCATCCAGCTGGGTTCGGGGGACCCCGTCGGTTTGATCACATATATGAGGACGGACTCGACCAACCTCGCCACCACCGCAGTCGCGGAGATCGGCGATTTCATCAAGGCCGAGTACGGGGCAGAGTATTTCGGCAAGCCACGCGTCTACCGGACACGCAGCAAGAACGCACAGGAGGCTCACGAGGCCGTCCGGGCTACCTCTGTTTTGCGAACACCGGAGAGCATCGCAAGCCACCTGAATGCAGACCAGAAATCCCTGTACGAACTGATCTGGAAGCGCATGGTCGCCAGCCAGATGACAGACTCCATCTCAGACGCCACCACGGTCGACATCGACGCAACGGGAGGCCCGTCCGGCACCCCGTACATGCTCAGGGCGACCGGATCGGTTCTCAAGTTCCAGGGTTTCCGGGCGGTGTATGTCGAGGCCAAAGACAGCGCCACCGAAAACGATGACGACGAAGATGAGTCGGACACGTCACGTGCGCTTGTCCCACTCGACGAGGGCGACGTCGTAAACCTGGATGATCTCAAGTCTGAACAGAAGTTCACCCAGCCACCCGCCCGGTTCTCTGAGGCGATGCTGATCAGAACTCTGGAAGAAAACGGTATCGGTAGGCCTAGCACCTTTGCCAGCATAGTCGCCACAATCGAGTCACGCGACTACGTATCCCGTGAGAGGACGCGCTTCAAGCCGACCAAACTCGGCTTCGCCGTCAACAAATTCCTGACCGAATGGTTCCCGGACATCATGGATACCGGGTTTACCGCGGGTATGGAAGAAAAGCTGGACGAAGTAGCTCGCGGAGACACCGAATGGGTGCCCATGCTCAAGGAGTTCTACGGACCGTTTGACGGTACCGTCGAGGGCGCCAAAGAGAAAGCAGAGCGCGTACCGCGTTCAGAACTCGATGAAGAAACCGATGAGGTCTGCGAAGAGTGCGAACGGCCTATGGTCATCAAGACCGGCCGATTCGGTAAGTTCCTTTCCTGCTCTGGATTTCCGGACTGCAAGAACTCAAAGCCTCTACGCCTTACGACCGGCGCCAAGTGCCCTGAAGACGGCGGCGAGTTGCTTGAGCGGAAGGGACGCGGCCCGCGAGGTCGTACCTTCTACGGATGCGAGAACTACCCGGAATGCGAGTTCTCCACGCGACAGCGACCGCTCAAAGAGCCCTGCCCTGAATGCGGAGGACTGCTCGTCGCACGCGGACGAAACGGTGCTAAGTGTGTTTCCAAGGAAGACTACGACGGACCTGCTCCTGAGGCAGCTCCGGAAGAGAAAACTGAGGACGCAGCAGCGGCCAAAGCCTAGGGCCCATCGTCTCTCGTCTGAATCGATTATGCGCGCCTCCAGCAACGGAGGCGCGTCATGACCACTCGTTCAGGTCGACGCCGCAGGATGAACGATCAGCCTAAGGGCGGGTTCGACGATGCGCGCTGGGACGACGCTGTTGCGACGTTCGGGGATCACCTTAGAACGAGTCGGCAGCTCTCCCCGTACACAGTCCGCAACTACACCTCAGACATCGCCACATACGGTGCGTTCCTGCGCCTCAGGCACGTTTCAGACCTGAATAAAGCGGACCGCGGATTCCTGCGTGATTATCTGGCGTGGCTCCTTGAACTTGGCTACGTAAAGGCCAGCGTGAGCCGAAAGCTGACCGCGCTGAAGACCTTCTACCGATTCCTGGCAGACCGCGGCGGTGTCCAGCGCGATCAGACGGATCTTGTCTCCTCTCCCAGACTTGACCGCCGACTTCCTGTGGCGGCTACGAGACGAGAGATCGAAGTACTCCTCGCACAACCGGACATCACCACAGACATAGGCCAGCGAGACCGGGCGATTCTCGAAGTGCTCTACTCGGCCGGGCTACGTGTCGCCGAAATCTGTTCACTGGACATTCGCGACGTCAATTTCGAGGCCAGCGAAGTCAGGGTGACGGGTAAGGGAGACAAGGAACGTGTGGCGCTCTTAGGAAAGCCCGCGCTGTCGGCGCTCGTCGCGTACCTGAACGGATCTCGTACTGAGCTGGCGGACAGTCCGTCAGAGACGGCGCTGTTCCTGAACCGCTATGGCGGTCGATTGAGCGCCCGGAGCGTCGAACGCCTGGTGAAGACTTATGCTCTCAAGGCCGGACTCGATCCCAATTTCCACACACACACACTGCGCCATAGCTTCGCAACGCACCTCCTTGATGGCGGAGCGGATCTACGCGTAGTCCAGGACTTGATGGGCCACTCAAGCCCCGCGACCACGCAGATCTACACATACGTTTCGACAGAGCAGGCACGTCGGGTCTACTTGAACTCGCACCCGCGAGCGGGCCGTCCCGTGAAAAAATCCTAGGACTCCGTCCCAGCCCTAGTCGATTCAGACCCGGACGATTAAGTAGCTGGAATCTCCTTGTGTGCTGGTCCGTGCGCTGACCTGCGCCCTCGTGTGACCAGGGCCAAACTTCCGACATCCCTGACGCGCGAGTACATCTAGAATCCGCTGGCGTTGTACTCTATCTCGCGGTGTCACCCCAATAGGAGGCGGCAGAATTACGACCGCGCACCCAGCGCAGCCGGGAGAACCGATACAGCGTGACCAAGATTCTCGTCATAAACGGACCCAATCTGAACAACCTCGGACGTCGAGACCCCGGTCAGTACGGGAGCATGACGCTCCCGGAGATCGAGACGGCGATAAGTGCTCGCGCCAGCGAACTCGGCGTAGAAGTCGCGTTCTTCCAGTCCAATTACGAGGGAGCGATAGTCGACTTCTTGCAGGAGAACTCCGGCGGCGGAGACGGCATCGTCATCAACCCGGCGGCGCTAACCGGCGTCGGCTACTCCCTTGGCGACGCCCTTAGAGACGCCGGTCTGCCTCTGATCGAGGTACATCTGTCCAACATTCACGCTCGGGAAGAGTTCCGACGACACTCGGTCATCGCACCAATCGCTGTTGGCCAGGTCGCCGGACTCGGCTGGCGCGGATACTTGTACGCTCTGGAACATCTGACACACCACCTGCAAGAAGGCGGCGCAGCTTGAGCGCAATCGGAAGCCGAATAAACAACCTGCGCTTAAAGTTTGAAGAACTTGGTGTCGATGCCGTCCTCATCACGGACGACGAAAACAGACGATACCTGTCGGGCTTCGTAGGGACCGCCGGATACCTTTTCATCACCCAGGACGGCGCAGTGCTGGCTACCGACTCCCGTTACACGGAGCAGGCAGGCAACCAGGCACCTGACTACCGCATCGACAGAATCACAGGGCGGCTTGACTGGCTGCCTACGCTCATCGGCGAGTTCGGTATCAAACGACTGGGGTTCGAGGCGGACAACGTTACAGTCCAGCTATTGGACCGATTCAAGGCAGTGGTGGCCGAATCAGAGAACGGCGCGAAAGACCTTGAGTTAATCCCGACCACCGGGGTTCCTCTTGGCTTGAGGGCTTTCAAGGACGCGGACGAACTCGCACTTCTCCAGAGATCTATAGACATCGCAGACCAGGCATTCACCGAAGTCTCCAAAACGATCAGCGTCGGCGACACGGAAGACGAAATTGCGTGGCGGATCGAAGTGGCTGTCAGAGAACAGGGCGCTGAATCACTTTCCTTCCCGACCATTGTTGGGTCCGGCCCAAACGCAGCGCTCCCACACCACCGTGCCGGGGATCGCAAGATCCAGGCCGGTGAATCCATCGTCATCGACATGGGGGCACGCTTTCAGGGCTATTGCAGTGACCTGACTCGAACCGTCGTAGTCGGTGAACCGAACGATCAGTTCAAGAAGGTCTACGACACCGTCCTCGCCGCACAGTTGACCGCCATAGAGAGCGTCGAGGCCGGTATGACCGGTGCCGATGCCGACAACCTGGCGCGAACCGTGATCGTCGAAGCTGGCTACGGCGAGCTATTCGGGCACAGCCTCGGCCACGGCGTCGGGCTGGAAGTCCACGAAGCACCGTGGGTGGCATCCAGGGTCGAAACTAAACTTGAAGACGGCATGGCGTTTACCATCGAACCCGGTATTTACATCTCCGGATGGGGCGGCGTTCGTATTGAGGACGTCGTCGTGCTGGAAAATGGCAAGGCACGTGTGCTTAGCCACGCCCCGAAACTCGAAACTTAAGATCAAACCGAACACGCACTAGATCGAAACCATGACAACGGCTTCCATCAGACCGGGCGACGCCCGGAAAGACCGGAAACCAGTTAAAGGACCAGAGAATGACCATCAGCTCAAGTGAGATCAAACGGAACATGAGTATCCTCTTTGAGGGTGAGGTGTACACCATCATGGAGTGGCAGCACCGGCAGGCGCCGAAGGCCCCTCCGACTCTCACTATGAAGCTGCGAAACGTCAAAACGGGCAACGTGTTTGAGCGAAAAGTTCATGGCAATCACAAGCTCACAGTCGCCCCGATGGATCGCCGAGAGTCACAGTTCCTGTACTCGGAAGGTGACCTACATACCTTCATGGACAACGAGACCTATGACCAGTTCCCGGTGGGCGCTGAGGTCCTCGGCGATGCGCTGAACTACATCAAAGAGGGCGAAAGCCTGGACCTGCTGTTCTACGAAGAGAAAGTCATCCAGGTTGAGACGCCGATCACAGTCAACCTGCTCGTTGTCGAGACAGAGATGGCGGTCGCCGGAAACACGGCAACCGGCGCAACCAAGCAGGCCAAGCTTGAGACCGGAATTTCCGTCACCGTCCCGCTCTTCATCTCGGATGGCGAAACCCTAAAGGTAGACACCCGCACCGGTGAGTACCTGGAACGCGTCCGGGACTAACAGTTCGCTGCTGTGGTTCCCCGGGTCGGCCGGCTAAAACGACCCCACAGACACCAATCAGCGATCGAAACGTGTGTCCAAATAAAGGTCTATGTAGATAACTCCCCCCATTGGGGGGGGGCGGGGATTATTACCACTCAGTCGGCGTATTCGGTCTCACAGGTTGCGACCTACATCAAAGACCTGTTGGAGGGCGACGGGAGCCTGTCCGACCTATGGGTGAGGGGTGAGGTCTCCAACCATGTCCGGGCCGGGTCCGGGCATCACTATTTCACGCTGCGGGATGCCGAAGGCGGGATGCGCTGCGTCCAGTTCCGGCCGGCCCGCGGCTCAGAGTTCCTGCAGGACGGAGCTGAAGTCCTCGCCCACGGCCGTGTCTCGATCTACACAGTGCGAGGAGACCTGCAGTTCTACGTCGACATGGTCAAACCGGAAGGCGTTGGTGCACTTCAGCAAGCGTTTGAAGAACTCAGGCGCCAGCTTGATGCCGAGGGTCTGTTTGGAATCGCCCGTAAGCGAGATCTCCCGGAATTCCCGAAACGCATCGGCGTCGTCACTTCTCCAACCGGTGCCGTCATCCAGGACATCACCAACGTACTGAGCCGTCGCTATCCGCTTGCTGAGTTGGTACTCGCGCCGACCGCGGTACAGGGCGACACAGCCGCACCGGGCATCGTTAATGCGATCGCCGGACTCAATGCAGAACCCGGCATAGACGTCATCATCGTCGCCCGCGGTGGGGGCTCACTTGAAGACCTGTGGGCCTTTAACGAGGAGATCGTGGCACGGGCCATCTTTGGATCTGACATACCGGTAGTAAGTGGCGTAGGACACGAAACCGACGTCACGATCTCAGACCTCGTTGCAGACGTTCGTGCCCCCACGCCATCTGCTGCGGCCGAACTTGTCGCTCCCGACAGACGTGAACTTGCCGCCGCTGTTACTGGTTACGCCAACAGGCTGTCGGATCGGGCATCCAGGCAGGTTTCCGATCACCGGATACGCCTGGAACAGGCGGTAGACAGGCTCGCGTTCCTGGCACCGGAGACCCGACACCCGAGACAGCGTGTAGATGAACTTCTCAGATCCGCCGGACTGGCGCTTAGCCAGTCGGTTGCTATCCATCGTGAGCGATTGCGCTCGCTTGAACTCCAGCTATCGGCACTTGACCCCTCCGCCATCCTCTCCCGCGGCTACGCCGTAGTTCGGAGTGAAGACGGATCTATTGTGAGTTCGGTAGACGACCTCTCTCCGGGAGACTCTTTCGGGGTTGCGTTGGCAGATGGCGAAGTGAGCGCGGATGTGACCGATGTGCGACCCCGGCGCGGTGACGGCTAGCCGACGCGCTGATAACCTGAAATCCATAACCCTCCGTCCCGACAGTGACGGGTAAGTCAGTAACAGGAACGCATCACGCATGAGTCCCAGACGGGCACAACAGGACGGCGACGCCACGGGCGATCAAGAGCCAGCCAACTTTGAAGAGGCCTTCTCCAAGCTTGAGGACACGGTCCGCAAGCTTGAGACCGGACCGCTCTCATTGGACGACTCGACACACCTGTTTGAAGAAGGCATGGGTCTCGCAAAGCGTTGCAATGAGTTGTTGTCGGCGACCGAGCTCAAGGTGACGCGGCTCCAGTCTGCATTCGCTGAACAGATGCGATTCGTACCCGATGACTCCGGGTCTGACCCCGACGACGACGAATTTGACGACTAACGCGAGCGTGAATACAAACCAAGCCCCGCTCAAACTCGGCTGGTTTTCGACCGGTCGCGGCGAGGGGTCCCGTGGTCTCCTCGCCGCTGCTTTGGACGCAATCGACTCCGGAAGCCTGACCGCCACCATCGAGTTCGTGTTCGTCAACCGTGAGCGCGGACAACATAAAGGAACCGATCGCTACATGGACCTCGTCGAGGAACGAGGCATCCCGCTTGTGACCCTGTCATCCCAACGATTCAGGACAGAGCACGACCGAGCCCCGTGGTCTGCACTGCGAGGTCAGTTTGACGAAGCGGTGCTGGGACTTCTGAAGCCGTACTCCGTCGACGTGTCGGTTACCGCGGGCTACATGCTGATCGCGCCGGTGTTATGCCGCCACTACATCATGGTCAATCTCCACCCGGCTCTTCCCGGCGGACCCATCGGCATGATCGATCAGGTGATATGGGAACTGATCGAAACCCGGGCGGACGAATCCGGCGTCATGATCCATGTGGCGACGGAAGCCCTGGACCTTGGTCCGGTGATTGCTTACTGCCGCTATCCACTGTCAGGCCCTGACCACGAAGGGGCATGGTCCGAGGTCGGCGATCGCACCATAAAAGAGCTCCAGACGGGACCGGGCGAAGACCTGGCGCTGTTTCAGGCGATCCGCGTGGCAGGATTGGAGCGGGAGCGACCGTTACTCGTTGCAACACTCGCTGCGATAGGCGATGGCAGGATCGACCTCAACACCGCCGGAGGGCCCGGAAATACTCCGAACGTGGGGGCGCTGGATCTGACCGACGAGATTGAATCTGGCCGGGCAGCGAGCGAGAGCCAGAATTCTTAGACGCGAAAACGGGGCTCCGACATAAATGCCGAAGCCCCGTTTCTTGATTCGTTCGTTACGAACTTAAGCCGCCGGTCGCTCCGGCATCTCGAAGTCGACCTTTGAACCTTCAGCGTCCTGTAACAAGGGTGCCACACCATCGGTGACGTTCGGGGCGTCGATGATGCACTTCTCTACGGATTCCATCGAAGGTAGCTCGTACATGATGTCGAGCAATGTCTCTTCAAGGATGGCCCGCAAACCACGAGCTCCGGCGCGACGCTTCTTGGCCTCCGCAGCCATCGCCACAAGGGCCTCTGGCGTGAACTCAAGCTCTACATCGTCCATCTTAAACAGCGCCTGATACTGTTTCACAAGCGCGTTACGCGGCTCGGTCAGCACCTGCACCAGTTGCGGCTCGCTCAGGTCGGCCAGACCGACGCTCAGCGGGACACGGCCAATGAACTCCGGAATGAAACCGTAAGAGAGCAGGTCTTCGGGAGTTACATGCGTGAGGATCTGATCTTGATCCTCGTCCGTCGCACGCTTCGCCCCGATATTGCCGAAGCCGATGTTTGCGCCAGAAGTCATACGGCGCAAAATCACATTGTTGAGGTCTTCAAAAGCCCCACCAAGAATGAACAAAATGTTGGTCGTGTCGATCTGAATGAATTCCTGGTGGGGATGCTTGCGCCCGCCCTGCGGCGGAACACTGGCGACAGATCCCTCAAGGATCTTCAAGAGCGCCTGCTGCACGCCTTCACCAGATACATCACGCGTGATCGACGGGTTCGCCGATTTTCGGGCAATCTTGTCGATCTCGTCGATGTAGATGATTCCCTTCTCGGCACGTGCAATGTCAAAATCCGCTGCCTGGATCAGGCGGAGCAGAATATTCTCCACGTCCTCTCCCACGTACCCGGCCTCGGTCAGAGGCGTGGCGTCCGTGATAGCGAACGGGACATCCAGAATGCGGGCCAGGGTCTGGGCCAGATAAGTCTTCCCAGAACCGGTTGGGCCGACCAGCATGATGTTGGTCTTCGCCAGTTCGACATCGGAATCCGGACTCGGTCGCCACACACGCTTGTAGTGGTTGTAGACGCCTACGCTGACTACACGCTTGGCCCGTTCCTGGCCGATGACGTACTCATTGAGTCGCTCAAAGATTTCATGTGGTGTAAGTGGCAGGCCGTGTGGGATGTCCGCTATTGGTGCCTGATCATCGGCGATGATCTGGTGGCAGCGGTCTACACACTCGTCGCAGATAAAAATCTTTGACGGGCCAGCTATGAGCCGCCTTACGGCCTGCTGCGATTTACCGCAGAAGGAACACACGTAAGTCTCTGGCGGCTGTCCTTCGGGACCCTGTGGGCCTTGTGGAGTAGTTGTTGTCATCGCCTCTACCGAGCCTTCGCCGATCGAGAGCCCATGCTAGTTGAAAGCGTACGGCTCCGGCCATGTGGCGAGCTGTTTTGATCGTAAGTGAGTTAGTCGGCTGCCTGATCGTCCTCCGAAGCATCTTCAGGTTTGTGGAGAACCTCATCAATGAGGCCGTACTCAACCGCCTGGTTTGCGGTCATGAACCGGTCGCGGTCGGTATCCCGTGCGATCGTGTCGTATGGCTGGCCGGTGGCGTCAACGAGAATCCCACGAAGTATATCCTGCAAACGGAGAATCTCACGGGCATGGATCTCGATGTCACTCGCCTGCCCAGACGCACCTCCAAGAGGCTGGTGCATGTGGATCGTGGAGTTGGGTAGCGAGTACCGCTTGCCCCGCTCACCGGCGGATAGAAGAATCGTGCCCATGCTGGCCGCTGCGCCTACGCAGATCGTAGATACGTCGGCCCGGATCATCTGCATGGTGTCCAGGATCGCCAGACCGGAGTAAATGACCCCACCCGGCGAGTTGATGTACATATTGATGTCCCGGTCCGGGTCTTCCCGGTCCAGGTACAAAAGCTGGGCTACGATCAGGTTTGCCACCTGGTCGTTAATCGGCGTGCCAAGGAAAATGATCCGTTCCTTTAGAAGGAGCGAATATATGTCGAAGGCTCGTTCGCCGCGCGCACCGGTCTCGATGACCATCGGGACGATGTCTTCGGGCCGCTGCATTGAATGTTCAGGCCTTATCAGCATTCAGGTGTCCTTTATCTAGATGGCCGGGAACCGTTTACGTCCCCGACCGGTGGTACTACAAGCTAGCTATAAAGACTGCGTAAGCGTGCTTAAACGGAACCCGGAGAACGGGACCCCTCGAAACAGTTTTCCGACTTAGTCGGAAGACCGTTTGTCCTCGCTCTCGTCCGTTGTTTCGTTGTCGTCCGCAGGAGCCTCTGCTTCCGCAGATGCCGCCTTCGCGAGCGTTCCCTCATTTGACTTTACTATCTCTGCCAACTTTTCGACGGATTTTCGTCTCAAAATCATTGATCTGATCGAAGATTGCGCCTCTTCAGACTCGACCTGAGATCGGTCGGCCTGAGGTCCGGCGTTTGCGAGCAAGGTCTCGATCTCGGCTTCTAGATCGTCGTCCGAGACTTCGACTTCCTCATTTTTCGCAATCTCCTCGATCAGGACCGTGCGCTTGAGCCTAGTTAGAGCGGACTCTTTGGCCTCTTCGAGCAACTCTTCGCCGCTCTTGCCGGCGTTCTCCATGTAGTCCTGCATAGAGACCTGGTATCGAGCTAGAGCCTCCTGCTGGTCACGGATAACGTGTTCCGCCTCGTGCTCAACAATCATCGGCGGGATTTCAAACTCGCTCGTCTCCAGCAGCGCATCCAGGATGTTCTCCTGAAGTTGTCGCTGTGCGGCCTCACTGGCCGCTTCCTCGAACTGCGTTCGCAAACCCGTCTTCATCTCGTCCAGAGACTCATAACCCTGCCCGACACTTCGGGCGAGGTCGTCATCAATCTCCGGGACGTTGTGAAGCTTGACCTCAAACAGCTCGACCTTGCAGACGACTGTCTTACCGGCCACCTGGTCGCCGGGGAAGTCTTCAGCAATGTCCAAAGTGAACTCTTTCGACTGCCCCGGCTCCATGCCGACGATCTCCTCGGTAAACCCGGGGATGGGCGTCTGGGAGTCCTCTGTGAGGACGAACTCAACGTTTTCGCCGTTAAGAACCTCTTCTTCGCCCGCCTTGCCCTCAACCGTTAGTACGGCGAGGTCCCCAATCTCGAGAGCCCGCTCGACCGGGTCCCATGTAGCCAGGCTCAACTGAGCCTGCTCAAGGGCCTGATCGATCTGCTGATCCGAAACTTCTTCAGGTTCTTCTTCCATATTCAAGTCGGAGTAGTCTCCGACAGTCACGACCGGCCGTAGCGGGACTGTGACGTCCATCTTTGGAAGTGGTTCGTACTCCGTCACGCTTACGCGCGGGGTGCCGTAGGCGTCTATCTCCTCTTGTTCGATTGCCGCAGCAACGGCCTCGGGAACAAGAGATTCAAGCGCCTCTTCGACCAACGCGCCCCGACCGAACATCTGTTCAAACAGATGGCGGGGTGCTTTGCCCTTACGGAATCCGGGAATAGTGGTCCGTTGGACGAGCTTTTTGTACGCACGCTGAAGGTGCGTTTCAAGCCGTTCGTCCTCGACCTCAACGTGGAGCAGCGCTTGCCTGTCCACGACTTCGTCCTGGGTGACCTTCAAATTCGATTTCTCCAGTGCCGCGAAAACCCTCTGCTCAGGATTGAGAGGGTGCACAAAATTATATCACCGCGGACGCACCTCCCCCGGCAGCGGTGCGTCTACCTGAGATGCCTTGCAGTTATCCGCCATACTCGACTACGCGAATCGACAACTCTTTAAGCTGCTCATCCGTGATTGCGCCCGGTGCCTCGAACAACGGATCGACCGCTGCCTGGGTTTTCGGGAACGCAATAACCTCCCGGATATTCTCCTCTCCCGCCAACAACATCACTATCCGGTCCAATCCAAGCCCCATTCCGCCGTGCGGCGGCGCGCCGTACTCGAAAGCGCCGAGTAGCTGGCCGAACCGCTCCTGCACCTGCTCCGGAGAGTGGCCAATCAGTTGGAACACCTTCTCCTGAACGGCCCGATCAATGATCCGGATGCTACCGCTGCCAAGCTCGACCCCGTTCAATACAAGGTCGTACAACTGACCCAGGACCGCTCCCGGATCGCTGTCCAGTAGATCAACGTCCTCCGGCCGTGGCGAGCTGAACACATGGTGCATTGCCGCCCAGCCATTTCGGTCTTCGTTCCATTCAAACAGTGGGAAGTCGACCACAAAAACAAACTTGAAGATATTCGGGTCTGTCAGCTCAAGCCGACGCCCCATCTCGCCACGCAGGTTGCTGATGGCCACGTTCACAACGCTCTCAGTCCCGGCAATGATCAACATGAGATCACCCGGACCTGCACCCGACGCATCCGCCATCTTCTTAAGCGTCTCGATCGAAACATGGTTTTTAATAGGGGAGCGAACGCCATCAAGCGTCAGCTCGTCCAGGCTGGCTACGCTCGCCGATATGTGCATCGGAATCAGGCCCTGGGCGCCGCTGCTCTTCACAAACTCGATCAGCTCGTCCGTCTGGCGACGGGTGTAATCGGCACAACCCTGGGCGACGATAGCCCGAACTGCCCCGCCGGAAGATGCTATCGACTCAAATACACCAAAGCCTGAATCGGCGACGATATCGGTCAGCCGACACACCTCCATGCCAAACCGGACGTCTGGCTTGTCGCTCGCGTACCTTTCTATTGCCTCCGCGTAGGTCATACGCGGGAACGGCGTCGGCACATCCAGATCGGGCCGTGTGTCGTGGACCATCTTTGTGTACAGGCCTTCAAGAATTTGAAGCACGTCTTCCTGCTCCACGAAGGACATCTCGAAGTCGATCTGCGTGTGCTCCGGCTGTCGGTCCGCTCGTAGGTCTTCGTCACGAAAGCAGTGAGCAAACTGGAAGTAGCGATCCACACCGGACACCATCAAGAGCTGCTTGAGCTGCTGAGGCGACTGTGGGAGGGCATAAAAGGAACCCGGGTGGACCCGGCTCGGCACAACGTAGTCGCGCGCTCCTTCGGGTGTCGACTTCAGGAGGATCGGCGTCTCAATCTCAAGAAAGTTTTCGCCGGTCATAAAGTTACGGGCCGACTGAATCACGTCGTGTCGCAATTTCAGGTTCTTGTACATCCGCGGCCTGCGGAGGTCGATAAATCTGTAGCGAAGACGAGTCTCGTCGGCCACGTTGAGATCGTCCTCCACCTCGAAAGGCGGAGTCTCAGACTTACTCAGTACCGTCAGCTCGGACGCGATCAACTCGACAGTCCCGGTCGGCAAGTCCGGGTTCTCGGCACCCGCGCGTCGCTCCTGCACTGTGCCCTTCACCTTAACAACCCACTCGCTCCTCAGGTCGCCAGCGATCGCGTGGGCTTCAGGCGCTGTGTCCTCGTTGAACACCACCTGCATGAGGCCGGAAAAGTCTCGAAGGTCTATGAAGGTAAGACCGCCGTGATCACGGCGTCGGTGCACCCATCCTGAGAGGGTGATTACTTTGCCGGAGTCGGTTTGTCGCGGCTCGCCGCAGGTCATGTCTCTGTACATCTGGTCTATCTCCGCGTTCGGCCTGAACATTCAGGCCGCAGCAGTGTGTGTCAGACCAAATTACTTTGGCCTGACATGAAACGATTATCGGCGAGGGGGCCAGATGCGCTGGCCGGGAGTCTCAAGAAATCCCAGAGGCCACAGAAAACCCAGAAATCTGGGGATCCTACTCAAGATTGTAAGGTCGAACGCCCGGACCCCTACTGATTTGGCTGGAGACCGCGTTGGTCATCGATGCTCCTGTAGGGCAGAGGTCTGATCGCAGTGAATTGACCTCGGCAACATCGCCCGAAATATCCGGCGAAACTTAGAGGGGCAAGTGAAGGTGCGAGTTTGTGGTCTTTACTGGCTTTTCACAAGCCCTGAACCGCAAATCCAAACGATTTTCAGGTTGCAGGTTCAGAGAATTGACCAGCCCGGAGCAACAAGACTAAGCGATCGGTAATCCATAATCCCGTTTGCGGATCGCCAGAGTTACAAAGGTTTCCGTGCGTCGCACGCCGGGGATCACGCCAACCTTTTCCCGGAGGAAGCGACCCAGCTTTTCGGCATCCGGCAACGTCGCCCATGCGAAGATGTCAAAGGTGCCGGTGGCCAGAGCGACCCAACGAGTGTTTTCAAGGTTGGACAGTTCCGTTGCAACCTGGTCCATTTTGTCGGGATCGACTTGGACCCCGATAAGTGCTTCGGACTCAAAGCCAAGAGCCTTGGGGTCAGGGAATGCCATCACCTTGATGACCTCATCGCCGATCAAACGCTTCAACCGTCTCCGGACGGTCCCTTCACTAACGCCAACCTCACGCGCTATCGTCGCGTTGGCTGCTCTTCCGTCTTTCTCGAGGATGGTAATGATCTGTCGGTCTAGCTCGTCCATGCGCTAGGCATTCCCCATTCATACGTAATAAACTGATGTGAGAAGGGTCCGATGCCTGAGGCCCAGATACCCGGGTACAGGGAAAGGCTAACGGACTACAGGCCGGGGCAAGATGCCCGGATTGCGATAACGGGCGGAAAACGTAACAATTCCGACGGAACCGTTCGTTAAAAATATCATATGCGACATGATACGCCACAATAGTGCGGCTTGGAACTATTGGTATACGATACATGATAACGATGATGTAATAACCTACGTAATGCGTTAATCGCGAGAAAAAGCGCGTTTATCCAACGACAGAACGCACAATGGTCCAGAGATATATATGGACCATATGGAGATACGGAGAAACCACATGGTGATCGAGAACGCGACCCTTCTGACGGTGACCGAGGCGGCTTCCTCGAAGTTTAAGGAAGTACTTGCCGAGCAGGATGCCGACGAGGGGCTTATCCGAATCTCACTCGCTCCCGGTCAAGCGGGTGGCGTGGAGTACATTCTCGGCCTCGAAGAGGCTGCGGAAGACAACGACACGCTGCTCGAGTATTTCGGCGTAAAGATCGTTGTAGACGCTGAGAGCTCCCCGCTTTTGCAGGGATCGAGCATCGACTATGTTGATGGCCTACAGCGCAGCGGATTTGTAATTTCCAACCCCAACTTCGCCAGTGAAGGCGGCGGTTGCGGTGGCGGCGGCGCATGTGGCTGCGGCGGCGGCGCCGCAGAGGCGCAGCAGCAGGACCCGAGCGCACAGGCCGGTGGCTGCGCATGCGGCGGCGGCGGCTGTGGCGGCGGCGGTGCAGAGGCGCAGCAGCAGGACCCGAGCGCACAGGCCGGTGGCTGCGCATGCGGCGGCGGCGGCGGCGGCGGCTGTGGCGG
>Ga0115002_10001351_pt1 | contig 33812 bp, 41 predicted proteins | sample ArcticOcean_MG_C_8_FD_89576 | JGI IMG/M metagenome (GOLD analysis project Ga0115002, IMG submission 89576) | Marine microbial communities from western Arctic Ocean - ArcticOcean_MG_CB11_86 | ecosystem: Environmental > Aquatic > Marine > Oceanic | place: Arctic Ocean: Canada Basin | collected... | reverse complement strand
CATCTTTACCTTCTCTTTTTTTTGAGTCTGTTAAACCTTTTTTACGAAGTAATTTCATAGCTTCATCGGGATTTCCTTTTGTCTCTTGTAGTGCTTTTTTTGCATCCATCATTCCAGCACCAGTAACTTCTCTTAGTTGCTTAACTTGCTTAGCATCAATCTCCATTTATTCTTCTTCCATATTTGAACTGGAATTAATTTCGCCACCCTGACCCTTAATACATGCATCTGAAATAGACGCTGCAATTAGTTCTATTGAACGAATTGCATCATCATTGCCTGGAATAACAAAGTCAGTAGTAGTCGGATCTACATTCGTATCAGCTAAAGCAATTATTGGAATCCCTAATTTTGAGGCCTCTGTTGCTGCAGTGGCTTCATTGAGTAAATCAACGATAAAAATTGCATCTGGCAATTTTGTCATATCAGTAATTCCACCTATGGATTTGTTTAACTTAGTGATTTCACGAGTAATCTTTAATCTCTCAGGTTTTGGTAAAGTTTCTATCTCTCCTGTTTCAACAAGTAGTTCTAGTTCTTTAAGGTATACAACTCTTTTTACTATTGTCTTAAAGTTAGTTAACATTCCTCCTAACCATCTGTAATTTACATATGGCATTTTTGCTCTTTGAGCTTGCTCTAAAATAACATTTTGAGCTTGTGGTTTAGTTCCTACAAATAGAATTGTTCCACCATTTTCTATAAGTTTTTTAACAAACTCATGTGCTTTGGAGACAGTATCGTAAGTTATCCTTAAATCTAATATGTGTATTCCACTTTTTGCGCCATAAATATATGGTGACATTTTGGGATTCCAGCGTTGAGTTTGATGGCCAAAATGAACTCCCGCTTCTAAGAGTTCTTTCATAGTTACTGTCATTAATTTCTCCTTTTGGTTATTTCATCCTTTGTCCCGTGTTCATTTAGAACCACTTCCAAAATCATTTAGATTCACCGTGAAAGTGTGTAGACAAAGTGTCTAGTTAATATAACTCTAACCAAATAGAATTTTTATTTAAGCCCTTGGATGAGAAGTTTTATACTTCTTTTGCATCTCTTTGACAGAAACATGTGTATATATCTGTGTAGTATTTGGGTCTTCATGACCTAGCAATTCTTGTACAATACGTATATCAGCACCACCCTCTAGTAGATGAGTAGCAAAGGAATGTCTAATTGCATGTGGGTAAGTACCTAGTTTTTTCAAAACAATTCTTCTTACTTGTCTATCATTTATTCTTGAACCTCTAATACCTACAAATAAAGCATCCTCATTTTGATTAGCTATTTCAGTTCTAGATCTATCTTCCCAATCTTTTATTGAATTAAGAGCCTTCTTATTAAGTGGGATTAATCTTTCTTTCTTCCCTTTCCCTAATACCTTAACTGATTTTTTGTTTCCAATATCATTGATATTTAACTGAACTAATTCTGAGACTCTGAGTCCTGAAGAATATAAGAGTTCAACTATAGCTTTGTCTCTTATGTCTTCATTAGATGATATAGGCAACTCATCCATGATTCTATTCAAATATGATGAAGAAAACACTTCAGGAAGTGTTTTAGGTACTTTAAGAAGCTTAATATTTTTTGATTTTTTTTTAGAGACGATAGACGTCTCATAAAGCCAATTATCAAAACTTTTAATAGCAGAAATTTTCCTATTGATTGAAGCATTTGAATAGCCTTTTTTTGATAAATCAATCACGAATTTTTTGATTGCTTTTTCTGTTATCAGTTCAGAATCTATATGGCTAATATACGCGTTGATATCACTTTTATAATTTATAATTGTGTGATTGGAAAAGTTTTTAACATTTTTAATATATGAAAGATAATCTTCCAAATATCTTTTGGAATTCAAAATAATTAACTACTTTCCAGCCTAGCTTCTAATCTTCTTTGAATGGCAGATAATACTAATGTTATACAAAGATATATTACTACTGAAACGGAATAGGCCTCATTAAATCTAAAAGTGCTACCTGAATACAATTTGACTTTGTACGTAAGCTCTCCTATTGCTAGTAGTGAAAGCAAGGAAGAGTCTTTCATCATAGATATAAAATCATTCCCAAGTGCAGGTAGCATGTTTCTCAAAGCTTGGGGCAAAATTATATAACGCATAGTTTGTTTGTTAGTTAACCCAAGAGACATTCCTCCTTCTTTTTGTCCTATTACTACAGATTCAATACCTGCTCTAAAAACTTCAGCTATATATGCTCCATAAAAGATTGAAAGAGCAGCAACTCCACGAACTAACATACTTAACTGTCTAGGGTGGAAACCAAAAAATTCTGCAACAGGGACCACTAATACTAGAGCAATAAAATATATGAGTATTAGTACAGGCACTCCTCGAATAAATTCTATATATGCCCTAGCAATCATACTAAAAAATTTATTACTACTAATTCTGGCAATACCAGCAAACATCCCAATAAATAATGCAATTGAAAAAGATAAAAGAGATGCCAAAAATGTAATTTTTATACCGGGAAGAATAAAAATGAAAGCTTTTTGAGACTCTGGATCAGTGAAAATTCTTCGCACCATTAAAAATAGGAATATACCAATAAGATAGACCCACCAATTCTCTGAGTTTGTTAATTTCTTATACATTAAGATAATCCCCATAATAAAACAATAGACACGGATAAACCGTGCCTATTGAATATTTTAAATATTTTTATTTATGAATCTAATTCACAATCTTCTGGTAAGTAGTCAGCTGGAATTTGTGAGTCGCATGCTGCAATGTCATCATAACTAATAGTAAAGTCTGGAGAAAAGTATTTAGTACTTATCTCATCAAGCTTTCCATTTGATTTCATTTCAGCTAAACCAGCATTCACAACTGCTACTAATGAGCTTCCCTCAGGAAAAGCAAATCCAAGCATTTCACTTGTTAAGTCTTCTCCAACAAGTTTTACTTTGCCTTTGTTTGCACCCAAATATCCAAGTCCTGCAGTTTCATCTATAATTGATGCATCTATATCTCCAGATATAACTGCTGCTATTGCAAAGTCGAATGTATCAAAAGCTTTTACCTTACTTTCTCCTAAGTTTGCTACTGCAAATTCATAGTTAGTTGTACCAGTTTGTACACCAACAATGTAATCTCCAGATTTTAGATCATCAAGAGAAGTCACTGCTGAATTTTCAGTTGAGACCATAACCCTTTGTGCAAGGTTAATGTAGCCGTCAGAGAAATCAATAATCTCATCTCTTTCAGCAGTTATTGTGATACCGTCTCCAGCAACGTCAAATTGACCATCTGCTACAGCTTGTATCATTCCATCCCAAGCAAAAGGAACATAAACAGGTGTGAAATTCATTAATTCCGCCATATAATTGAAAACATCATAATCCCAACCTTTTGCTATTCCATCAGTTGGATCAACATAGTTAAAAGGCAAGTACGAGTTCTCAACTGCGAATGTAAATTCACAACCTCCAAGATCAGGTAGACCATTGTCTCCTGTTCCAATTTCAGCCTCACTACATGGTGTTGCAGAGCTTGAGCAAGCGGCAAAAACTGCAGCAAAAACAAGTAGAAGGATCGTCATTTTTTTAGTTTTCACTAATAAACCTCCAATATTTGTAAATCAAATTATACATAAAATATGGTTTTTATTACAGTATTTTTTTTTATTTTATAGATTTTATTTAAATTTCGGTTTTCTTTTTTCCAAAAAAGAATTCACTCCCTCAATCGCATCTTGATGTTCAAACATTTTCAACTGTATATCGTGTTCTAAGTCTAAATAGTCATTCATTGTCATGCTCATCCCTTTTTTCATCATCTTCTTCATCTCACAAATAGAGTTGTAACTTACTGAATTTAGACTACTTAATAAAATTTCTAATTCTTTATCAAGTTCTGTTCTTTTCACTGATTTATATACTAATCCAAGATCTACTAATTCACTGGCGTCTACGGAGTCAGCTAGTAGCGATAATCTATTTGCATTCTGAAAACCGACGAGATTTGGTAACAACCATCCACCCCCAAAATCAATTACTAATCCTCTCTTTGAAAAAATTTCAATAAATTTTGTTTCATCTGAACATATAATAAAATCACACATCAACGCTAAGTTCGTAGCTGCACCAACAATCAAGCCATCAACAATTGCAATTACTGGTTTACTTAGGTTCCACAAAGTTTTTGCTAAAATTGTTAGATCGTCCATTAAAGAATGAGTATCTTGTGATAATTGAGCTCCAGCAGAAAAATTTTTACCAGTGCCTCTTATCACTAAAAATCTTTCATCTCCTAATTCATACTCTTTCAAATAAGAAGCCATTATATTCCAGTCTTCAGGTTCTAAAGAGTTAAGCTTTTCTGGGTTATCTATAATTAAATGCATAACTTTTTTGTCTATTGATTTGACTATCCCCATATATTTTATTTTAATACATTTTGACATGAAAAAGCTTAAATAAATTATGGGTTTTGATCCTTCAAGGCCATACAAGCCAAATAAAGCCGACTATCTTAATATTATTTTTGCTTTAGTCCTCATTGGACTTTCAATATTTTGGGTACTTAGATAAAACTTTTCAGGAATGTTTTCCGGTGAAAATTTTGAAGGCCATATTTCTTTATAGCTTCTAAATGTTTTTTTGTTCCATAACCTTTATTATTCTCTAATTCATATTTAGGAAATTTTTTAGAAAGTTCAACCATCATACTATCTCTATAAACCTTGGCCATGATACTTGCTAAAGCTATAGCAATACTCTTTTCTTCTCCTTTAGTTAGTGGAATAATATTAGAGTCCAGATCTTTTATATAATCCACGTATAACAAATCATCAGTGTTTAAATATAGTGATAACACATTTTTTAGAACTAATCTATTACAGTAGTTAATTCCTTTTTGATCAATATCATTATTTGTTAATAGTGAGTATCTAACTTCTATATCAGTTTTTTTTATATTATTACATATGATGTTTCTTTTGGATTCAGATAATTTTTTAGAATCTTTTACATTTTTTAAATATTGCAAGTGCTGAGATCCAATCCTAACTGATGCTGCGACTATAGGGCCAGCGACACTCCCTCTTCCTACTTCATCAGCACCAACTATAAGTTGAGATACGTTTTTATTCCAAATTTCATGTTCAATCATTTAATAATTGAATTTCATTAAAGGGAAAGATTTTTAACCATGCTTTTCCTGCAATATCAGTATCTTTGATAAAACCATAAGATCTAGAATCATTACTGTTTAATAGATTATCTCCTATTACAAAGTATTGATCAATTGGTACAACCCAATTCCCTTCTTCAAATTCATAGCCAGTAACTTCATTGATATTATTAATTTTTGATCCATTAACTAACATACTTCCATTATTCATCATTTTTATAGTATCTTTTTCTTTCCCAATTACACGTTTTATATAGACAATGTCATTTGATTCTATATTTAATAACTTAAATATATTTAAAGAATTAATCAATAAATTAAAGTCAGATTTTATTTTTCCATTCGGATAGAAAATAATTATGTCACCATAATTAATATTGTTAATAAACGGTTTTTTAATAACAAAAATCCTATCATCAACATTTAAGGTAGGGGCCATTGAAATTGTAGGTATATAGTAAGTTTGAATTAAAAAAGTTCTAACAATAGCTGATCCTACATATGCAAGAAATATTACAACTAATACTGAAAATATTCTTTTCATAAATTAATTGTAGTGAACTAGGATTATCTATCTTCTTTTACTTTTGCTGACTTTCCTATTCTATCTCTAAGATAATAAAGCTTAGCTCTCCTAACTTTGCCTTTTCTTAGTACTTCTATACTACTTATTATTGGAGCATGGACAGGAAAAATTCTTTCAACACCCACACCAAAAGAAATCTTTCTGACTGTTACTGATTTATTTACTCCTTTACCATTTATAGCAATGACAACTCCTTCGAATCCTTGAATCCTCTCACGAGATCCTTCAGTAACACGCACGTTAATCTTTACAGTATCGCCCGATGAAAAAATTGGTAAATCATCCTTCATATATCTGTTTTCAATTTTTGTTATAAGGTTCATGTTCAATCAAATCCAAATGTAATTATATGATTTAAATTTCTTTACATATCCTTTAAATTATTTTTTTTCCACTTGTCTATCTCTTGATGGTTACCCGAAAGCAAGACTTTTGGTACTTTAATCCCTTTGTAATCTTTAGGCCTTGTATATACAGGGAAGTCAATCTTGTTGTTAGTATATGTTTCATGAATTAAAGACTCCTCATTTCCTAATACATTAGGTATTTTTCTTATCAAAGACTCTATTAAGAATAGTGAAGGAACTTCTCCTCCAGATACAACTGTTTTGCCGATAGAAATTTCGTAATCAGAGTGCATTTCAATAATCCTATTATCAAAGCCTTCATACCTACCACAGACAATTGTAACTGAGGAATGTTCAGTGATCTTTAAAGAAAGATCCTCTGTAAATTCTTCTCCACTAGGCGTTAAAAAAATATTTTTACAAGAGGCAATGTTTTCTAAGGCTTTGTCCATAGGCTCAACCATCATAACCATTCCTGGTCCTCCTCCGTAAGGAGAGTCATCAATTTTTTGATATTCTCCTATCCCCCAGTTTCTTAAATCGTGAACATTAATTTTAATAAGATTTTTTTTAATACCCTGATTTACGATGCCATACTTTTTCCATTCATTAATAATTTGTGGAAATATTGTTAATACATTTATTTCATTCAACATAATCAAGATTGAGTCTCTGAATATTTTCTTTTTACTTTGTACAAAGTATCCCTGACTACTGGGGACCTCCCTCTACTGTAAATATATTCAGAAAGAGAATCTTTATCTAATTCTTGACCGTGTACAGCTCCAGCAGCTCTACTTATATTTTCATTCATCAAAGTTCCACCTAAATCATTTACTCCTGCAATTAAAAGCTTCTCTATTCCTGATAATCCTAACTTCACCCAACTTGCCTGGATATTGTCTATGTAGCCATTAAAATATATTCTTGCTAAAGCATGTATTAGAACTACCTCATCCCATGTAGGTCCTGGCATTGATTTTCCTGCAATATAAATAGGTGCTCCCATGTGGACAAACGGTAATGGAACAATCTCAGTAAAGCCTCCCGTTTTTTTTTGTATATTTCGTATAAGAGAAAAATGATTGACCCATGAAGATACATCGTCGATGTGTCCGAACATAATTGTTGCTGTCGATTTTATACCTAAAGAATGAGCTTGCTCCATTACAAAACCCCATTGAGATGATGTAATTTTGTCTGGACATAAAAATTCTCTAATTCGATCATCAAGTATTTCAGCTGCTGTTCCTGGCAATGTATTAAGTCCTGCTTCTTTTAATTGTAAGAGATAATCTTGAATTGACAAACCTATTGTGTCTGCACCCTGCCAGATTTCTAGTGGAGTGAACCCGTGTATGTGTAGGTCTGGTAGTTCTTTGCGGATCTCTTTAACCAAGTTTATGTAAAAATTTCCAGTATATTCAGGATGAATTCCTCCCTGTAAGCAAACTTCAGTTGCGCCCTTTTCAACAGCTTCAATAGATCTCTTTACAACTTCTTCTATAGATAATAAATATGGCTTTTCTCTTAATGACAAGCTTTGAGGTCCTTTGGAGAATGCACAAAAGCCACACTTGTAATAACACTGATTTGTGTAATTAATATTTCGATTTATAACAAAAGAGACCTCCTCTCCATTAACTTCCTTTCGCATATTATCTGCAACTAAAGTAATCTCATCGATTAATGACCCTCGTGCATAAAAAAGTGCATGAAGATCTTCATCAGATAATTCAACACCATTTTTTATTGAAGATATTATATTGCTAATGTTTTCGGAGCAAGAAGAAGAAGGGAAACTGAAACTTACTTTTCCATTAGTCGGAACTGGTAAATTTTTTCCTGGGGCCCAATCAATATCTGTTCTTTTGTAACCCCTTGTATCACGCGAGTTTAAATAAGAAGTAAACTTATCTTTTGCTAATATTTCACGTGCTTCATTAATTTTTAAAATTGGTGATGTAAGGGTCCTTTCATATAAATTACAATTAGCTTTAATTGAAAGTTTTTCAATATCTTCATTATTCCAATCTCTTAGCCATAGATCTTTTGCCCCAATTGAGATTAGCTCTAATGCTTGTTCAATTGTATCTGCATAAGAAGAGACAATAGTCTTTAATTCTTGAAACGAAGCTGCCGTAATAGATGCTAAGTAAGAAATATTATCACTTATGGCATAGGGGATTTTCTGTCGAGATAAAATTTCATAATCAACCTGTTTATTGTTTGACAACTGATAAATAAGAAGTTTTCTATTTATTGAAGTAAATTCATTTATTGTATCTTTATTTACCAGCCAGACAAATGAATTAATTTCTAATGACTTAGAGACTGTTTGAAATCCTTTTTGGTGTATTTTAGTTATATCAAAAATAGGATTATCAATTAAAAAAGAAGTTGTATATTCCTTTTTTCTTGAATTTAAATACAATTCATTATCTGAATTACAGGGTCTAATACGTAAAAAACTAACACTCTTCATATTGACTCCATAGTAGTGAAGTTAGTATATCCATGCTCATCTATAACATTTTGAGATTTTTCATACATACTTGGTGACATCCATTCTTTATTAATAAAATTGGGATAGACAGGAAGTCTGCTTGTTAGAACTTGGCCACTTGTTTCTACTACGCTGCTTAAATTTTTTAATTCAGGCCATAACCTATCTGGGTTAACTAAATCTATAGTCACTGGAGAAATTCCTCCTAGGTCATTTATTCCAGCATTTAATAACATACCAATATCCTTAGACAAATTTGGAGGAGCCTGTAGGGATACGTGATTAGGTAACATTATTCTAGAAACAGCAATAATCCTTGTAAATAAATCAAATTCTGGTTCAGGAGCATTTGCCATAATTGTATTTTTCTTAGGAACAAAGTTTTGTATTATTACTTCTTGTATACATTTATAGTCCCTAGTTAAATTAGCAAGGTTAAATATATCATCAACAATTTCATCTTCATTTTGTCCTATTCCTACTAAGAGTCCTGTTGTAATTGGATATTTGATGTCATTTGCCGCACTTATAGTTTTGATTCTTAAATGAGGAGACTTAGTTGTACATTTATAATGAGGCATTCCTTTATTCATTAATCTGTTGCTAAATGTTTCTATCATTACACCTCCTGAAACAGATTTCTCTTTATAACTTTTCATTTCTTGTTCTGTCATAAGGCCTGGATTGGCGTGAGGAAACAGTGAAGTATTGCTCGCTACTGAGTCCATCATATTAAGTAGATATTCATAAGTTGAGACGCACCCATTGAGAGTTAAAAAGTTCTCAGCTTCTTTCCATTTAATTTCTGGTTTGTCTCCTAAAGTAAAAAGGGCTTCAGTACAATTTTTTGATTCACCAGCACGCGCAAGAGAAAGAACTTCGGATTCTGTAAGATAAAGTCCGCCATCTGACGGAGATTTAACAAATGTACAATAAGAACAATGGTCTCTGCACAGGGTTGTTAAGGGAATAAAAACTTTTGGACTAAAAGTAATTATATTATTAAATATTTCTTTCTTCCTTTCAAATGATATCTCTTTTAACTCTTTGGTTGGAATACTTCCATAAATGAACTGTTTAATTTTATTTTTATCTATATTCATTAGTACTCTATCTAAATTTTAGTATTTTAAATCAAAATTGTCATAAAGATTAGTTATGCAAACCTATTAATAACAATGATTAAATTATTGTTTAAAGTGGTACAAAAATATATAGCTATTAAATTGGAAATGTGAAAAAAGTAAATATCGGATTAATGGGTTTTGGGAGAATTGGTAGGAATTTATTAAGAATTTCATTAGATAATCCGGACATTCAAATTAATGCAATTGCGGATACAGCAGATAAGGATAATCTAATTTATCTCCTTAAATATGACTCGATCTATGGAAAATTAAATAACAATATTCAGACAAATAAGAAAGGTTTTACTATAGATGGTCACCAAATTAACTTCTTTCCTTGGTCAAAATCTTCTGATACAAAATGGAGTAATCAAAAAACGGACTTTGTAATCCAAGGTACTGGAAAGCCACAATCAAAAATGGATTGCATGGAGCACCTCTCAAATGGAGCTAATAAAGTAATTCTTGCATCTACACCTACTACTTTTGACGATATACCAATTTACGTGCCGGGGGCTCATATTTCCAAATTTGATTTTTGTAATGATATTATTTCATTAGGTTCAAATACGAGTATAGCTGCAGGTCCAGTCCTTAAAGTATTGGATGAAGAATTTGGAATAGTAAATGCGTTTATATCTACTATCCATGGATACTCAAACTCTAATAGACTATCTGATGTTGCAGGTGAAGGTTTTAGAAAAAATCGTGCAGCAGGTGAGAATATTATCCCTAAACTGACACAATCTGCAAAAGTAATAGAGCATGCAATTCCCGGACTTAAAGGAAAAATTGCTAGTTCTTCAATGAATGTTCCTGTTCCTGATGGGTCAACTGTAGACTTAACTATACATTTTAATAAGGATGTATCTGTTGAACAGGTTAATTCATTATTAGAATTAGTAACTAAGAAGCAATTATCAGAGTATATTGACTTCACTACAGATCCAATTGTTTCATCAGATGTTGTTGGGTCTGATTTTTCAGGGATAGTAGATGGCTTAGCAACTATAGGGGTAGGAGGAAATAAGATAAAATTACTTATATGGTTTGACAATGGATGGGGCTACTCGTCTCAAATAATAAATTTAATAAAAAAAATATCAGAAGTGACATATCATGAATAAGACAAAAGTAGCAATAAACGGTTTCGGAAGGATAGGTCGAACGATATTAAGAATACTTCTACTTTCGGATAATAATATTGAAGTAGTAGCAATAAACGACCTCGGAGATTATGAAACTCTTTCATATCTTTTGAAGTACGATACAGTTTTTGGTGTTTTAAAGAAAGATGTAAGAGTAGAAAACAACTTATTAATAATAGAAAATAATAAGCACGATATAAAACTGATATCTCAGAGAGATCCATCTTTATTACCCTGGAAAAAATTAAATGTAGATATTGTAATTGAATCTACAGGTGTTTTTGCTAATAAAAAAGCATTGGAAAAGCATCTAGATGCAGGAGCAAAAAAAGTAATCCTAACAGTTCCCCCCAAGGATGAAATTGATGCAACGATTGTACTCGGAGTAAACGATCATATTATAAGTAATGATATGAAATTAATTTCTAACGCTTCATGTACTACAAATTGCTTAGCACCGATAGCGAAAGTTCTAGATGAAAACTTTGGTATCATTAGTGGCCTTATGACGACTGTTCATGCCTACACTAATGATCAAGCACTGGCTGAGACTACTCACACAGACTTTAGAAGAGGAAGGAGCGCAACACAAAACATAATTCCAACCACCACTGGTGCAGCGAGAGCTCTAGGGATGGTTCTTCCCAATTTAGATGGCAAGCTCGATGGCTTATCTGTGCGTGTTCCTGTCCCAGATGGTAGTGTTGTAGATTTAGTAGTAGAGCTAGAGAAGGATACAACAGTTAAAGAAGTTAACTCCAAAATGAAGATAGCGTCTGAAAATGAAATGAAAGGAATTATTGAGTATTCATCTGTGCCCCTTGTCTCTTCAGATATAATAGGGAACCCTGCTTCTAGCATTGTAGATTCTCAATCAACACAACTTCTGAATAATAATTTTGTTAGATTAGTTGCTTGGTATGACAATGAATGGGGTTACTCTAATAGAATTGTAGATTTAGTTAATCTTGTAATACAGAAGGAGAATGATGCAAGATAGCTTACCTGAAGCTCCAGTTCCAATAGGAACTTATGTAACTCTAAGTATTCTGAACAATCTAATCTTTACATCTGGTCACATCCCTTTAAGTAAAAACTTTCCAAATCACTAAATAGGTAAAATAGGTAAAGATTTAACTTCTGAAATTGGATACAAAGCATCATCACTTGTATGTGATTTGACTATAGCTACACTACTGGACAATAATTTAAGTTTGGATTCATTAAGTCCTATAAATGTAATAGGGTACATAAACGCAGTTGAATCATTTCAAAATCATGCAGATATACTAAATGGCTTCACTGACAAGCTTTGTGAGTATTTTCCTGATAAAGGACTTCCTACAAGGTCTGCAGTTGGAGTTGCTAGTTTACCTAAAAATGTTTGCATAGAAGTCCAATCAATATTCGGAATAATAAGTAAAACATAAGATGTTAATTGCTATAACTTGTGGAGTTAGAGAGACGAAAACGTCATCAGGTATGTTAGATACAAATTCATTAGTAACATATTTCAATAAATTAATTAATGAGCAAGGTGGCACAGCCATTGTAATCCCTCCTCAGGAAGTATTGAATACAGAAAATATTTGTAAGAAGATTGAAGGGTTGATCATCACAGGTGGGGGAGACATAAATCCAAAATTATACAAAGAAAGAAATACTGATTCGAAATACATAGATAATAATAGAGATACAACAGAAATAAATCTTCTTAGTATGGCTGAAGATAATAATATTAGAACTCTAGCTATTTGTAGAGGTCATCAAATGCTAAATGTATACAAGGGTGGAACCTTGATTCAGGATATAAATAGTACAATCAAAAACCCTATTGACCACACACAAATTAATGAGAAGACCAGAAAACATATTCATGACATAGGAATACAAGAAGAAAGCAAGTTGTACAACATCATTGGTACTAAGAAACTAGGAGTTAATTCAATACACCACCAATGTATTGATAAAATTGGTAAAGATCTAATTATTTCAGCTAGAAGTGACGATGGAGTTGTAGAAGGAATAGAAACAACGTCCTCTTGGGAGGCAATAGGAGTTCAATGGCATCCAGAGTATTTAGGTAACGATGTTTCGTCAAAAAATTTATTCAATTGGATTGTAAAAGGTTAAATCTTTATTCATTCTGAGATTTTTACCATTAAAATCGAAATTTTCCTTATCATAGGGAATTAAAAAAACATTATTGTCAAGAGTAAGTTCAATTGTTGTATTTATAATTGATACATAATAATTAGATAATACTGGTTGCTTTTTATCCTGGGTCATTAATGCTTCCCCAATAAATAATTCAGGCCAAGGTAAATATATATTTAACTCTAGTAAGTGAGTCCTCTTCAAAAAAACACTCTTGCCTCTATAATTTTCAATCTGTTCAATCGTATCAAGACCTATAATCTTTACTAAATGTCTATCTTTAAGATGTTTATTTATCTTTTCTATATATATTTCATTTTCATTCACCTCTGCAAGAATTCCTGAGTATGAATAGTGCTTTAAATATTCGTTTAGGTAAATATACGCATATCCTTTTAAGCCATGTGGCTTACCGATCTTACCAATAGGAAATTTACTAGTCAATAAATTCTACTGAAGCTGTTAATCCTACTTCATCAGCTGCAGCCTGAGCAACAGTTCTTATCGCTCTTGCTACTCTTCCTCTTTTTCCAATAACTCTTCCCATATCTTGTTCAGCTGTCCTAACTTCAACTGTAACTGAATCATCATTATTTTTTATCAGATCTACTTTTATTGACTTCGGATCTTCAACAATTTCCTTAACAATAAATTGGACAACTTTTTGTACTATTTTTCCGTCAGACATAATTTATTATTCCTCTTCTTCTCCGTTTGCTTGAACTCTTTTTTTTATTTTTTTTTGTGGGGCTTGGGGTATCGACAAGACCTCTCCTTTTTCTGAACGCCATTTAGCCCATGCTCCAGAGATTTCTAATAATTTCTTTGCTCTTTCAGTCGGTTGAGCACCAACCTCTAGCCAATGTACAGCTTTATCGATATTAATCTCTACTTTTGAAGGTTCATGATGTGGATCATAATACCCAATATCCTCAATTATTCTTCCATCTCTCGGTGATCTCGAATCTGAAATAACTACTCTATAAGTTCTAGATTTTTTCTTACCCCTTTGGGCTAACCTAATTTTTACGCTCATTTTTCCTCTAAATACATGAATCTAACAATAACAATCTTACATTTTAACTAATAATTTTGATAAGAAGTTAAATTATCTTTAGTAATTAGTATTTTCAACAAGTATTCTCCTATATATGCAAGTTAATCACTTAAAACATTCTTTATCAGAACATTATTTAACAATTCTAAGAGATGAAACAACTAATTCTGATGAATTTAGAAAAGCTGCTAACAAAATTTCCATCCTACTTCTTGCTGAAGCAACTAAGGAGATTTTGACAACTGATAAAGAAATCACTACGCCCTTAGTGCCGTTCGTGGGAAAAGAAGTTGCAAAGGAATCTGTTGCTATACCTGTTTTGCGTGCTGGTCTTGGTCTCTTAGATGGGATTATAAACTTAATGCCTAATCTCTCTGTAGGATATATAGGAATACAAAGAAATGAAGAGACTTCACATCCTGAAGACTATTATTGCAAACTTCCAGATTTGAATAATAAAAATATATTTGTACTAGAACCAATGCTTGCTACTGGTGGATCTCTAAGTTTTGCCGTATCTCAAATCAAAAAAGCTGGAGGTACAGATATCTCTGCTTTATGTATTGTTTCTGCTCCTGAGGGGATTGAAAGATTAGAAAAAGAACATCCAGATATAACGTTATATACAGCAGCAATAGATGTATCCCTCAATAAAGATTGGTATATTGTCCCTGGACTAGGAGATATGGGAGACAGACTCTTCGGTACTATATAAGTTAATGAAAAAATGCATATTAGTGGTTGTTGATTCTTTAGGGTGTGGTGATGCTCCCGATGCCTCTAAATATAACAAACTAGGAGCAAATACAGTAAAAAATGTATCAGTAAAAGTAAATGGGTTAGCTCTACCTAATTTTGATCTTCTAGGGCTAAATGAAGTAACAGAAATAAAAGGTTTAAATTCTAAAAATATTAGAGGTTCTTATGGTAAATTAACACCCCGATCTATAAATAATGATTCAACAACAGGCCACTGGGAGCTAGCAGGCGTGGTATCAGAAAATGCATTTACTTTATATCCGGATGGCTTTCCTGAAGAAATTATAAGTGAAATAGTAAAAGAAACAAATTACGAATTTATTGGGAATAAACATGCTTCTGGGACAGAAATAATAGCTGAACTGGGGGGGGAACATTTAGAAAGTAAAAAATTAATCTTATATACATCGGGTGACTCAGTTTTTCAGATTGCAGCACATGAAGACATTATTAGTCTGAAGGAATTATATATAATATGTTCGATAGCTCGTAATATATTGGACAAATACAGAATAGGTCGAGTTATAGCTAGACCATTTATTGGAAACGAAGGAAAGTTTATAAGAACATATGATCGAAAAGATTTTGGAATGTCTCCACCAGAAGGAACAATACTTCAACTTCTTAGTGAAAATGGATATTCAACTTTAGGGATAGGAAAAATAATGGATTTATTCGGTACTAATTATTTATCGCAATATATGCATACAGAAGGAGATGAAGATGGGATGAGAATTCTTATAAAATCATTAAATGCTGATAACTATGACTTCACATTTGTTAATTTAGTGGACTGTGACATGCTCTATGGACATAGAGAGGACCCTAAGGGTTACGCAAAAGGGCTTGAACTAATAGATAAATACTTAGGGATATTGATAAACCAAATTGATAAAGATGACTTACTACTTATAACAGGAGATCATGGAAACGATCCGACAGATGGAGACACAGATCATACAAGAGAGTATGTGCCAATATTAGCCTATAATAAACAGTCAGGTAGTGTAGATCTCAATACTAGAGCTTCTTTTACAGATGTAGGAAAAACAATTGCCGATTTTTTCAATCTTAAAAATAATATATATGGGACCAGTTTTTTGAAAAAAATTATTAAATGAAAATAATAAGATTTTACATTTACGAAATTACATAATTTATATCTTCTAGTAAATTGTAAGTTGTAAGGAACTTTATACGGAGAAAAAATGAAAATAGCAGTATCCGCAAAACAAATTCCAGACCCAGCAATTGAGCCTACTTATGAAAATGGATCATTATTTCGACCAGATGAACAAGTTCTTGATGATACAGATAGATATGGTATTGAACTAGCACTACAAATTAAAGAAGCCATGGATGCAGAAGTTATAGTTATTTCAATGGGACCTGAAGGTACTCAAAAAGGAATTAAACAAGCACTCCAGATGGGTCCAGATAGGGCGATCCTAGTAAGTGATCCCGAATTAAAAAATTCAAATTCTTTAACAACAGCTAAAGTGATTGCAAATCTTATTAAACGATTGAATATAGATTATTTTATATGCGGTGTCGAATCCACGGACGGATACACAGGCTTAGTTCCACAACAAGTATCCAGAATTATTAAATTTCCCTGCATCTCTTTTATTAAGTCTGCTGAGATAACAGAAGGTAAAATAATTGCAGAAAGGCAAACAGATTTTGGATATGAGACATTAACGATTCCTAAAAAAGGAGTTTTATCAGTTACAGCTGGAGGTGTAGAGCCAAGATATCCGAACTTTAAAGAAATATTGGCAGCGAAAAATAAAGAAGTAGAAATTTTGTCTCTAAATGATTTAGAGATAAAAGGTAATAATTCACTTAAATATAGAAATATCATACAGAGTAACATAAAAAAAGCTGGCGAAAAAATTGTCGATGAAGGAAACGGCGCAGAAATTATCTTTAATAAATTAAAAGAACTTAAAGCAGTCTGATGAAAGTTTTAATAGTAGGTGAAATCAATGAGAATAAAATATCAACTAATTCTCTTGAATTAATTAACAAAGCAAAAGATATTTCAAGTGAAATTTTTGTCTGTACAGTCGGTTCAAGCGAAAAAGTAGAAGCACAGATTGAAGGCATCGAATGCACATATATCAAAACAAATCAGAATATTTTATCTACACACTCAGTTGCTGATGCAATTAAAGAATTTACTGATCTACATTCAATTAAAGTTATTTTATGTTCCAGTACATACTTAGGAAGAGATATTGCAGCATTTCTCTCTGCTGACTATGATTCTGCTGCTGTAACTAATGTAATAGATATTGATGCTAGTAGTGCATTTACTGTTACTACAGCAATAAACGGTGGAAAAGAATTATACACTACTGATATTGAATCAGATATAAAAATAGTTGTGATTAGACCAAAATCGTTTGCACCTATTGAATCTGAAATTTCAAATATAACTATAGATAATATTTTAGTGATAAAAAATTCTGAATTGGATGTTAAGATTGAAAAACTAAATATTGAGGAAAAATCCGGACCTCAATTAGAAGATGCATCTCTTGTAATTTCTGCAGGTAGAGGGCTTGGTGAAGCTAAAAATCTTAATATCATTAATGACCTAGCCTTTAAACTTGATGCAGCAGTTGGTGCTACTCGTGCTATTGTTGATGCTGGTTGGGTACCTTATTCTTATCAAGTAGGACAGACTGGTAAAACAGTAAAACCTGATATATATATCGCCTGTGGAATCTCTGGGGCTACGCAACATCAAGTTGGAATGAAAGATTCGAAATATATTATTGCAATCAACAAAGACGAGGATGCAGCTATTTTTCAGATTGCAGACTTAGGCATTGTTGGAGATGTTCACCAGGTGATACCTCAGTTAATAAATTTGATTTAGAAATTAAAAGCAAAAGGTAATACATCTTCGAATTTATGTATTTTGTATGTATTATCTATATTTGCAATTACGACTTCCTCAACCTTGAACTCTGCCATTCTTTGTCTTGATAAACCGCATGGAAATACTGAATTATCAGTTTTAGCATCTATGCAGGCAACTGCAACAACATCTATCTTTCTCTCTCCTTCTGATATGGCTTTTGCAATTGCTACATCTTCACCACATATCCCGTTTGGATATGCTGCATTTTCAATATTACATCCTGTATATATGACACCAGTATCAGTATATACAGCAGCCCCAACTCGAAAAGATGAGTAAGGAGCATATGCATTTTCTGCTGCTTTTCTTGCCATGTCTACTAATTTTTTATATAACTTCACATCATATTTTTCGTTCACTCAACACTCCTAGATACAAGCTTTTCAAATTGTTTTTTAGATTTTACAAAAATTCTAGATCCTGACCCTGGTTCCATTGTTACACCGTATAGTACATCGCCGACCTGCATGGTCTGTTGTTGATGTGTAACTATAATAAATTGAGCCTCATCTTTGAATTTTTCAAGTAACTTTAGCATGCGATGTAGGTTTGCATCATCTAGAGCAGCTTCAACTTCGTCTAGTATATAAAAAGGACTCGGGTATGACTTAAATATTGCAAATAAGAATGCCACTGCTGCAAGAGATCTTTCTCCACCTGATAAAAGACTTATCTTCTTTACTTTTTTACCTCTTGGTTGTGCGCTTATTTCAATTCCAGACTCTAATATATTATCTTTATTTGTAAGAGATAAAGAACCTTTCCCTCCTGGAAAAAGAATATTAAATATCTCAGAAAAATTTATTGAGATAGAATTAAAAGCTGTTTCTATTCTAAATGAAATTTCTTTATCTATATCACTGATATGAAGCAATAAGGCCTCTTTTGCAAGAGAAAGGTCCTTTACATTTAATGACATTTCATTATATCTTTGGTTTAAACTGTCATAATCATCTTTGGCTAAGTAATTAACATTTCCTATTTCTATGATCTGATTTTCAACATTAGAAATTTGAGTATCAAGGTTAGTGTTTGCATCAAGTTCTAAAAAATGTTTTAGGTCATTTATTGGATTTTGCTTTATATTTAGGATATTAGTAGATAAAAGTAAACTATTTGAGACATCCGAGTATTTAATAGATATAGAGCCATAATCTTCTTTTGCATGAGTTAGATTTTCATAAAACAAATCGATTTTATTATCAATCAAAGACAACTCTGTATCTGTTTTCCCAAAACGAGTTTGAAAAGATTCTCCAAGAATCTTTAATTGACCATGAGCGTTTTTTAGTAATACAGAAAAATTTTTAGAACTTGTTGAGACATCTTTTAATACTGCGATTTCAATATCCAGATATTTGGTATTAGTTGAACAGATAACATTTCTTAAAACTAAGTTTTCATCTGTAAGTATAGAAATTTTTTCTTTCAATTGGATCATTTCTTTTGTAACCTTAATATTTACAACCTTGATATTTCCTAACTCAATTTTTAATGATTCAATTTGACTTAAAATATCTTCTTTAACTTCAGCATAATTAGATAATTGGTACTTATTTAGTTCACTATTTTTTTTAGTTAATTCAGTACTCAACTTATGCAATTTATTATTTGTAAGAGTGAATTCATCCTCAGTACTTTTGACTTCTCTATTAATAATTGTTGCAAATGTATCAACTACTTCTTTAAAATTATTCTTTTGAAGATCATTTAAATTCTTTTCGTGGCTTGCGCTTTTTAATTTTATAGATTTTTTATCAAATTCCCACTGCTCTATTTCCAATACAAGTGTTTCGTAGTAGTTTTTTAAAGACATGTTCTCTGTTTTTATATATTCAATTTCTTTGTCTAGAATTGCTTCAGAAACTTCTTTTGATGCAGCACTCATTTTTTCTAAATCAATAATTTCTTTCTCTTTATTTGTTATTGATTCTTGCTGCTGATTTATCTGATTTGATATTGTATATATTTTTTTAGAGGATAGCTTTATCTGTAGCTTATTATTATCCAGTTTAACCTTATTTTGTTCTACATTTAATTCTATTTCAGACTTTGCTCTTTCTTTAAATGTAATTCTCTCATTAGCAACTTGTGCGATTGAAATGTACTTATCAATTTGCGATTGAAGTCTAGATGTATGCTCACTAATCGTAACATATATCTTTCCTCCATCACCAACTTCATTTTTTAGTTTTAATTTTTGTTTTTTTAATTTACTTATCTCCCTTTCTTTATCTTTAATTATATTTGATAACTCCCCTTTCCTTAAGGTAATTTTTTTAAGTTCTTTTTCTAGTGTCTCGTGATCATTAAATTTTTTATATAGCTTTAAATTATTTAGTTTACTTGTTAAATGTTCATGATTTTTAGCCTGTTTTGCTTGTAATTCTAATGGTTTAATCTGCTTTTTAATTTCTCTTAAAACATCTTTTGCCCTTTTTATTTCAATCTCTCCAACTTCAATACGCTTTAATGCTTTATCTTTCTTCAACTTGAATGGATATACTCCTGACGCTTGTTCTAGCGTTTCTCTATGTTCTTCAGGCTTTGAATTTAGTATATTTGCAATTTGCCCCTGGGAAATTATTGTATGTTGCTGTTTCCCTATCCCATTTTCAGTTAGGAATTCTTGTACATCAAAAAGCCTACAATTTAAACCGTTCATAAAATACTCACTCGTTCCATCTCGATAAAGTTTTCTAGAAATTGAAATTTCTGAAAAATTACTCTCATTAACTATATTTTCAAAAATAATACTTACTTGGCAGAAACCTTTCTCTGGAAGCTTTTCTGTTCCTGCAAAAATTACGTCTTCCATTTTATTTGTTCTTAAAGCCCCTGGACTTTGAGTTCCTAGCACCCAAGCAATCGCGTCTACTATATTTGATTTTCCTGAACCATTAGGACCTACAATAACATTAAGATTTTCAGACAATTGAATAGAAGTCTTTTCAGCGAAAGACTTAAACCCTACAAATGACAATGATTTTAAAATCATAAATTAACCCTGTTGTTAACCTAAGAATAGCTAAATAAATGGAAACAATTTATGTTTTACAAAATTTATTTTGTTATTTCTATATGCCCTACTAATTCATTTTGTTTGTTATAAATAACTTCCTTTTCTATTTCAAATTCATAATCTGTAATAAAATTATTTTCTTTAGAAAAGTGGGATGCAAGTAATTCAACTCCTCTTCTTCCCCCATCTAGAGCTTTCATAATTATTGTTTTTTCATCTGATTGAAGCAATATCACTCCCTCTGCACCGACTTTTGCCATCAGATTACCATCTGCCTTATCCATTAGAATTGAATCAAATCTTCCAGTTCCAGCAACTAAATAGGGGTTCTTTTTCATTGCATGAATAATCTTATTCCACGCAAGACTATTATCTCCATGGCCTTTTGATAACTGATTTGCTGAATCTACTATAATTTTTGAGTTTAGAAATGGTATTGGTGTAGAACATCCATCAATTCCTATATCATCTATCTTTATGTGAAATATATTAGATAAATATTCAAATATTAGTTTTTGCAATTTATGATTTTTATCAAAATACATATCTGTACTAAATCCAAAAAGTTTACACATTAAGAGCATGGAGATATGTTTACCTGAGCAATTATTGTGGATTCTTGATGGCTGATTTCCAATTGCTGCCATTTCACTACTGTAAGCCGCATTTAGAGGCCAATGTGGTTTGCAAAATAACAACTCTTCATCAATATTAAATTTTTTTAAAATACTCATAAGCAAATCAGTATGCTGTTCTTCACCAGAGTGAGAAGAAGTAAATATAGCTAGAGCTGAGTCGTCTAATCCAAATTCCTCAATACCACCATTTGCAACAAATGGGAGGAGTTGAAAAGGTTTAAATGAAGATCTCAAATACAAATTAAATCCTTTCTCTGAGTCCAAATCAGTAACTAGGACCGAATGCTGAGATTCTATATTTGAATCTCTATATATATTTACCTTATACAACATTCAAGTATTAATCTTCTAATTGTTGGAGAGCTTTTTCAGCTGCGGACTGTTGTGCAGATTTTTTTGAATGTCCTTCTCCTTTCCCAATAATCTTTTTATCAACTTCTACATTTGAAAAAAATAATCTTTTATGATCTGGACCCTTTGAAGTATCTCTATAAATTAATCTTTTTCCGTTTTTGGCGTATATCTCTTGTAGTCGTGTTTTATAATCCATATGTCCTGGAAGTATTGATAGATTAGCAATCTTTGGAAAAAAATATCTTTCAATGAAAACTTGTATTTTAGAAATCCCTCCATCTAAATATATAGCGGCAATAAGTGCCTCTATGGAGTCTTCTAAAATTGATTTTTTACTCCTACCTCCACTAGCCTCTTCTGATCTGCTCATTAAAAGAAACTCTCCTATAGATAGCTCAATAGCAACTTCTACTAAAGTATTTTGATTGACTGCACTAGAACGTATTTTAGTTAAATCTCCTTCATCCATTTTTGTATAGTTATCAAATAAATATCTAGTAATAATCAATTCAAGTACAGCATCTCCTAAACATTCATATCGTTGATTAGAAATATGGTCATTATTATTTTTCTCACTAGATTTATGAGTTAAAGCAATCTCTAGTATTTTTTTATTTTCAAAAGTATACCCGATTATTTGTTCAAATTTTATTTGATTACTTATCACTAAATTAATCTTCCTATATGAAAGTGTCATTTAAATTATTTGATGTGTAGAGTATTGCATTTTTTATTGCTAAAGGGGTGGAAGAGCCATGAGCTATTGTTACTGGTCCATTGACACCTAAAAGAAAAGCGCCATTTTGAATTTCAGGATTAAATCTATCTTTTACCGTTTTCATTGCATTATTGACTAAGTAATGTACAGGTTTAAATAATTTTTTATCTAGAGCCTCAGAAATCAACACCTCCTGTAATCCAGCAGTTCCCTCCATTGATTTGAGTATCATATTTCCGGTGAATCCATCAGTAATATACACATCAGCAGAAGCTCTGGCAAAATCTCTTCCCTCTACATTTCCTATAAAATTCAATTCTGACTTTGCAAGAAGTTCATATGTTGCTTTTTCAAGTCCTCTACCTTTTGTTGCTTCTTCCCCATTATTCAATAGCCCAACTCTTGGATTATTGATTCCCAAATTATTTCTCGCAAAATCAGATCCCATTAATGCAAATTCAACTAAGTGCCTGGGCTTAACTTCTAAATTTGCACCTGAGTCTAACAGTACTATATCCTTCTTATGCCCTGGTAATACACTCGCAATTGCAGGTCTGGAAATTCCTTTTACTTTACCAAGAATTGTTATTGCAGACACCATAACAGCTCCTGTGGAGCCTGCTGAAAATACACCATTCACTTCTTTATTTTTAAGTAAATTCATGCATCCTATAATCGAAGCATTCTTCTTTCTTCTTATTGACCTTGTTGGCTCTTCATCCATCTCAATAACTTCTGGATAATTATGAATCGGTATAGAGATTCTATTATTTATTATTTTTTCTATCTTTTCCTCATCACCAACTAGCACACATTCAACTCCGGAATTAATTGCAAGAATTGTTCCTTCTATTACTGATGATGGAGCTTGGTCTCCTCCCATTGCATCAATGGCTATAGAGTTCATTTATTGTCTACTCGCTACTGGGTGGATCTTTTACTTGTCTTCCATTGTATGTTCCATCTTCAGGATTTACCTTGTGAGATTGCTTTGCAATCCCTGTTTCTGGATCTATTTGAAAATGAGGCTTGTTAAGCTTATGTGTAGACTTACGTCTTCTTGTTCTAGATCGAGACATTTTTTTCTTTGGTACAGCCATTAATAAATCCTATTCAACTTTCAAATCTAGCTCATTTAAGGAAGAAAAGGGATTATCTTTTAGATTTTTTTTATTTCTTTCGCTTTTATGTTTACAATTGTTGATATTTCTATCCATCCCACATATCAAGCATAAACCTATACAGTCCAATGAGCAAAGATACTTCATATTCATTGAATCTGTTATTGTGTCCGCAACTATTCCTTCGAGATTAATTTTGTTAAATTCCGAGATATTAAGTGCTTCATCGTCATTTTTTTTAGTAAAAATAGCCCTCAAATTTGAAGAATAATCATTATTTTTGGATTTCAAACATCTTGAGCATTCCATTTCTAAATTAAAGTAGAGAATTCCATTAATTTCGACAAACTCATATCCTGAAGATATGTGTCCTTTCAAAAAAACATCTTTTTTTGAAACCATCGAGGAGCTATATTTGATAAGCATTTTTTCTTTAATTTCCAAAGGTCGAGTGGAGCCTGAACTATTTAATAAATCGCTGCAATCTATGTTTATAAACTTTGATTCTTGAATCATTTATTTAATCCTCATTAGGAGAGTCAATTTCCCTAGGAGTTCTTAACTTCTTTTTCTGCAAATCAACAATATTCAATAGTTCTTTAAGTGTTGCTTCTAAAGTTGCTAAAACTTTATCAATCTCATCCTCTATTATTGCCCTTTCAGAGATAATTTCAATCTCTGCATTTCTAATTAATGCATTGGCTTCAATTACTGCCTCTTTAATAACATAAGAGTCGGCAATAAGGTCTTCTGATTCGAGTCTTGATTGTTCCAGTATCTTCTCTGCTTCCTCTCTGGCTTTTGAAAGAAAAGACTGCTGCTCTCTCACTATCCACCTTGCAGTACGTAGTTCTACAGGAAGGGCATCAATAATTTCATCTACTGAATTTAATAACTGTTTTTTCCCAATTTTTTTTGATAATAAGTTAGTTGAAGATAGTTCTTTTCTCAATTTATCAAGTTTATCAACAATTGAAAATGACACATTCCCGTCCATTACTTCCTCAAGATTTGTATTATCATTCATTTTTTAATCTTTCTAATACAGTTTTAGGAATAAAATTCGATACATCTCCACCTAAACTATAAACTTCCTTTACTAAAGAGCTTGATATATATCCATATTCTGGTTTAGCTGGAACAAATAATGTTTCTAATTCGTCTAAATCTTTATTGACTTGTGCCATTTGAAACTCGTAATCAAAATCCGTCATTGCTCTTACTCCCTTTACAATTACATCGATATTCTCTAGCTTTGCAAATTCAACTAGCAAACCATCGAAAGCTTTTACTTCTAGCTTTGTTGATTTTTCTACAGCAATGTTCTCATTTAGCATCTTAATTCTTATGCTTGATTCAAACATAGTCTGTTTACTTGGATTTGATACAACGCCTATTATTAATTCATTAAATATTTCAATACATCTATGAATAATATCTAAATGACCAAATGTAGGTGGGTCAAAAGAACCAGGAATAAGTACTTTCATATACTAACTTTCTTATAAATACTAAGGACACTTTGTCCAAAGGTTTTCTCTTTATCTAATTCTAACTTTTTTACAATATTTGTTCTATCGGAACTTGAATGTCTATGTACAATAATTTTACCAGTATCTTTCAAGTTCTTATAGATACTGTCCAATAAAAGAGAGACCCTCATAGAGCTAAATTCAAATGGTGGATCTACAAAAATAAGGTCGTACTTATTTTTGGATTGATTAATCCAAGTTAGGACATCATTATTCTCTATAATTACATCTTCCTCAATGCTTTTTAAGTTTTCAGTAATAATCTCAACTGCTTCTTTAGATATTTCTACAAAAACACAAGAAAATGCTCCTCGACTTAAGCTTTCAAGACCTAATGAACCAGAACCTGCAAATAAATCTAATACTTCAGCATTGTTAAGTTCGAATTGCAATGAGCTGAAAATTGATTCTTTCATTTTTGACATGACAGGTCTTGTTGCGGTCTTATTAATAGTTTGAATTTTTAAACCTTTGTATTTCCCCGCAATAACCCTCATAAGTCATCCAAATAGCAGTTTTTTATAATGTGGTAGAAAAATATTAGCTTCTTTGAGTAAGGTTTCCTTGAATAAGCCATCTGAATGCTCGTCATTAAATATTTCTTGTGCAGTCAATAAAAGCTCTCCGTCTGTTCTTAGGTTTGCAATCTTCATCTCAGAAGAACCTGATTGTTTCCCTCCCAGAACTGTGCCCTCTCCTCTAATAAGAAAATCTACCTCTGCTATTTTAAATCCATCAGTAGTTTCCACAATTGCTTTTATTCTTCGTTTTCCTTCTTCAGTTATAGTATCTATGTTTTTTCCTTCTGATAAATGAAGTATACACTCAGATTCTTTTGTTCCTCTACCAACTCTTCCTCGTAATTGGTGTAATTGACTTAATCCAAATCTCTCTGCACTTTCAATTACCATGAGGGAAGCATTAGCAATATCAATTCCAACTTCTATCACGACTGTTGAAATTAATATATCGATATTTCCTTCTTTCATTCTTTTCATGATATTTTCTTTAATAGAACTTTCTAATCTGCCATGTAACATCTCTACTTTATAACTAGGAAACTTTTTTTTGTACTCTTTGAACACAGACTCGGCTGCTTTAATATCTAATTTCTCACTTTCATTAATAAAAGGGCACACAACAAAGACCTGAGATTGGCTTTCAACATGCTCTTCAACGATTCTATATATATCCTTTTTATTTTCATCGTCACCTTCTAAAAATAAAGTTGAAACTTTAATTCGTCCCTTCGGTAGCTCATTTATTATAGATTGTTCTAAATCACCATAAACTGTTAAAGCAGTTGTTCTTGGTATTGGTGTAGCGGTCATAAATAATAAATCTGGCGTCTTATTGTTTTTAATAGAACTTAATCTTGATCTCTGCTCCACTCCAAATCTATGTTGCTCATCAATAACTACAAAACTTAAGTTATTGAATTCTATTTTTTCTTGAATAAGTGCATGAGTCCCTATATAAATAGCTGGAATACCCTTTTTAATTAATTCTTGTATTTCAGTCTTGTCTTGTTTTGTTGAAGTTATTAAATATGTCTCGATATTAAACGGTTTACACATTTCAACTATGGTCTTATAGTGTTGTTCTGCTAGAACCTCTGTTGGTGCCATTAGTGCAGCTTGATGTTCATTCAATACAGCAGTTATCATTGCAAATGTAGCTACTACAGTTTTGCCAGAACCTACATCTCCTTGGAGTAATCTTTTCATAGGTGTAGCCATAGACATATCGAATGTGATTTCTTTAATAACCTCTATTTGAGACTTAGTAAGTGAAAAATCTAGATTATTAACAAATAGCTCTATACTCATTTGATCAATTTTATGAGTAACGCCGGTTTTATTAGCTCTATTAATCTCCTTAGACTTATAAAAGAAAGACTGCAAGTACAAAAACTCATCTATAACAAGCCTTTTTCTTGCATCTAAACTCTCAGAGCTACTCAAGGGAAAATGTATTTTTTCATAAGCTATTTTCCTATCTAATACATCATATTTTTTTATGAGAATCTCTGGCATGCAATCAGAATTACTTGTGTTTTCTAGTATTTGCTTTAACTTCTTTCTTATCCAGGAAGGGCTATTACTAGGAATTTTTTGGTAGATAGGGATAAAAGAAATATCTTCTTTTTCAAAGTCGTAACCATTCAACTCTATGTAAGGATTTTTCATTTCTACAGAGCCATTTTTTTTTATTTCATATTTTCCTGTTAAAAAAACATTTTCCTCATTCTTGAATCTTCTGTCAACATACTGTGGACCAAACCATTTTGCAGATAGAACACCCGAGTTATCTTTAATTTTGAAAGTTGTGATTCGTAGACGTGTTCGAGTGGTAAAAACAGAAATCTCCTGGATCGTCCCTGCAATAGTCACTTCTTCAGTGAAGTGATCTAAATCAGAAATATTTGAAATTTGATCTCTTTCTATATATTTTTTTGGGAAAAAACGAATTAGATCGGCAACACTATTTATATTTCCCTTTTTAAAACCAGAAGCTTTATTTTTGTCTATTGGTCCGGGGTTAATCTGCTTAGAAGAAGGTATTTTCTTTAAACTCTCGATTTTGAGATTTGATAATTGAAGTAAGTCTAAATCTATTTTTTCTTTCACAATTTGAAGATACTCTATTTATTATTTTTTTGCACAAATAGTAAAATTTTATTGAAATATATATATTGCGAGAGTATTACGTTATTATTTATAATATCATGGCACAAGGTATAGTAAAATCATATGATCCGAATACAGGCATAGGAATTATCCTAGATGAAGAAACTAAAAATGATTTAGTCTTAGAGCCAAATTCACTAAAAAATACTATATTTATTTCATTAAGACAAGGCCAGAGACTAAATTATACAAAAATCGATGACAATGGAGAAGTTAAGATTATTAACATCAAAATTGGTCAGGACAAATACTAAAGAATAAATATTTTGAATATTGTTTTAAAAATATTTTTGTACATTCATATGCATATTTATGTAATTACTAATGCACGCATAGGAAAAAAGATATTTGGAATTCCTTGTCTACTTCTTTTAAACATAGGCGCAAAAACAAATATAGAAAGACAAACTGTATTAGTTTATCTTTATGAAAATAATGCTTACTATATAGTTGCATCTAATGGAGGAAGTAGAAATCATCCGTCGTGGTTTTATAATTTAAAAAAAAATCCACACTCAAAAATAAAAATTGGTAAAGACATCATATCTGTGGATGCATTACAGCTTTATGGAGATGAAAGAAAAAAGTACTGGATTAAATTAAATAATCTGAACAGAGGTGGATACGAAGAATATCAAAGTAGGACAGATCGTCAAATTCCTATTTTTAAACTTAAAATTATATAGTCTTAGTCACATATTGCGCCTAAGACTATTTTGTAATTTATCATCAAAAAATGCAGTAAACCTTACCCTAAATAAGTGATTTAAAAAAATTTAAATCCAAGTAAGATGACTTGAAATCTGCTTCCTGTAGCTGTTCTTGACTGAATACTCCTCTATCAATAGCTAGGACTCTTGCTCCTGATGTTTTGCCAGATTTAATTCCGTAGGGACTATCTTCGATAATAAGGACATTCTGTGGTTGAACATCCAATACTCTAAAAACTTCTAAATATATTTCTGGTGATGGCTTATTATTTTCAACCATATCACCTCCAAAAATTGTTTCAAAATACCCTACGATATCTGATTTTGTTAATTTCTCTAATAATACTCTTTCAGGAGAAGCCGATGCACATCCTTGTTGAATATTTAGATTTTGAAAAAATTCTAATGCATCTATTACATCAGGAAAGATTAAATCTTTATCATTAAATTTATTTCTAACTGCATTATTTAACATTTCCATAGTATTTTCAAAATTTGGTAATTCAGCTAATTTTGAAAGCTCTGCATGTATTATTCTGTCATCTATGCCTACATAAGTTATCATTGTTTTGTTTGAGATCTGTATATCATATTGATTCATAACCATCTGCCAAGCTTTTGCAAACAAAGCCTCAGTATCCAATAATGTTCCGTCACAATCCCATACCACTGCAGTTACTTTATCCAAGTTTAGAGTCTATATCCTTTGCATTGAGTAAAGCTTCTCCGTCAGACCTAACAAGAAATGGTTCTTTCATTCTTGAACTCAGTGCTTCATTTATCATATTCTCAATTAATTCATACTTTGATAGACCAGAGTTTTTCCATAGATAGGTAGATAAACTACCCGGAATAGAATTTACTTCGTTTATATAAATATCATCATCTTTTTTTAAGAAATCAATCCTATATATGCCTCTAATACCAATTACTTCTATAAGTTGTGACGCTAAAGAATTTATTTCATTTTTATCCTTTTCAGATAACATTGCTGGAAGTTCTCTGGATGACCCCTCGAGTCCTCCATTTCTTAAGTATTTATCTTTATAATTAAATATTGCAGAAGACTGATAATTACGCAACGGTTTTTCAATTTCAGAAAGATTTAATTTAGGATACCCAATTGCTGCAATCAATAAATCTTCACTATTTTCTAAATATTTTTCAATTACAACTCCCTTAGAGTATAAATCAGAATCTTTAACTAAAGTTTTTGCTGTTTTTAGATCTTCTACAACTTCAACCCCTATTGACGAACCGCCAAATCGAGGCTTTATGATGTATGGTGGTTCAAAATTTAAACTTGTTTCATTTCCTCTTAAAAGAGTTCTATCTAATACGGGTAGATTGTTATCCCTCATAAGAATAGTAAATAAATACTTATCAATACAAATCTGTGCTAATGAAGTATCTGGGCCGGTGTATGGAGTACCGATTAGTTCTAGAACACTTTGCAAAGTTCCATCTTCACCTGGTCCTCCATGACACGCATTTAAAAATACATCGAATACAATCTTTTTATTCTTTAGATAGAAACCAGGGTTCTCATTTAATTGAATTTGCAGTGCATTTCTTGTGACTTTTTTTTGATCTAAAAAATCTTCACCCTCTAATTTAGGACTATTTAAGTACCATTTATTATCTTTAGACCAATAAATTACTGATATTTTATGCTTACCTTTTAATATTCTTGCTGCTTGTAGACCAGTAAGTATTGAAATGTCATGCTCTGGAGAGGGCCCTCCAATAATTACTCCTATATTATGTTTCATAAATTTTATGGATAATGATCTGGAAGGTCATTTTCAAATAATACTACACAACTCTCGTTAACAAAAGAATCGAGAATCTTTACCGCTTCATTTCTATTGTTAACATACCTTATATCTACATCGGAATCAACAAAACCTAGTCTTAAAGCTTTTTTATTTGTCAATCCTACAATAATTACACCCTCTACAATATTTGCTGCCTCATTTGCAAATGCTACATTTAGAGTAAATTGCTCAGATCCCAGCTCAACCATGCCTGGAGTTACAAGCCATAATCGAGATTCTCTACTTGCTAATTCTTCAAGTAATTTTAAACTACTTAGTACTGAATACGGGTTTGAGTTAAACGTATTGTCAATTATCTTTTGACCTTTTTTTCCTTCAGTGATAGATTGCCTGTGTTTTACTGAATCTAACTTCAAAGGTTCTTCAAGCAATGTGTTAATATCTTGATCTAAAACATACAGAACTCCAATTGACAAAGCTATGGACAATTGCTGGACTTCCGGAGCATGTATTTTACAAATTTCTTTACCTTTTAAATATACTGTATGCATCCCTAATTCAAAATTTACGTAAACTAATGCCTGGTCGCTCTCAATAGAGCAGTCAACTATTTGTTTCGTATTTAACCATGTTCGAGCTCTCTCAATTAAGATTTTGTCATCACCATTAATTACTACAGCACCTGCATAATCAACTATTTCAGACTTAGCATCTAAAATATTTTCATATGTTTTCATTCTTTCTAAATGAACAGGTCCTATTCCTGTAATAACAGATATATGAGGCCTAACCCATGAACATATTTCTTTAATTTCACCTTTACCATAAGTCCCCATCTCAATAACAGCAATTTCAGACTTTGACATATCGTGGTCATTAATTGCACGTGCAATTCCAAGACGATTATTAAAACTACTTGGGGTTGAAAATATATTAGATTGGTTATTCAATATTTGGACTAAAACTTCTTTTGTTGTGGTCTTAGAATATGATCCTGTAATTGCAATGATTGGTCCTTTAAATTTACTTAGTTCTTCAGTGGCTGATTCAATATAAACATTAGACAATCTTTTTTCAATATTAAACATCAACTTAAGAGATCGATCAAAAATATAAAATGAAAAAAGAAGAGATACGAGACCACCGAAATAGCCTAGGTTATTCACAAGAGATAAGGCTGAAATTAATGTGATAAATAATATATATACGAAAAAACATCTTTTCAGTCTGGAAGTTATCTTAACAGCAGAAGTTCTAGAGGCATATGTAAGACCATATGGAAAAATAACTAGCAAAAAGATTACTACAAATGACGCTAGTTCATAGATAAGAGATAAGAAGATAAAAATAAATATGATAATCAGAATAAGATAATTTATTTTATTTAGTTTTATCCATCTTATATAGAATTTGAGTACAGATCCAGGAATATAATGTTCTCGTTGCGCAATCCTGCTCCATCTTAAACCATTAACCATGCATCCAGCAATATACAATGCAAATATAAACCAGTGAAGAAGGTTCATGATTTTTCTATAATTTTCATTACTTCATCTGAGTTCTTTATAAATGGATTATGCCCAATATTTTTTAAAACAAACAATCTAGAATTAGATATCTGCCCTAGCGCTTCTTGGGCGACCCTTAATGGTACTTCTTTATCATCCTCACCCCAAATTAGCACTACAGGAATAGTAATTATTTTTATTATTTCTGATAGATCATCATTAACAGCCGCGACAAGAATATCTCTCATTAAACCATCTGCATTTTTGTAGTCTGTTGATCCATTATTTTTTTTATACTTCTCAAGATACTCTTCAGAGACTAAATTAAAATTATTTGCCTTCTTTAGAATCTTAAGTCTTAAATTTCCACTAGAACCTCTCGAATTTCGACTTGATAATGGAGTTCCAACAAGAATACACTGATCTATATTTTGTAAATTATTGATAAAGTGTGTAGCAATTCTTCCACCAAAAGAATGACCTACAACAGTATTTACTGAATTTGGTACAACCTTACTCAACCATTTTGCATAATCATTAGGACTCCATACTGAGTCTGGTTTAGGAGATTTTCCAAATCCTGGTAAATCTATAAAAAGTCCATTTACTTTATTGAAGAAATATTCAAAATCACTACTGTCTCTTTCCCAGCCATGAAGAAATACATGAGTTGGTGAATCAGAAGCTTGCCAAGCGAACGATTTCCCATCATTTAATAATGTAAAAGACATATACTACAGCACTCTACCAAATGTAAGAAAAGCTCTAATGGCCAAACCCATAAGAAATAAAAAAGCAAGACCCCAAAATAACTCAGGATTTTTATTCATATCTGTTTTGTAAATGTACATAAAAGTTAAAGTAAAAAGTATTACTACTCCATAAAATAAATGAAAAGACCCAGGATTAATTCCAATGCCGAATAAATACAGGCCTGCAGAAATTTGAATAAGAATACTGACTATCGATAATTTGATTAAGTAATTAAGAAAATAATTCTTAGGCTTGTTTGCTAAGAAGAATCCAATCAGGAATATTCCTGTTACCCCAGATAAATATATACTTACCCAAGCCCATATAGTGTGAAATATTGAAACCATAATAAAAGTTTACACAGTAATCACTTATTCCAAATAAAAGAATTCTTCATTTATTTGGAAACAATCAAAATTATAGGGATATCTTTATCTAAGATTTCTCCTCCTGAGTAATTGGAGTTAAAAACTTTCCCAAAACAATCAGTTCTATAGCCCTGGTACTCTACTTGGACTTCATATTTGATTATATTATTTCTATCTTTTCTCTTAAGAATCTCCATTGCTTCACTTTCTGTATATATGCATCTTTGATCGAAATAAGGAATAATATTCTCAATAGGAGAGCTTAAGGGGTCTTTTATTACTTGCAATGTTTCAGGAATACTTAATGTATTTGAAAAGAGGAAGGGAAGCCGTGTCAAAAGTAGAACAACTGTAAAAGTTATTGTGTAATATCTAGTTTTTTCCCATTTAGAAGCAAGAAAACTAAAAATAGAAATAATAAAAAATATAAATAAAAAACCAAAGTATGTAGTTTTTGTAGGATCTCCCTCCGAAGCCTTAAACCATCCTAATAATGTTTCAATAGCTATTAAAGAGAAGGGTCCAATTAGAAATGCTAAGGAAAATAGTATTCCATCATAATATTTAATAAGGCGTCCTTTAAACTTATGAATAATTGAAGATAAATAAACTAAGTTTGCTACAACTGATAATATAAAACATAAACGGGCCCAAATAATTTTTGTATCAGATAGATCTAGGGCACTATTCTTGCTCAAAAAATATACTTCCCAGTAATCTCCATAAAAGTCAACTAACCATATTGAAAGGAAAGAACTTTTCAGATTATCTCTTAAAGGATTCTCATAAGTTTCCAAAGGAGAAAAATTTGTAAAATATTCAAGAGATGCAGAACCGTAT
>Ga0115002_10001346_pt1 | contig 33863 bp, 22 predicted proteins | sample ArcticOcean_MG_C_8_FD_89576 | JGI IMG/M metagenome (GOLD analysis project Ga0115002, IMG submission 89576) | Marine microbial communities from western Arctic Ocean - ArcticOcean_MG_CB11_86 | ecosystem: Environmental > Aquatic > Marine > Oceanic | place: Arctic Ocean: Canada Basin | collected... | reverse complement strand
CACCGCCGCCGCCGCCGCCGCCCTGAGAACTACCGCCGTCGAAGACCGGGCCGCCAACCGTATCTTGGATGTTCCAGTCGAAATCGATGCCGATCCGCTCGTAGAAGTGGTCACTCACACTGATCTGACGCACTTCGATCGTCACCTGCAAGTCCTGCAGACGACGCAACTGCTCCAACAGGTCAGCGATCTCGTCGTGCACCTTCTGAGTCGCACGGATCACCAGACTCAACGTCGATTCGTGACCTCGCACACTGCCCTGGCCACCAATCTCGTCCCAACTGCCCGGTTCAACCGTCGATGTGATCAAACTCGACAGCGAACCAAAGTTGATCGAACGCTCTCCACCAGTCACCTCCGACTGCATCCCGCCTCCGGATACCAAGCCAGGCAATCCCGCTGCCGGGTTGCCGCCAACCTGGAACTGAGCCGATGTGCTGCCGACGGACAACTGGCCAGCCGATTGTCGTGACGGATCCTGAGATGTGCCGACTCCAAAACTCGAAAGCGTCCCGTCGATCGGCATGCCGATCTCCAAGGGCACCACCAGGTCCGCCACCGGATAGGTCGCCGTGATCAGACGACCCTGCTGACGCAACTTGCTGGTGATCTTCAACACGTCGTCCTGGACCGTGTAATCCAGATCCAGCGGCTCGAGTATCAGGTTCAGAATGCTCTTGAGCTTGATGCCGTTGAGGTCGATCGAGACCGGCGAATTGGTCGTGGCTCCAACCTCCTCCAGACCCAACTTGTCCACAACAATGTTGATTTCCAACTGCTGGCGAATCTCGTCAATGACATCCTTCAACGGTGCCTCGTCGTAATGCAACGACACCGGAGAATTCAGACTCTTCTCGATCTGCAACTCCTCGGCACTGCGAACGCGGTTGTCCGGTCGACCGTAACGCTTGCGACGCTTGACCAGATCAGACCACTCTTGGCGACCGGGATAGGCATAGTCGTCCTGAGGAAACACCATCGCCAATTCGACGTCGTTCAAGGCGTCCCACAAACTCGCATCCACGTCCTCACGACGACGATCATTCATCTCGTTCCGACGTGCATAAATCGCCTTCTGAAACATCGTCACCACGACCGGCCTGTGAGGGTCCAACTCGCGTGCCTGCCGGGCAATCATCTCGGCTTCCTCGAATCGCCGGTCCCGGTAGAACTCGTTGTACTTGTCGACCAACTGGTCGATTTCCTGCTCGACACGGATCTTGTGCTGCTGCTCGGCCTCGAACTGAGCCTCGATCTCCTTGTTTCGCATGCCCTGGGCAACCTGAGGCGCTCGAAGATCACGCTCGGCCGCGATCGCTCGACGAGTTGTGCTCAATTGGTTCTTCAGACGATCAGCCAATGCCTTGTCTAAATTCGCCGTGTTGACCGCCGCCAACAACTCATCCAACGACTGCAATGCCTTGTCCGGATCCGATTCCTTGATCTTCTGAGCCTTGAAGACGGTGTTCAACGTGCGGCTGCGGAGCGTCTCGAACAACAGCCTCTGCTTACGCTGAGCCAACGCGATCGCGTCGTCCGGACCCGATTGGCCAGACACCGCAGTTTCGGCAGACGCCGTCCGCACACCGCTGGCGTTTCGAGGCGACAATTCGCGGATGAAATCCTCCAACTGCTGAGATCGCACCCGATCCAACTTCTCGCCACTTCGGTACACGTCCAGAAAGACCCTGTAAGCTGCCTCGCGGTCGCCCCGGTTCAGATGAACCAAACCCTCGTTGTACTGGTCCAATACCGACGTGCCCGTCGCCGGACCAACCGCCGGATCAACCACCGGATCAGGCGGATTCGACGGTCCGCGACGAATCGCACGAGCCACACCCTCGGGCCGCAACATGGGATCGGACAATGGGCGTGGTCGGGTTGCTGATGGAATGGCCGGTTGAATTGACGACGGATTCGTTTCCGCAATCGGCGGCTGGGCCGCTGGCTGAATCGCAGCCGGTTGTTCGGCAGATGCCACCTGGGCCTGTTTCTGAACAATGTCCTGCAAGACGAAACCTGGACGATCTTCCAGCAGATCCCACGCCACGTCGATCCGACTCGCCGCTTCGGCCCGAGCGGCCGCCTCGGTCAACTTGCCAGCCTGAAACAGCCGGCGTGCCTCGGCCACCAGCAACTTGGCGCGATCCTTGGGCGCCAGAAGGTTATCGGGGCCCGGAGTCGCCGTTGCCGGAGACGTCCCCGGAAGAGTCCCCGGGCGGACGCTGGGATGAGCGGCCTCGATCCGAGCGATCAGTTGCTCGGGCGTGATCTCGCCCCGAGCAAAGGTCAGCTTCTGGTGCCGTGCAATCAGGTCAGCCACCGTCGCCAGACGCAACGCTTCTTCAGATCGACCGGCAGCTTCCTGCTTGGTCGCCACCACCATGTAGTCTCGGACACGCACCTCGAGCAGCTTCGCCAGCGAACCACCTTTCAAACCCGAAGACTTTTCGAGCAGCTTCACCTCGTAGGCCGCCACCAACAGAGACGGTTTAGGCGTTCCCGGTGCCACGGGTAACTTGTGCTCACGGGCCAGGCGATCGGCCTGAGCAGCCAGGTTGAGCGCTTCGGCCAAACTCCCACTCGTGCCCGCCTGACGAGCTCGAAAAATCAGGTCCGACAATTGTAAGGCTGGATCGTCGCGCTCGACCGGCCGCAGACTGGCCAGGAACTGCCCCGGAGTCGTCTCGCCGACACCAAATTCGAGTCCGCTGCTGCGAGCAATTCGCTCGGCCGTCTCGGCCAACCGTAGTGCCTCGCTCCGGTCCCCTCGATCCATCGCCCGTTGGGCCATGTCCAACTGGTCACGGACTCGTAACTTCAGGATGCTACTGCTCGTCAGAGCACCCCCCGAAGCCGACGCCGTGCCTACAGTCACCTCGGCAGAACCAGACGTCCGCGGCGCTGGAGCCAAGTCCAGCTCCGTCAGCGAACGAGTTGCTCGCTTACCGGTCGGGCCGGACTGGCCTGAAGGTGAAACGGCTGCTGTTTGAGCCGAGAGATTACGAGGCGTGTCGGCCGGCAAAAAGAGCCACAGGCCAAGGGCCACGAAGCCCGTACACGTAAAGAGTCCAAGAGCCTTTCGCACCGGAAATTCCTCCGCGAGACTGGTCGCGGCATCCGCCGTGGCCATCGACTTCGGGTCCATCCGAAGTCAGACATGACCGGACTCTCTTCCAAGGTCAGGACGGGCCAACTGGGCGCCCGGCCACGACCAGGTCGATTGCCTGGCAGAAACTCGTGACGAGTCAGATCAGATTGTAAGTGGGGTGAGTCTGGAGAGTAGAAGTGAGAGTCGAGTCGTTGTTGGTGTGAGAGAACTGAAACAGAACGACTCGGAGTGAGTTGAGATATGAGTGGGCGGGTTTTTAGTCAATCGCCGTCAACCGGGTCAACCCCGGTCGATACGGTTTCTTCTACTGACCCGTCCGACCCTTCGTGGTTGTACTATTGGTCTGCTGAATTGTTCGTGTCGAACCGTCAGTCGGCGGAACAACCGTCGACTGAATAAACGGACGGCCCGGCTGGTCGAATGCCGTCGTGACCTGAGCAGTCAACTGAAGTGCTTTGACCACACGCTCCATTTCCTTGATTCGGCTCTCATCGGCCATTCGCTTCTCGACCTCGTCCTGCACCGATTCGAATTTCGCCGCACCACCGTCTTCACGCTCGGTCGCAACAACCAGCTGAAAAAACTCGGAGCCCTCGAGAATGCGGCTGGGAACACCAACCGCCAGCCGAAACAATGACTCTGATATCCGCTTGTCCTGGAAACTCTCGCGGTCCGTCCAATCCCATTGGCCACCATCCGAGGCCGCCGGGCCGTCTGACAGTTCTCGGGCCAACGCCTCGAACGATTCCCCCGCTGATAGTCTCCGACGGATCGTCTCGATCACTCGCAATGCACCGTCCCGGTCTCCGTGCTTCGACTCGGAAATCAGGATCTGACGCCAGCGGACTCGAGGAGTCGTCTGGAAATCGTCCAGGTGACCACGGTACCACGTCACCATCTCTGATGGCGAAAACGTCGTTCGTAGATTCGCCGTCTGACGCAGGTACTCCATCGCCAACTGCTGTTGGTTGAAATCCTCCTTGAGAATCTCCAATGACGTCCCCTCGTCGGTCAACTTGCGCTGCAATTGCACCTTCGACTGCAACCCGCGACCAGACAACAACTGCGGAAGCTCCTGTTTGGTGAAAATCACATCCAGCTGCTCGTCCAGAGAATCCCGGCGATCCGGCTCGAGTCCGCTGAGCATCGCCTGAGACATCAGGCGACGCTCGACGTAACCCCTGAGCTGCTTTCGGATCAAATCGTCCTGCAATTCCCGGTAACGCGGACCCGGCAACTGTTCGCGAGCCGCTGACAATGATCGCGACTGACGATGTAGGATCTCGCTCGCAAACAACGGCTCGCCGTTGACGATCGCCACGACGTGAGTGCCGTTGAGCCAGTCGGATTCCGACGCGGGTTGCGACAACTGGAACGCGGATCGACCCGTTTGCAGCCCTTCGCGAATCCCGTTTTCTTCAACCAGCGAAGCCCGCTCAATCGCCGACTCGCCCAGTGTGTTGCCCGACCCGACTCCCGCCGTGCTCTCGGTCGAAACACCCGACACGCCACGACACCCACTCGTGCACAAAACCAGCACGATCGGAAACACAGCCGCCAATGCGGTGGCGGTCACCGTGCCAAGGGATGCCAAGCCGGTCGAAACTGCAGGAATTCGTCTGATCATTGGGCCGGTTCCGTCCGGTCCAGGGCTCCGCAACGGAGACCCCGTGTGGCGGAAACTCTGAGAAAAGTGGAGATGAGCGACGTGGAGCCGAGAGAAGGGGCGGGAGTATAGGAACGCTCTAGATGGGCTGCAACACCTCTTTGACAAACTCCAGCAACCCAACCCCTTCGATCTCATGCGGCTCGCAAATCACGCAGGCCTGTTGCGGATCGACAATGCGAATCGTCCGCTCACTGCCGACGACCAATGGCAACAACCGCTGCGAATCGATGCACTCCAAGACAACAAACGGACCCTGCCCGTCACGACGACCCTCGATCCGGATCGTCTCGATCCCCCAACCACTCGCCCACAACGCCAACCGCCGTAACTCGATCAACCGAACCGCCTCGTCGGGCAATGGACCGAACCGGTCACGCAACTCGTCGCCAATCTCTCGTAACACCTCGACATCCGCAGCAGCACTGATCCGCCGGTAAACGTCCACCTTGTGACGACCGTCCGGAACATATCCCTCGGGTAAAAACGCCGTCAGTGGCAAATCCACAGACACGTAACGATCCTTCCGAGCAGGCAACTTCTGGAGTCTGCGTACAGAATTCTCGAGCAACCGGCAGTACAACTCGTAACCCACCGTCGCAATGTGGCCGCTTTGCTGAGTCCCCAAAATGTTGCCCGCACCACGAATCTCCAAATCACGCATCGCAATCTTGAAACCCGCTCCCAACTCGCTGTACTCCTCCACCGCCTTCAACCTCCGTGTCGACACCTGGCTCAACGGACGCGTCAACGGCAACAACAGGTAACAATAGGCCCGACGACTGTGACGGCCGACACGTCCTCGCAACTGGTGCAGATCCGACAACCCGTAACGGTCCGCATCGTGGATGAAAATCGTGTTCGCGTTGGGGATGTCCAAACCACTCTCGATGATCGTCGTCGCCACCAACACGTCGGTCCGGCCCGATACGAATTCGAGCATCTCGTGCTCCAAATCCGACTCTCGCATCTGACCATGCACCACGCCCACACGCGCCTCGGGCACGATCCTGTTGATCCGCTCGGATATCAATTGAATGTCGTGCACGCGATTGTGAACAAAAAAGACCTGGCCGTTGCGGTTCAATTCCCGAACGATCGCCTGGCGAATTAACTCGTCGTCGTCGCGAGCGATCCGGGTCACGATCGCCAGCCTGTCGCGCGGAGCAGTCTGCAGGTTCGAAATGTCGCGAATGCCCAACAATGACAGGTGCAACGTCCGAGGAATCGGGGTGGCCGTCATTGTCAAGACGTCCACCTCCAATCGCATCGTCTTGAGCAGCTCCTTGGCAGCCACTCCAAATCGTTGCTCCTCGTCAACCACCAGCAAACCCAAATCCGCGAACTCGACGTCCTTCTGCACCAGCCGATGCGTGCCAATCACCAGGTCGACCGTCCCCTCCGCTAGCCGCTTCAAAGTGTCTTTCTGCTCTCGACGTGTCTTGAATCGAGACAACGACTCGATCGTCACCGGGAACTCGGCCATTCGCTCCGAAAAACTCCGGAAGTGCTGCTCGGCCAAAACTGTCGTCGGCACCAAAATCGCCACCTGACGGCCACCATCAATCGCCTGGAACGCCGCACGCATGGCCACCTCGGTCTTCCCATACCCCACGTCGCCACACAACAACCGGTCCATCGGCTGCCGACGACGCATGTCACCGGCCACCTCGCCAATCGCTTCCGACTGGTCGGGCGTCTCGGTGTAGGGAAACGCAGACGCAAACTCCTGCTGCCAATGACTCCCCTCGGGATGACACAAACCCGGCTGAGCCGCCCGGGTCGCCTGCAGCCGCAACATGTCCGATGCCAAATCGTCGACCGCTTCGGCCACTCGCTTCTTCTTCCGAGCCCACGCCGATCCGCCCACTCGTGATAACTCGGGAGTCGTCTTCGATGGACCAACGTACTTCTGGACCAGGTGGATCAACGACACCGGTACGTACAACTGAACCCGGTCCCGAAACTCCAACGACAAGTGCTCCTCGGAATGGCCGTCCCGGTCCAATAACTTCAAACCCCGGTAACGGCCAATCCCATGAGCCAGATGGACGACAAGATTGCCGGGCTCGAGATCCAGGAAACTGTCGATCGCCCGAGCATCGCGACGTGATGTCCGAGTCTGGGGCCCGGCCGCGGTCCGGGTGAACAACTCGCTGTCACTCAACACAACCAACCGACGAACGACCAACCGAAATCCTCGAGCCAAACGGCCTTGGCACAACGAGACCTTCTCGACCAATCGAACCACACCCTCGGTCTCGGATTCCGGCAGCTCCGCCAACATCTCCGACATTCGCTGCTGCTGTGCCTCGTTGTGACACGCCACCAACACCCGCTCGTCCACTCCCAACGTCTCCTGCAACTCCTCCAACACGCGAGTCCGAGGACCACTGAAACGCTCGATCGACTCGATCGACAAATGACACGTCGTCTCCATGCTCGCCGCCGAAAGCGACGCCACCGCCACGCTCGGGAACTCCGTCAATCCACTCAACACCCGCTCCACCCCAATCCAACCCTCACAACCCTCAACCCGATCCAACAACCGCTGACCCTCGGACTGCAATTCCGGCAACTCCACCAAACCCACCCACGTCCCCTCGGGCATCGACTCGCCAAACAACTCGACCTCCGCAGATGCCCCAGCATCCAGCTCCAATCCCGCTGGCTCGACCAGGCAGACTTCCATCGACTCGCAAACCTCCAACTGACGCTGAGTCTCTGCATCGAATGTCCGGATCGACTCGATCTCGTCACCAAAGAACTCCAGCCGGACCGGATCCACCGCATCCGGAGCAAAAATGTCGATGATCCCGCCGTGACGACTGAATTCCCCTGGCAACGCCACTGCCGTCGACGACTGAAGACCGCCAGATACTAGCCAACTCAATAACTCCTCCAGGTCCGTCTCCTCCCCAGTCACAAAACGACGCGTCGAAGCCACTCGCACCGCACGACTGGGAACCGGCTGCATCAACGCCGCCATGCTCGTCACCACCACCGGCGGATTCGATGGGCTCTCCAGAGCCGCCAAGGCCCGCAATCGGGCGGCAAAAACCGGGTCCGATGTGTCGTGATCCTCGGGCAATGTCTCCCACGCAGGAAAGACGATGGGCGGAGCATGAGAGAACGAGGCGAGATCGGCCGCCAATGCCTCGACATCACCCACCCGGGGGACCACAACCACCAGGGCCGACGGACGGGCACGGGCAATACCTGCCAACGCCAGCGCGCACGATGAGCCCCACGCTCCGTCGACCGTGGCACTCTCGCCTCGCGACAAGGCACCAACCACCGCGACAAACCGCTCGTCCCTCTCCAAATCTCTAACCAGTTGACGCAGGTCGGTCAAAGAGGCACCCGGGCCCTGCATGTTCTCCTCAGTTGTCATTCCTTCTCATGAAATGACGCACAATAAAAACGGTGACCACTGTCGCAATCGATAACACGAGCCCCACCACACCCAGTACCAACACCATCAACCCCATGCTGCTCATTCCCCACAACTCGCACGCGACAACACTCGCAATGTCTCGATCAATCGGCCCGGATCATCACTCGACAACGACGTCGGCCGATGAGCCAATGCCGCTTTCACCTCGGCCGGCAATCCCTGACTGCCGTTGATGTGCAACCCTACCTTCAATCGGTGTACCCGAGTCACCAGCCTGGAATCGGCTTTGACCCACCGAGGCCACAAACGGATGGTCTCCACACCCGCCTTCACGAACGGCTCGATCGAGTCGGGACGAGGTATCAAACCCAGCTGACGCGACTTTGGCAACAGGCGACGGAATCGACGCGCCGATTCCACACTGCGGACTCCGATGATCGTCTTCTTCACATCCCCGTAACGCTTCACCAATTCGGCCACCTGGCCGTCGTACCGCTCGCCCTGCTCCTTCAAATCCAACAAGACGTCGATCTTCCCACGGCCCAACTCCAATACCTCACGCAACGTCGGCACCCGCTCGGCACGGTACTTCACGTCGAACCAACTCCCCGCGTCCAATCGACGGACCTCCGCCAAAGTCCGCAGACCGACCGCGCCGCTGCCGTTGGTCGTCCGGTCCAACGTCGCGTCGTGCAGAATCACCAGACGACGGTCTCGCGTCCACCTCACGTCAACCTCGCTCGCCGTCGCACCCACCGCGATCGCACGACGCAACGACGACAGCGTACACTCGGGACGATCCGAACTCGATCCCCGGTGAGCAATCACCTGCACAACCGCCTTGGCACGACTCGCAAGTGACCCCTCGGCAGCACGCAATGCACCCGAACCGATCAAGAACACCAACCCGACAGACAGAACAGACCGAACAGGCAGACAAGAAAGAACGCCAACTCGAAACATCGTACTCCCCCCCCCCTCTCACACAACGACCACGTCGACACAGATCATACCGAGTCGACTCGAGTCGTCCACTTTCGACACACCGACCACCGCACGATATGATCTCGAGCAACATAATCCGGGAGCCCCACCATGCCCAGTCCGACCAGGAAACGACGCCCCATCACCCCCGAAGACCTCACGCAATTCGTCTCCGTCTCCGACCCACAGATCTCGCCCGACGGCAGCCGCGTGCTGATGTGTCGTAGCCACGTCGGCGACAAGAACCAGTCCGTCTCCAATCTCTGGATCACCAGCGTCCAAGACAACCATCCCCCCCGCCAATTCACCTCCGGCGACAACGACAGTCACCCGCGATGGTCTCCCGATGGACGCCAGATCGGCTTCACATCGGCTCGCAACAGTCGAAAACCCCAGATCTACGTGCTCCAGGCCGAAGGGGGCGAAGCGCGACAACTGACCGACTTTCCCGAAGGAACCATCCGCGGCTGGGCCTGGTCTCCCGATGGCAACACCTTGGCCGTCTCCTTCCGCGAAACCGATGCCGACCGAACCGAAGAAGCCGAAGCGAAACGCGAAGAGACCGGCGGCAGCACGCCGCCCTGGGAAATCGAAGACATGTTCTACCGTCTCGATGGAGACGGCTACTTCGGGTCCGCTCGGTTTCAACTCTACCTGGTCGATACGCAATCCGGCGAACATCGACTGCTGTTCGCTCGAGGCACTGCGCCAGGCTTCTCGTTCGACTGGGCGCCCGACTCCAGCGAATTGCTGATCACCACAAACGTCAGCCGCGAACCGCTGCTCACGCCCTGGAAGGACGCACTGTTTCGCGTGGATGCCGAGACCGGCCGAGTCGCGCGGATCACCGGGCTGCCCGATGGCTGTAAAACCGCCGCACGCTTTGCACCCGACGGCTCGCGTGTGCTCTTCGCCGGCCGAGACGGTCGGGAAACATGGGGAGTCCGAAATACTCACCTCTATTCCTGTCAACTCGATGGCTCGAATCTCAAAGACCTCACCGGACACACCGACTTCTGCCTGCAGGCCACAGTCATCTCAGATACCTCCGAAGCCGCCTTCGGTGTCCACTACGAATTCACCGCCGACGGACAACACGTGCTGATGGGATTCGGCTGGCACGGAGCCACCGTTGTGGCCACCGTGCCGGTCGCAGGCGGACAGGTGCGACTGCTCTCGACCGGCCCCGCCTCGACCGTCATGGGGAACCTCTCCGCCAATGGTCGACTGATGGCCACCTGCCACAGCGATGCCGTGACCCTGCCCGAAGTGGCGGTGGCCGAAATCCGGGGTGGACGCAAACTCAAAGAACTCTCGCTCCAAACTCTCACTCACTTCAACCAACCACTGCTCGAACAACTCGAACTCTCCAAACCCACCGAAACATGGATCACAGCCGAGGACGGAACCCGGATCCAGACCTGGGTCATGAAACCACCAGCACAACACGCCTCATCACGACCTCGACCCGGACTGCTCCAGGTGCACGGCGGACCACACGCACTCTACGGCACCACGTTCTTTCACGAATTCCAAGTGCTCGCCGCTGCCGGATACGTCGTCGTCTTCAGCAACCCGCGGGGCAGCAAAGGCTACGGCGAAGAACACTGTACGGCGATCATGGGGAAATGGGGACAGGCCGACTGGGTCGATGTGCAGGCTGTTGCCGACTTCATGGAAAAACAACCCGGCATCGATCAGCGACACATCGGGATCGCCGGGGGCAGCTATGGAGGATACATGACCAATTGGGCCATCACGCACTCGGATCGCTTCGCCGCAGCCATCACCGATCGCTGCGTCTCAAACCTCGTCAGCATGGCCGGCTCGAGCGACTATCCGCTCGTGCCGGGTGAGTACTGGCCAGGGAATCCTTGGGACGACAATCAGGAGATCTGGAAACAAAGCCCGATTCGCTCGATCCGAAATGTCTCAACTCCAACTCTCGTCATCCACAGCGAAGGTGACCTCAGATGCAACGTCGAACAAAGTGAACAGGTCTTCGCCGCACTGAAAGTGCTCGGCGTCCCCACACGCTTCGTGCGATACCCCAGGAGCACCAGCCACGGCATGAGCCGCTGCGGTCCGCCTGACCTCAGAATCCACCGACTCGGCGAAATCCTCGGTTGGTGGAAAATGCACCTCTAACGAGTGTTCCCGCGGCCGAGATATTGGGACACGCGGCGCGAGAGTGGGATGACGCGAGGCCTCCGGCGAGGAGGCGTGGCGTGCGTCTTGGCCACACTCTCCCTCGTCGCCACTTCAACCACCGCCGGCAACTCGTATGGCTGGCCGGCTTGAGGTGCTGATGGACGGATCGGCTGCACCAGATTCGTGAACGACGCCTGCTCACGCTCCTCACGATTGCGGTACCGAAACGAGTCCCCAAACGACTCGAGCTTACCGATGAACTCGCGACGACGGAACTTCAGGTTCGTCAAATCCCACAACGCACGATCCTGCGGTCGAGCCTCCGTCAGACGCCGTGACCACTCGAGCAACTTCAATCGATTCACTCGACGCGTTTCCAACAAATCTACCGCGTCAAACTTGGCCTCACGCGTGTCGTAACCCAACTGCCGAGGACGAGCCACCCCACGACGGAATCGCTCGGCGTCGGCTCCACTGCGAGACTCCGTCCAGATCACCAACTCCGACGCCGCAATCACCACCGCGTCGCCAGCTCGGATCGGGACTCGAGTCCGAGGAGATACGATCGACTGGCGACGACCAACCCAACCCACGATCGCAACCCCCGACAACTCCAAATCTCCACCCACTCGACGGTACACCCGGAATCTCTGGCCACCCACCACGCCGTCCACAAAACCCATGTCGATCGCAACACTCCGACCACGGACGTACTCCACCGTCCCGGCAACAAAGTCGCCACGACGCACCGGTGCACCGTAAATCAAAGTTTCACGGGCTACGACAGACTCTGACCAGATCGCAAAGACCCACAAAACCGACAACACGGTCACCAATGCCAGAACGATTCGCCGCATGCTTCCGCTCCCACGACCAATCGGCCCAATGGACAAAGATACAACAGAACACATCGCCCCGCCGTCTCTTCAGTCTAGCACGCCCGTGGACGCCCGGACGGACTCGCCTTCGACATCCAACTCAACCGTCGGCAGTTCCAAGATCGCCGGAGCCGCACTGGTACTGTGGTCGTAGCCGTCATAAACGCCAAAATCGTTGTAGAGGAACTTCTTTATCAACCGGTACGCCCAACTCTTCTCCGGAATCTCCGCGCCCGGTAGATACTGAGACGTCCGCACCTCCATCGCTTCCAATTCGGCCAACGCACTCTGGCGAACCGTCGCGTCGCGTGAACCATGCCGGACGACCAAGTCCCTGAGCAAATCGGGGCGCTCCAGAACAATGCAGCCTCGAGTCGTCTGCTGAGCCAACTGGCGGAAGTCCGACAGGAACTCCGACTGCACCATCTTCTCGCCCAATGTCAGTTGCTCGTCCGACGACAACTCTGGATCGTCGTGGATCGACTCGGATGCGAACTGGATGATCGGACACGGCTCGATCCCACCCCACGGATTGATGTGATGACTGATCCCCGTCGCCGCCGGACACAACGACTTGCCCGCTCCGTCATGATACGCGTCGATCACCGCAATCGGCTTGCTCGCCCGTGTCTCGACCACGAACTTGCGTACCCGCAACTGCTGCTCGGGAGTCAGGCACAGGTCCGGATTCGCGTCAGGTCCCATCGGGCGGTAAACGTGAAACCACGTGTACAACACACCCATCTCGATCAATCGGTCCACCCACTCGTCGGTCAACAAATCGTCGATGTTCGTTCGACACAAACTCGTGCACACTCCAGTGAACAACTTGTGGTCCAGACAGTTCTGGATCCCCTGCATCGTCTGACTCAAAACACCCTCGCGACCACGACGTTCGTCACTGATGATCTCGGTCCCCTCAACGCTGATCAATGGCGTCACGTTGCCCATGCGATGCAACTCAGCCGCTATCTCTGCGTCGATGAAATGACCGTTGGTGAAGACCTGGAAATAACACGTCGGATGACGACGGAAAATCTCCAGGATCTCCGGATGCATGAACGGCTCACCACCCACGATCCCAAAGAATACGTTGCCCATCGCCTGGGCCTCGGAAATCAATTTCGACATCGCCTCGATGTCGATCCGCTCCTGCTTCGCCGAAACATCCACCCAACAGCCCTGGCACCGCAAATTGCAGCTGTTGATGATCGAGACATAAAGGAAGGGAGGAAAGTACTCGCCTCGCTTCAGACGACGACGGTACTTCAACACCGAAGTAACACCGCCCACTCCCATGATCCGGAAGAACTTCCAAGCCAAACGCTTGTCCGCCTCCAACAGAAACCGCTTCGCCATTTTCAAATACATGGATCACGCCCGTCAGTATGCTCACAAACCCACTTCGATCCTAACGCCCAACTCGTCGAAACTCGACCGTCACATCCTCTCCACAACTTCCCGTAAAAGCTATACTCACCCCACAACGAAAACCAACCCACCAACCTCATTCCCACCAACAACAACAACAACATGACACCAATCGCCGACGACTCCAACGACCCGCTCAATCGCCGCAACTTCGCTCGATCCCTCGCAGCCACCGCAGCAGCCACCGCAGCCACCGCAGCCACCGCAGCCACCACAGCCACCACCCTCGACACCAACGCCGACGACGCTGACACTGGGAAAAAAACACCGCTGCCAACGAACAAGCCAAAACCCGATCCCGAACCGCCGCCGCCCGCCGTCCTGCTGCTCGAAACCGTCCGACAACTCTACCCCCACAAACAACTCGACTCAAAAGACGTCCTCCAAGGCATCTACTCCGAATTCCAATCCGACCTCGCACGCTCCCGACGACTCAGCCAATTCCCACTCAAGAACTCCGACGAACCCGGATTCCTCTTCGCCGCCTTCCAATCCCCTCGCTGAACCATGCCCGTCCAAGACCACCACGCCTTCGCCTCGATCCGCACACTCGCCCAAGGCCTGCGCCAGGGCGACTTCACGTCGTTGCAACTGACCGAGTTCTTTCTCGATCGACTCGAACGACTCGGCCCCAACTACAACGCCGTCGCAACAGTCACCGACCAATTGGCGCGGCAACAGGCCAAAGACGCCGATACCGAACTGGCCGCGGGCAAGGATCGAGGACCACTGCACGGGATCCCCTTCGGAGTCAAGGACCTGCTGGCCACTCGTGGCATCCCCACCAGCTGGGGAGCTGCCATCATGAAAGATCGCGTCATCGATGCCGATGCCACCGTCGTTGTCCGGTTACGCGACGCCGGAGCCGTCCTCGTGGCGAAGCTGGCGATGGTCGAGATCGCCGGTGGACTCGGCTACAAGCAAGCCAACGCCAGCTTCACCGGACCGGGACTGAACCCCTGGGACACGCGGCGTTGGGCTGGAGGATCCTCGAGCGGTCCGGGATCTGCCGTTTCGGCCGGATTGGTCCCCTTTGCTATCGGCAGCGAAACCTGGGGCTCGATCATGACTCCCGCCGGGTTCTGCGGAATCACAGGACTCAGGCCGACCTACGGCCGAGTCAGCCGGCACGGCGCCATGGCCCTCTCGTGGACCATGGACAAACTCGGACCCATGGCCCGCACCGCCGACGACTGCGGACTGGTTCTCGAATCCATCGCCGGATTCGACGACGCCGACCCCACCAGCTCCGACAAAATATTCCAGTGGAAAACACCAACTCGCTTCGAACACAAACCACGACTCGCCATCGTCACCGATTGTGACAAACACGTGCAAAAAGATGTCCGCAAGAACTTCCGCAAGTCGCTCAAACAACTCGAAACATTCTGCCAGATCAGCGAAGTCGAACTGCCCGACCTGCCCTACGAAGACGTCGCCGGAACACTCATCGCCTGTGAAATGGCCGCGGCCTTCGAAGGACTGGTCACCAGCGGAGACGTCTGGCAAATGACCGCACCCGAAGACCGCTACGGGGCACACGCCTCCTTGATGATACCCGCCAAGGACTACATCAATGCCATGAGAATCCGGCCGAAAATCCAGGCGGCCATCGACCGACTCTTCCAGGATGTTGATGCCCTCGTCACACCCACTCTCGCCACCGTCGCCTATCCCAACGATCAGTCGTTCTCCGAATACCGCAAAGGACACCACTCCAGCCGCATCGGTGGAGCCGCCAACGCCGCAGGGATTCCCGGAATCACCGTCCCCAATGGCTTCGGAGAAAAACACCTGCCCACAGGACTCCAACTCGTCGGACAGGCCTGGAACGAAATCACACTCCTGGCCATCGCTGCCAAATACCAGGACCTGACCGACTGGCACAAGAAACACCCCGACGTCTGAAACACCATCCCCCAGTCAGGATCCCCAACAGGCCCGACCACCGCATCAGACCGCCAGAACGCACTCACACACTTGAGACTCACTCCGATGAACTCGCATCCGGTCGCCATCGCTTCGAAGAACGGGCTCGAAGCCACTCGCCTGGCCTTCGAACAGATCTCCCAGGGCATCGACACGCTCGATGCCGTCGTCGCCGGAGTCGAACTCGTTGAAGACGACCCGGAAGAAACGTCCGTCGGCTACGGGGGCCTGCCCAACGAAGACGGGGACGTCGAACTCGATGCAGCCGTCATGCACGGACCCACTCACGCTGCCGGAGCCGTCGCCGCACTCAAGGGAATCCGCCACGCCGCTCGAGTTGCACTCCACGTGCTCAATCGATCAGACCACGTGCTGCTCGCCGGAGATGGAGCCAACCGGTTCGCTCGGTCGCACGGGTTCAAAACCGAAAACTTGCTCACCGATAAAGCCCGACGCATCTGGCTGCACTGGAAAGAAACCCTCTCGGATCGACAGGATTGGCTGGCACCACCGACCGAAACTCTGCACCCCGATGTGATCGAGTTCTTCAAGATCGACCTCGCGGCAACCAAAGGCCAACCCGACCCCGACAGCAACGCACCAAACGACCTCACCGCCACCGCCGAATCGACTGCACAAGCCGGTCGGTTCGGACCCGACTATCACCGCCCAACCGGGACCATTCACTGCTCGGCCAAAAACGCCGCCGGAGACATCTCGTGCACCACCTCGACCAGCGGACTCGCCTTCAAACGACCCGGCCGAGTCGGAGATTCGCCGATCATCGGAGCCGGACTCTACGTCGACCAGTTGGCCGGATCGTGCGGAAGCACCGGACGCGGTGAAGCCAATCTCATCGATCTGGGCAGCTACGCAGTCGTCGAGTCCATGAAGAATGGACTCGACCCGACAGACGCCGCACGACTTGCCCTCGAACAAGTCGTCTCGCACACACCCCAACGACTGCTCGACGAACAACAACGCCCCACCTACAACCTCACCTTCTATGCCCTCGCTGCCGATGGACGACACGCCGGAGCCAGCCTCTGGGGACCAACACCCTACGCCGTCACCGACCAAAACGGCAGCAGGCTCGTCGACTGCCACTCTCTGTTCACTCGCGACCGGACCACTCGATGAACCTGACTCTCCAGGCACGCCGCTACGACACGTTCGAACCCGTCTCGATCAAAATCGCTGACGGACACATCCAACAAATCGACCCGGCACCGTCCAACACCGATCACCAGTCCTGGCCACTCGTCGCACCCGCCTTCTTCGACCTCCAGATCAATGGACACGGAGGAACATGGTTCTCCAGCGACACGCTGACAGCCGAACAGGTCGTCGAAATCCTCGAACCTCACTTCGCCGCGGGCATCACAAGACTCTGCCCCACCCTGATCACCAACTCCTTCGATGCGCTCGCCGCAGGCTTCCAGGCCATCGATCAGGCCTGCCGGAAACACGATTGGGTCCAGGCCATGGTCCCCGGTTGCCATCTCGAAGGTCCCTACATCTCGGCCGAAGACGGGCCCCGAGGAGCCCACCCGCTGGAACACGTCCGAGCAGCCGACTACGACGAGTTCTGCCGATTGCAGGACGCCGCCGGTCAACGCATCCGACTCGTCACACTCGCCGCCGAAGCTGACGGTGCTGCCGATTTCATCAGACAGGTCACCCGCGACGGTGTCGTCGTCGCCATCGGACACACCGCCGCGGAACCCCAACAGATCATCGACGCCGTCGATGCCGGAGCACGACTCAGCACTCACCTCGGAAACGGGGCCCATGGGCAACTCAGACGACACCCCAACTACATCTGGGAACAACTCGGCGAACCAAGACTGTGGGCCAGCATCATCACCGACGGTCATCACCTGCCCGATAGCGTCATCCGGACCATCATCGCTACCAAGACACCGCAACACACCATCATTACCTGCGACGCAGCCGGACTCGCCGGCTGCCCGCCAGGCTCCTACTCCGAAGGATCACTCGAAGTCGATCTGCTCGAAGATGGACGTATCGTGATCGCCGGACAGGATCAACTGCTCGCCGGAAGCAGCCTGCAAACCGATTCCTGTGTCGCTCACGCGATCGACGCCGCAAAACTCTCCATAAAGGATGCCGTCGACATGGCCGGGAAATATCCCGCTCAACTGCTCGGCTTCGAAAACATCGAACTCGAAACCGGTTCCCGAGCCGATCTCGTCCTCTTCCAATACCGCGGACCAGGACACCCACTGAATGTCACCGCCACACTCGCACAAGGACAACTCAAGTTCGGTACCCTCGACAACTGACCCCTCCCGTCTTCCCTCTCTCCCTTCCTCCCCTGCCGCTTCTTGCCAGCTTTCTGGAATCTGATAAGATCAAAACCTGTGAGCAAGGCGGGCCAACGCCATCCGGACTCGTCTGGCCGTCGGCCCCCAAGTTCGGGCGTCGCGACCGCCATCACATCTGTTTTCTCTCTGAAGCGACCCGACCCGCGACATGGCTGACTTGAGTTTCAACGAGTTCGCCAAGGAACTCGTTCGCCTTCGCCTCGCCGATGCCGACGACGTCCAACAGTGCCTCTCGGGACTGCCCCAGGCACTGAAGACGAACGACGGATTGCTCGATGCGCTCGAACGTCGCAGCCTGCTGACCAGCTACCAGATCAACAAGATCCGCCAAGGCGATACCAGCGGGCTGGTGCTGGGCAACGCACGACTGCTGTACCGGAATGGATCGGGGAGCTTTGCTCGAGTCTTCCGGGCGGTGACACTCGATACCCGGGAAATGATCGGCGTCAAAGTACTCAGACAACGCTGGGTCGACGATCGACAGGCTCTCGCACAGTTCCACCGAGAAGCCGAACTGCTCAAACCGCTCAAACACCCCAACATCGCAACTATCTTCGAGATCGGAGCCGAAGGCGACTTTCACTTCTTCACCATGGAGTTCATCGTCGGCGGTAACCTCGCTGATATGATCAAGATCCGAGGCCACCTCGAGCCGCTCGATGCGACCCGCATCGCCCTGGATCTCGCCGATGGACTCAGGTACGCACTGGCCAAGGGCATCTCGCACCGGGATCTCAAGAAATCTAATGTGCTGCTGACGACCGAAGGACAAGCCAAACTCGTCGACTTCGGACTCGCCGCCGACGAAGCACTGCAACCCGGCGGCAAGAAGAAACGAGCCCAACGATCCCTGGACTACGCGACACTCGAAGACAACACCGGCGCACCACCCAACGACCCTCGCAGCGACCTCTACTTTCTCGGCACCATCTACTACGAACTGCTCACCGGTGTCCCTCCCTACCCCAGGGCCAAGACACGAGAAGAACGGACTCAGTTCAGCCGGCACTGGAACGCCAAACCCATCAACACCGTCCGGCCCGAACTGCCGCCCAGTGTCGTCGAAGTGGTCAATCGACTCATGCACCTCAGCCCCGGATCCAGACACCAAAGACCCGAAGACGCCACCAATGAACTCAAACAACTGATCGAACATCTCGAAACCACACAGGCCGGCCAAGCCACAACTCAACAACACGAACAACTCTCGGACGACTCGCCCTCGGTCATCCTCGAAGACACCGAACCCACGCTGATGTTCGTCGAACAGCGGCCCAAACAACAACAGCTGCTCCGCGATTTCTTTACCGCCAAGGGCTTTCGAGTGCTGCTGCTCGGAGACCTGCAACGGGCACTCAATCGCCTCGAATCCTCGCCTCCAGACTGCCTGGTCATGATGGGAGGATCCGTCGGACCCGGAATTCTCAATGGGTTCACCGAATCGATTCGCCTCTCACAAGGACGACCCATCGCCCAGATCGCAGTGCTCTCCAAAGAACAAAACCACTGGCTGGGTCGTATGAAAAATAGCGCCACCGAGACCGCTCGTGTGCTCGGGCATCCGATCGTTCTCGGTGAACTCCGTGACGAAATCAAAGACGCTCTCGCAGCTCGAAATGGCATCGCACAGTGACAGCCTCGGCCAACTCCACCGGACAAGGTCCGGCTCCAGAATTTCCTCCACGCGGTCCCCGACCCCATGAGGCTTGCCTTGCAAGCCCCCCCCGCCGCGCTATAATCGACTCCCGCCCATGGTGGCCTGCCAGCGGGAGTAGCTCAGTGGTAGAGCACCACGTTGCCAACGTGGATGTCGCGGGTTCGAATCCCGTCTCCCGCTCTTAGCTCTTCCCCGATGGACTCAACCCGATGATCTTCGACGACGACACCACCGAACAAAACGACGACGCAAACAACCCTGACATCAGTGATGGCACCGGTGAACTGGACAAGTCGACTCCGCCCGCCGACGAACCGGCGGACAACGAAATCGCCGTCGACGAGCCTTCCGCCGTCGACGAGCCTTCCGCCGTCGACGAGCCTTCCGCCGTCGACGAGCCTTCCGACAGCGACGACATTCAATGGCGCGACGACGGATCGGTGCAGATGTCGCTCGATGTCGAAATCACCTCATCCGGCCCCTGCCTCAGACATGTTGTCGTTCGAGTCCCACGCCGGGATATCGATGCGATGCACGACTTCGCCGTCGGAGAACTAACCGGATCCGCCGAAGTCCCTGGATTCCGTAAGGGACACGTGCCGACCGGGTTGGTCGCCAAGAGATTTCGGCAAGAACTCGCCGATGAAGTCAAACAGAAAGTGCTCGTCGGAAGCCTCGAACAACTCGCCGAAGAACACGACCTCGAACCGATCAACGAACCCAACCTCGATGTCGATATGATCGAAATCCCCGAGGACGGGGACTTCGAATACGAATTCGATGTCGAGGTTCGGCCCGAATTCGACCTGCCCGACTACAAGGGACTCACCATCGATCGGCCCGTTCGAGACGTCTCCGACGAAGATGTCGACAACTACCTGCAACAGTTTCTGCTGCAATACTCACACTTCCACGATCACGATGGTCCCGCCACAACCGGCGACTCCATCGTCGCCGACCTCGAATTCCACCACGGCGACGAATCCCTGCGGACCATCAACGACGCCATGCTCGACCTCCGCACCGTCCTGCGGTTCCAGGACGCACAACTCGAAGGCTTCGATCAACTCATGGACGGTGTCGCCGCCGGTGATCAACGGACCACCGAAATTACCGTCGCCGCCGAAGCCGAAAACGTCGCCATGAGAGGCGAAACGCTTGGCCTGACTCTCTCGGTCAAAACCGTCAAGAAAACTCACCTTCCCGACCTCGATCAGGAATTCTTCGATCGGCTCGATGTCGAAGACGAGGACGCACTCAAGGATGCACTCCGAGATACACTCCAACGACAAGCCGAATTCGGACAACGACAGGACACTCGGGCCCAGGTCCTCGAACGAATTACCGAAAGCGCCGATTGGGAACTGCCCGAAGAACTCGTCTCCAAACAAACCGACAATGCGCTGAGACGAGAAATCCTCGAAATGCAACAGGCCGGGTTCACACCGCAGGAAATCCAAGCCCGTGAAAACGAGATCCGACAACACGCCATCTCCACCACCAGACAAGCCATCAAGGAACACTTCGTCCTGGATCGGATCGCCGAAGAAGAAGACATCGAAGTCGGACCCGATGACCTCGATCGTGAAATCCAAATGATGGCCATGCAGGCCGGAGACAACCCCCGACGACTCAGAGCACGACTCATCAAAAGCGGCATGATCGAAAACCTCGAAGCACAAGTCCGAGAACGGCTGGCCATCGAAGTCATCCTCGAACACGCTCAGTTCAATGACGTCCCCGGACAACCGCTCGTCAAAGAACCCGTCGCTACACTCGATCAATCCGTCTGCCGGTCACCCTCAGACACCGTAACAGACTCAGCAACAGACTCAGCAACAGACGCCCCAGCAGACGAAGAAACCGGTGACGCCGGCGAGACGACTGACCAGACAAACGAAGCGGCAACAGCCGACGGTGCAGACGACGGTGCAGACGACGGTGCAGACGACGGTGCGGACGACGACTCCGATGCAAGCGAATGAACCGACACAATTCGGGGACAGGTATCGCACCTTGACCTGCCCCCTCAACTTGGCATATTCACGCGTGACTTAGGGATCGGTAACACGTTCCCATCCGTCACGCTCTCTTGATGAAACTGACACGGGAGGAGCCCGGGGTGTCTTTGCGGAACTCGGCTTTTGATCATTCTCTTCAGGCCGCGGCAGGCTCCGGGTACAACCAGAGCGCCGACTACACGCGGCAACGGCAGATGACCGTCGGGGATCTGCTGCTGGAGAACCGGATTGTCTTCCTCGATGGAGTCATCCACGACGGCAGCGCCAACATGATCGTCATGAAATTGCTCTACCTCCAAAGCGAAAATCGACACCAGGACATCCACCTGTATGTCAACTCGCCCGGAGGCTCCGTCACTGCCACCATGGCCATCTACGACACCATGCAGTACCTCGACTGCAATATCGCCACCTACTGCGTCGGACTCGCAGCCAGCGGAGGTGCCATACTCGTCGCCGGAGGAAAAAAAGGAAAACGACACGCGCTGCCACATGCCAAAATGATGATCCACCAACCCTACGGCGAAGTCGGCGGACAAGTCAGCGATATCGAAATCCAAGCCCGAGAAATTCTCGAAACTCGAGAACAACTCAACCAGGTCCTCGCACAACACACCGGACAACCGCTCGAAACCATCGCAACCGATACCGATCGAGACTTCTACATGAGCGCCGTCGAAGCCAAGGATTACGGCCTCGTCGATGAAGTGCTCACCAAAGAAAAACCCGACGACCCAGACTCCGACAAGGACAAGGACAAGGACAAGGACAAGGACAAGGACACCTCCGACAAGTGAACCAACACCAAACCTGCAAACTCAACGCACATCGCCCAAACTGTCCATACGACCCACATTCACAGACGGCACCATGACTATCCCGATCCCCTACGTCATCGAACGACATGGCCGTGAAGAACGGGCCATGGACATCTACAGCCGACTGCTCAAAGACCGCATCATCATGCTCGGCAGCGGCATCAATGACACCGTCTCGAATAGCATCGTCGCTCAACTGCTGTTCCTGCAGTTCGACGACGGCGAGTCGGACATCCACATGTACGTCAACTCGCCCGGCGGCTCAATCACCTCGGGTATGGCCATCTACGACACCATGCAGTACATCAGCTGCGACGTGTCGACCTACTGCATCGGCCAGGCCTCCAGCATGGGTGCCATCCTGCTGGCCGCCGGAGCACCCGGAAAACGAAACGCTCTGCCCAATAGCCGCATCATGATCCACCAACCGCTTGCCGGCATGGAAGGTACAGCCACCGATCTCGACATCCACGCCCGGGAAGTTCTCAAGATCAAACAACGCATGAACGAGATCCTGCTCAAACACACCGGACAAACACTTCAACAAATCGAACAGGATACCGACCGAGACAACTTCATGACCGCCGAAGAAGCTCAGTCCTACGGCCTGATCGACAACGTGCTCGAATCCATCGACCATCAAGTCCCCGACAGCGACGACAGCGACGACAGCGACGACAGCGACGACAGCGACGACAGCGACACCGACAGCGACAGCGACGACTGACAACTCCCCAATCCACTCACGGTCGGACCACCCATGGATGGGATCCCGACACGACGGACCAACAGGCACATCGGGAACACCCGCTGGACAGCCCGTTGGCAAACCGGCCAGCAATCGCTCTGGTGGCCGCTGCTGCTGGTCATCACGCTCCTCGGCTGCACCACGCCCGCTCGAGTCGAACAACTCGAAGCCCGACTCCGCGACCAGCAAGACCAACTCGCCGACCAGGCCAACTCGCTCGAATCACTCGAATCCGAACGAGACGCTCTCAGACACCAGCGAGACCTGCTGCTAGCCCGATCCGATTCGCTCGTCCGACCCGAAGCGGCCGAACTGCTGGTCCGAATCGATCACCTCGCAATCAACTCGTGGCTCACCGGCGGCCGAAACACCGATGGACAACCCGGCGACGATGAACTCGTCGTCATGATCCAACCACGTGACCGGGACAACGAACCAGTCAAACTCCCCGGCACACTCAGACTCCAACTCACCGACCCCGCTGCCCCAAAAGGCTCGCGACAAATCGGTGCCTGGACATTCACTCCCGAACAATGCCGCACTCACTGGCTCGGCAGCATGCTCTCCCGAGGCTTCCTCTTCAAACTCCCCTGGCAATCGCCACCCACCCGAAACCGACTCCTGCTCCACTCGCGCTTCGACACCACCGATGGACGACGCTTTGACGCCGATCTGCTGATCCACATTCAACCATCCGGTCCTTCCGATCGCAAACCGCTCGTTCCGCCCGCTCACACCTCAAACGCGTCGCCCGACGGCCGCTGATCCAAGTCCGATCCTCCCGGCCCCCCCGGCCCCCCCGCTCCCCCCGCCAGGCTCCGGGCTCGAGCCATCGCCTGGTCGCCCTGGTCACTCAGACCACACCGCTGACAAATCACAGCCAGCTGAGTCCAGGCAAACGCATCGTTGGGATCCAACTCCGTCACGCGACGGGCATGAGTCACCGCCTGGTCACCTCGACCCAACTTCTGCAGGTAGACGGCCAAAGCCGAATGCGACAGGACATGGTTGTCGTCCATCGCCACAATCTCGGCCAACTCCAAAACCGCCGCTTCAAAATCCCCGGCGTCCTTGTGCGCCATCGCCCGGTCGTACCGCTCAATCATCTCAGACGTCACACTCAACCTCCCGTCACGTTTTTCAAAAGCAACCCGGCTCCGTCACGAGCCTCACTCACGCTATGATGCCGTCTGGACGTTTCACGTGAAACGCCACTCGCCCGTTTTCCTGCTCCTCGATCCGAATAGCCGGTTGAACAACTCGCCGCTCCCAACCACCGAACCACTCAACACTCCGCCCATCGGCTCCTCCAGGCCTTGGTGGATCTTCCTGGCCGTCGCTACGCTGGCCGCAGCCCTGTTGCGAACCGCAGCCCCCTCGGGCCTGGCCGTCGAACACTTCGATGAAGGCGTCTACGCATCCAACACCTGGTGCCCCGACCTGGCCGACACCTACCCCGATCGTCACCTCTACGCGCCACCAGGACTGCCACGACTGATCCAGGAAACCCACCTCTGGCTGGGCCCCTCGGACCTCTCGAGCATCGCGCCCTCACTGCTGGCCGGAATCCTGCTGATCCCCCTGCTGGGACTCATGACCCGAGACTGGTTCAGCGAACCGGCCGCTCGAGCCGCCGTGCTGCTGGCCGTCACAAGCGATCCACACATCCTCTTCAGTCGCACTGCCCTGACCGACGTCCCCTGGATCACCTGGCTCGTGCTCGCCATCTGGCTCACTCATAAAGCCCTGATCAGCGGACGACTCGGTACACTCGCACTCGCCGGACTGGCCGTCGCCGCCGGATGGTGGACCAAGTACTCCGGCTGGTTGCCGCTCGCCATCGCCGCCACAGGGGTCCTTGCCACCCGATTTTCCGGCCAAGTCAAAAAAGCAAACCATAGCCCCGCCCTCACCACGTGGATCAAGCGACTGGCCCTGATCTCTGCCGTCACCGCCCTGGCCATCACACCCCTGTTCGTCATGCTCAAGGACACCGGTGGCTACGCCGCCGTCGCCACCAATCACGCCCGATACCTCGTCGGACTCTCCGGTTGGCTCGATTCAGCCCGAGCACACGCCGAACACCTTTGGCTCTTCGAAAGCCCGCTGACTGCTTTCGGAGTCGCTCTCGCCTGCTGCTTCGCTGCAAAACACCCTGGGCGTTTCACGTGGAACGCGATACGACGCCGACTCGCACTCGCAACCCTGCTCGCCGGACTCACTGCTGCCGTCTCGTTCCCCACCCTCGTCCTGATCGCAGCCGCACAAACTCTCCGAGACGGCTGGGCACATCTTCGACAACACCAACACCAACACCAACACCAACACCAACAACAAGAAAACACACACCACACGCTCGCCTGGGCCATGCTCGCCGCCTGGTGGGTCGCCATGTCCGTCACAACGCCGCTCTATCACCCCTACCCTCGACTCGCACTCCCCTGGCTCGTCGCCGGCTGGCTGATCGTCGCACAACAAATCGCACGACTGATCTACCACGAACCAGCCCCGGACCAGCCACCCCGAATCGGCCGACGACTGGCCGTGGCCGCCGCCATCGGAACCGCTCTGCTTCTTGCCGCCATCCCGATCCGCTTCGCGTCACGTGGCATCCCCGCCATGGAACCCCGGACCGCCATCGCCCATCTCGCCGATCAAGTCGTCGCCACCGTTTCGGAACACGTACCCAAGGGCCATTCCGTGATCCGTGTCTGGGGCGAACCCGCTCTCTTCTTTCAGCTCAGCAACCGATCACCTCGCCGTTTGCTGATACAGCCGGCCGGAGGACTTGAAGTGGTCCGACCCGGTGAACCACCACCCGATCTCCCCGTCTTCCTGGTCATCGGTCCGCATGCCACCGACGGACAAAACCCCAAGCCCGACGCGATGATCGACTACCAGCCGCTGCGAATCTTCGAAGCCAAACCCGGCCTGCAAGTCCGACGCAACCAACCTCCCGCTCGACGCGACGGGCCCATGACCTTTCACCTCTACCGCTGGAAACCCCCCGCCCGCGTTTCACGTGAAACGCCTCAGACCGCTCGACGTTCCAGCACACGCACCACCCGCTGAAATTCGTCCGAATCTCCAAACGGGATTACGATGCGGCCCGATTGCAGGTCCGACAGCCGGATCTCAACCCGAGTGCCAAACTGACACCTCAAATGGTCCTGCAACTGCAAAAGATGATTGCTCAGTTCCGGCGACTCGCCACGTGACGGCTTCTTGTCCACCTTCGCGTCCGGATCGATCACCAGGACCTTCGGCGGCACAACACCCTCCCGAATCGCCTTCGCCGCTGCCTCGGTCGCACGCACCGTCATGCCCTCCTCGACGATCCGTGCACACAAACTCAGCTGATCCGCCTCACCCAAGGTCACCAGCGTTCGAGCATGACCGGCCGTGATCTTGCGGTCCGACAACGCCTGCTGCACTCCACCAGTCAACTCCAACAGACGCAACAAGTTGCTCACCGCCGAACGACTCATGCTCAAACGACTCGCCAACTGGTCGATCGACGCGTCGAATTCGTTCAGGTAACCACGGAAGGCCTCGGCCTGCTCCAATGGATTGAGATCCTCTCGCTTGAGATTCTCTTCCATCGCCGTTTCGTACACCTGCTGATCGGTGTAGTGACGCACCTGACAAGGGACCAACTCCAGGCCCGCCGAAAGAGCCGCCAGCCAACGCCGCTCGCCGGCAATCAACTGGTACCGATTCCCCTCGGCCGGCCGCACCAGCAAGGGACTCAGCACACCGTGCTTCCCAATGCTGTCGGACAACTCCTGCAACGCCGCCACATCGAAATCCTTGCGCGGCTGATACGGGTTCCGCTGCAACAACTCGACGGAAATCTCCAACAACTCACCATCACCGGCCGACGACTCCAATGCCGGTGACCGAGACAACTCGATCGTTTCTTGCTCCGACTGCTCCGACTGCTCGAGTGGACTCGATTCGGCCTCGATGTGCGAAGCGACCAGTTCCTCATCGGTCGGTCCAAACTGCGTCAGTCCCACCAGGCCAGCCAGCCCACGACCCAGCCGACTCGGACGACTCGAAACGTCCGATCCGGTTTGACGTGAGGATGGAGTAGTAGGATCGTTGGGGATCGACGACATCACGGACTCTCCGCAGAGACTGACGGGCGCGGGATTCTAGTGATCGTCTCGCCATCCCAACAAGACTGGTTCGCACATCGCACGTGAAATGCCCCATCGAACTGGTCGCCCCAGGTCTTGCTGCGTTTCACGTGAAACGCGATTGGGCGACACGACTTCGCGTTGACGCCCCAAGGCTCCGGTCCCTAGACTCGACTCCGATCACCTTGTCCAGAAGACCGGGGGATCCCACGGGACGTAGCTCAGCCTGGCAGAGCGCCGGCTTTGGGAGCCGGAAGTCGCAGGTTCGAATCCTGTCGTCCCGACTTGCACACACCCTGCAACGCGCTAACCCACCAACTCGGGCATCGCACGCTGCTCGCCGACCAGGTAGTGAGGCCGGCCGGCCAGGTCAGTGAACTGTGTCGTCGCCACGTCGATCCCCAATCGCTGGTACAGCGACGCGAAGACCTCGCGAAAGTGCACCGGTCGCTCGTGAGGCTCTTCGCCCAGACGACTGCTCGAACCAATCACCTGCCCGTGGTTCATGCCGCCGCCGGCCAACAACGCTCCGGCAACGTTCGGCCAATGGTCCCGACCCGCGTTGCCGTTGATCTTGGGAGTCCGACCAAACTCGCCCCACGAAACTACCGCCACGTCGTCCAGCAACCCACGCTCGTCGAGATCCGAAATCATCGTCGAGAGACCCAAGTCCAGCAAAGGCAATGCGCCACGTGCCTCGGTGAAGTTGTCCTTGTGCCAGTCCCAGTTGTAGTCGCCCTGCAACATTCGACCGAATGGCCAACGAGAAAACGCGATCGTCACACACCGAGCCCCCGCCTCGATCACGCGACGCGCCAATAGGAACTGGTGCAAATACGTCTTCCCCGTTCGCTCGTTGGGGTACTCACCCTCCAGACCGTAGCGCCGCTTTACCGATCGATCCTCGCGACTCAAATCCAACGCCTCGGCCAATCGCGCTGACGTCAATACTTCGAAGGCCTGCTTGTGGAACTCGTCGATCCCGTCACTCAGACCGTCAACCTCCACCTGCCGACGGAAACGATCGAAACTCGACAGCAATTGCCGGCGATCACCCAGCCGACGCAGGCTCACTCCGTTGAGACGCAAATTGCGACGGTCCACGGCATCGACTTCGAATCCGGCATGAGCCGAACCGAGGAAACCGGGTTGAGTCGGACCGATCCGCATGATGAAACGTGCGTCCGCGTCGGTCGGTACCAGGTCCACCGCCGGGGACACTCCCGGGACCAATGGACCAAATCGCTTCGACAACACCGAACCCAATGACGGCCAGCCGCCTGTCGGAAAACCGGGGATCACTGGCGACGCAGCCATCTCCTTGTGCGATTCCCAACCGGTGGAACACCAGTGAGTGTTGTGGTCGTTGCGGAATCCATGAAGCGATCGGATCACCGACAACTTGTCCGCGATGCCCGCCAAACCAGGCATCAACTCGCACACGTCCAAACCCGGCACCTTCGTCGCAATCGGAGCCAACTCGCCACGAATCTCCGCCGGAGCCTGCGGCTTCAAATCGTACATGTCCAAATGAGACGGACCGCCAGGCAGGATCACCATGATCACACCCTTGATCGGCCGGTCAGACTTCGACTGAGACTCGGCTCGAAGAATCTCCGGCAACGACAAACCACCCAGCGCCAGACCGCCAATCTGCATGCAACTGCGACGGGTCATCCCGTCGCAATAGCTCGACTCGATCCCTGGTATCGTCAGCATCGATCACCCTCCGCTACCATCAACCACATCAACCACATCAACCAACTCGCTCAACGCATCAATCCACGCCAACCTATCCCAGTCTATCGGAATTCGCAACATCTTCCGACCTGTCATTTTCTCCAGCGAAGAACGCATGTAAACAAATGTACACTCACTGGTCCGGGCGGCCTCTGATACCGAAACAGTCCACGCTCAACTGCGTTGGACGTGATTGAGTCAGCCGGATGACGTACAATCCACACCGCAAGACTCACCAGCCGATTCGGCAGACAGAAAAGAGAGAGCCCCGATGAGCCAAGCCAATCCGACCTCCGACAACTCACGCCGCAAGTTCCTCAAGGTCGCCGGTGCAGCGGCTCTGGTCGGATCAACCTATTCGGGCGCCTACGCGGCTGAGAACAACACGATCCAGGTGGCGTTGGTTGGTGCCGGAGGTCGTGGCACGGGTGCGGCAGCGAACGCCTTGGCCAGCAAGGCTGGCCCAACCCGCCTGGTCGCCATGGCCGACGTCTTCGAAGACCGCCTGTCCAATTCTCACCAGGCCCTCACTACCCGCTACCGCGGCGGTGTCGACGTACCCAAAAGCCGCCAGTTCATAGGCTTCGAAGCCTACCGCGAAGCGATGGACGTGCTCAGTCCCGGCGACATCGTCATCCTGACCACGCCGGCCGCCTTCCGCTGGGTGCAGTTCACCTACGCCATCGAAAAGGGCTTGAACGTCTTCATGGAAAAGCCGATCTCGGTCGACGGACCGGCCAGCCGCCGCATGATCGAGTTGGGCAAGCAGTCGGTCAAGAAGAACCTCAAGGTCGGAGTCGGCCTGATGTGCCGACACTGCAAGGCGCGACAGGAACTGTTTCGTCGCATCCAGGACGGCCAGATCGGCGACATCACCGAGCTCCGAGCCTACCGCATGGCCGGCCCAACCGGTTCGGCAGCCACCGGCAAGGCACCCAAGGGCGCCTCGGACCTGCTCTACCAGATCCGCCGCTTCCACGCATTCCTCTGGCTCTCCGGCGGAGCAGTCAGCGATTTCCTGATCCACAACATCGATGAATGTAGCTGGATGAAGAACGCGTTCCCGATCATGGCCGAAGCCTCCGGAGGCCGTCACTATCGCGGTGATGATATCGACCAGAACTTCGACACCTACTCGATCGAATACACCTACGCCGACGGCACCAAACTGCTCGTCAATGGCCGCACCATCCCCGGATGCAACCAACGCTTCGCCAGCTTCGCCCACGGTACCAAGGGCTCGGCTGTCATCTCGTCCCGAGGACACGCTCCCTCACGAGCACGGATCTACAAGGGATGGAACATGAACAAGGAAAACATCACCTGGAAGTGGGAAGGTCCCGAACCGAACCCGTACCAGGTCGAATGGGACGACTTGCTGACCGCGATTCGACGCGACGAACCCTACAACGAGGTCGAACGAGGTGCCGAAGCGAGCCTGGTGACCGCCATGGGACGTATGGCCGCCCACACCGGACAAATCATCACACGCGATCAAATGCTCAACTGCAAGCACGAGTTCGCACCCAACGTCGACAAACTGACGCTCGATGGACCCTCACCCCTGAAATCCAACCCGGACGGCACCTACCAGGTGCCCATGCCCGGTTTTATCAAGGACCGAGAATACGGCTCACTGGTCTAACCCAAACTCCCTCAGGGACTGGCTCACTCCCCGTCCCGAACAATCCCCTCAACCCGCACCTCAGCCGGCAGCTTCAGGTCCCCCTTCGTCCCCCGCCCGATCCGCGACCCCGCCACCAGGCCCCCTCGACCGCTCCCGGTCCACACCACCGCGTGCTCCATCCGCTTCGGCTCGCGATCGTCGGTCACCGTGCAACCGGTGATCACCGTGTCCTGGCAGTCCTCCAACAGCATCCCGTTGGGTGTGCCATCCAGGATCTGCACACCCGAAACGTTCACCCGGCGGCAGCGGACCAATTCCACCAACGCCTCGCGACGAATCGGTTCGGCGCCAGCAAGCGTATGCTGCCCCGCCTCGGCGTCCTCGATCAACACGCCCGTCAGATTGCAGTTCTGCGAATCGACCAGCCGAATCCCCGTCGCCAGTTCCGTCTTGCGGTAGTCGGGGTTGTGGCCAAAACAGTTGGGCCCGACGACGATGTTCCGAGACGACTCGATCAGCAGGTTGCGATGGTGGCCGCTGTAGATGTGGTTTCCGCTGATCACCACGCCGCGAACACTCGTCAGGTGGATATTCGTCCGCTGACTGCCAATCAGGTTGCCACTGATCGTCCACATCCCCGCCTTGTGATTCACCGTCTCGCGATCCCCGCCCGGGCTGCCAATCATGCGAATATTGGCCCCGTTGGCACTGGCGGTGGCCTGGATCGTGTTGCTGACAATCGTCCCTTCGCGAACACTGCCAGCCACCACGTCGATGTAGATTTCAGCGGTCGGCTCGTCGTCGGCCCCTTCGACTCCATGAGACGCGTTGTTGTTGTACTCGATGTCGTTGCCGGTAATCTGCAGGTTGCGGATCTCGCTATTCTCGATCCGGATCCCACCCAGCCTGCAATAGCTGATGTGGCTGTCGGCAATGATCGACTGGTGCAGGTTCACGCTGTCCAGGTGCACCCCCACGCCGGTGTTGTGATAAAAGTGGCAACCATCGATCAGCAGGTTACGAGCGCCACTGGTGACATGAACGGCCGTGTGAACCTCGCGAATCAACACGCCTGACAACGTCGGCTGCATCACTCCCAGGATCCGAATCCCGTCCGCCTTGGCATGCCGCCCTTCGATCTCGATGTCCCGCACGATCGGCATCCGCTCGTTCTGCCACTCCGCCGGCCGGAATCCGGCCGGGTCGGCTGTACTGGCATGAGTCCCCTTCAAGAAGATGGCCGGGCCGGATCCGGCCATCAGCAACTTGGCCGTTCCCAGCGACCCGTCAATCCCCGTGCGGCCGACCCGCGACAGGTCGACCTGCAGAGTGCGAGTGATCAGGTAATCGCCTCGAGTCAACTCGACACGGCCGACCCCCTCGTCGATCGCATGCTGAATCGCTTCGGTGTCGTCAGTCTTGCCGTCACCGACGGCTCCAAAATCGCGAACATTTGTCATCGTGGCAGGCTCTTGAAAATCAGTAGAATGGGTCCCACACCCTTTCTACTCGCCACCACCAACCAGCGGCAACACCGAGAGAATGGCCTACGCCGCCGGAGTTTCGCCCAGCTGCTTCAGCAAGTCGCGGATGATCCGCTCGGCCTGGTCCTTTTCGGCAATCCAGCGAGTCTGCATCTGATCCCAGTGTGACTCACCCGATGGGACCTCGGCAATCTGACGCCTGAGTTCCTCTTCCGTTTCACCAATCACTCGCTCACGCTCCACCAACCGCTCACCGTGCTCGACATAGACCTTCTGCTGCTGAGTCACCTGGGCAATGAGCTGCTTCTGAGCGTCCTCGAGATCGGTTCGCTGAGTCTGAAGCGTCTCACGCATCTGACGGTAATGACCCTCGACCGCATCACGTGCCGCCTCCAGCCGTACCGTCGCCACGTCGTCGCCCTCGCGACCCTGTTCGGCTCGGTACGACTCCAACGACTCCTCCACCGCCAACCGCAACTCAAGACTCTCGCGATGACTCCCCTCGAGCTCCTCACGCAATACCTCGATCCGCTGCTTCCGAGACTCCAAGGCCCGTGACTCGGACCTCAAATGCTCACGCAAACCGGAAACCTCCTGCCGCTGTTCCTCTCGAGTCTTCCGCCAGTTCTCGCGAGACGTCGCCAAACGCTGCTGGTGCAGGTTCAGTGACTCCTCGGCCGCTCGAGTCCTTCGCTGCAGACTCGACAAACCCTCCTCGACCAACGCTTCACGCTCCTCAAGCAGTCCCCGGCAATGAGCCAACTGACGACGCAAACCGTCCAGCATCTGCAGGCGACGCTCAAGGTCCGCACGCTGATCCTGAACCTCCTTCCGGAACACCGCCTGATCGACCTCCAGCATGCTGCGGACCTTGGCCAAATGCTCTTGCTGGAACAGGTGACGGTTCTCCATCAACGCCCGTTCCTGCTGGAGCTCACTTCGAGCCGACTCCTGCTCGGCGGCAAACGACCTACCTACCTCCTCGAGTTCTCGCTCCTGACTCCTGCGATTCAGAGCCAATTCCTGCTCCTGACCCGATTCACGCTCCGATCGCTCGGCATCGAATAACCGCACAGCACGATCGTGCTCAGACGTCTTCCTCTCCAACTCCAGCCGCTGACTCTCAACCCGACGCTTCCATTCGTCCTGGTCGCGGTCCAACTGCTTGCGCCGTGCTCGCAGCTCGTCGCCGATCACCCGCTCGGTCACCTCTTCACGCAACTCGTCGCCACGACGTGCCAAATCGGCTTCCAACTGCTTGAGTCGTGCAGAGTGTTCCGCGTCCTGAGTCGCAGCTCGAGCGACCAGTTCCTCCGACCGGACCTCCAACTTGTCACGACGTAAGTCCAGTTCCGACTGGACGTCGGCAGACAAAGATTCCTTGCGAGCCGCCAACTGCTGACAACTCGACTCGATCTCTCGCCCACGCAACGACAACTCCTCGGACCCCTGCTCCAATTGACGCTCCCGTCGCGACAAGTCCTCGGCGCGAGCCTCCAAGGACTCCTGCTCCTGACGAACCGCCAGACGACCGCTGCGACGCTCCTGGTCCAGCTGCGAAAGCTGAGAATTCAGACTGCTCTCGCGACGATCCAACTCGCTGACCTGAGTCTGCAAGTGACCGGCAATCTCGCTGGCCTGCTCCAACAACCGCTGACTCGTACCCGAACCAACGGCCGACTCGGACGCCGATGAAGAGTCCACCGATGAAGCTGGCTGGGAAGCTGGCT
>Ga0115002_10001343_pt1 | contig 33874 bp, 33 predicted proteins | sample ArcticOcean_MG_C_8_FD_89576 | JGI IMG/M metagenome (GOLD analysis project Ga0115002, IMG submission 89576) | Marine microbial communities from western Arctic Ocean - ArcticOcean_MG_CB11_86 | ecosystem: Environmental > Aquatic > Marine > Oceanic | place: Arctic Ocean: Canada Basin | collected... | reverse complement strand
TGCGTAAGCCTCGAAACACTGCGCGCGATCTCGGCGATGCCCTGCAAGCCGAGTGCTGCGGCCATGACCGGGATCAGCGTTTTCACGAGAAAGACACCCGGCAGACCGCCGGGTTCAGCAGAGCTTTCTTGCAGCGACCAGGTGAATTGAACGTAATCGAGGCTGCTGACGATGACAAAACCGCAAAATGGGAGCAGGAAAAATACAGCGCCAACCAGGTCAATTACAGCGCGGGCACGTTCGCTCAGGCGCTGATACACAATATCCACGCGAACGTGCGCGCCGTGCCTAAGCGCATATGGGATGCCCAGCATGATGACGAGTGCGTGCATGTAGATGACCGACTCCTGCAGAGCGATCGTGCCCGCATCGAAGACATAGCGGATGACCACGACAGCACACGTGACGCCAACCATGGCAAGGGTTAGCCAGGCGACGGTCCTGCCGGTGAGGTCGGCGATGCCGTCGAGGACACGTGCAAGGGTGTTCACTGATGGGCTATTTGATGTTGAGCAAGCATTGTTGAGCGTGGATTTCAGAGATTAGCGTGTTTAGAACAGATCAATCGCGATGCCGCTAAAGATCGCGAGTCCCACCCAGTTGTTGTTGAGAAATGCGGCAAAGCTCCCCTCTCGGCTTTGGCGTCGGATCAGATATTGCTGATACAGGAGCAGGAGTCCTCCGGCGAAAACGCCCGCAAAGTAAGACCAGCCCGCATCCGTGATGCGTGCGACCAGTAGCAGGCAGATGATGAAGAGTGCCTGCAGTGCGCCGATCATCACGCGATCCATGTCACCGAACAGGATGGCGGTCGACTTGATGCCAATCCGGATGTCATCGTCACGATCGATCATGGCGTATTGGGTGTCGTAGGCAACGATCCAAACCGCGGTTGCGACGAACAGCAGCCAGCCGAGCTGAGTTACTTCGCCCACGGATGCGGCGAATGCCATGGGGATGCCCCAGGCAAATGCGATCCCGAGTACGGCTTGTGGCATGTAGGTAAGTCGCTTCATGAAAGGGTAGGTGCCCGCGATGATCACCGCGAGAACGGCGAGGCTCAGGGTCAGCGTGTTCGTCGTCAGGACGAGGGTCAGCGCGATGAGAAGCAGCGTGCCCATGAGTATCAGTGCGTCGCTGACCTCAAGTGCGCCGGTCGCAAGCGGGCGTGTCGCGGTGCGAGCGACGGCGCCGTCAAGGTCCCTGTCGGCGAGATCGTTGGCGATGCAGCCGGCCGAGCGGGTGAGGATGACGCCCAGGGTAAAGACCGTGAAGAGATGCCATCCGGGCCAGCCGCCGTTCGCCATCCACAGACCCCAGAGCGTTGGCCACAACAGGAGTCCGATACCAATCGGACGGTTGAGGCGCGTGAGCGCGATGAAATGTGGCAGTTTCGGGAAACGGGTGTGCAGGCGTTTCGACGGCTGACCGATGCTGCGAACCAGACGGCGAAAGGGTGGAAGGATCAGGCTGGAGATCCGGGGCATTTCCTGATTCACCGTCCGAAATTGGGTAGTATACGTCGCTTCCCGGCCACGGAAGCAGGCGTTGGTTCAGCTTCCATTCCACTGGCGCCATCATCGCCTGGCCGAATAGCAAACCGGAAAACCGCCCTCGCCCAAAGGGTCGGCAGAGGAATCACCATGAAGAAGTGGCAATGCATCGTCTGTGGATTCATCTACGACGAGGCCGAAGGCAATGAAGATGAAGGGCTCGCCCCGGGCACGCGGTGGGACGACGTGCCCGATGACTGGATTTGCCCCGAGTGTGGTATCGCCAAGGCCGACTTCGAAATGATCGAGATGGATTAGGCCGGAAACCCTCAGGCTGGAGAGTCCAATGGACCGAACTGCGCTAACACGAAATATCGTCATCGGCATGGTCGCGGGTCTTGCCCTCGGCTCGGTTTTCCATTGGCTCGATCTGTCGCCTGACTCGGTGCTGATTGCGTTCGGCGTCGACGGCGTGCTGGACACCGGTGGCCAGATCTTTGTGCGTAGTCTCAAACTCCTGGTTGTGCCACTGGTCTTTGTTTCGCTGGTTTGTGGTGCGAGTAATCTTGGCGGTGGCGGCGGTATGGGTCGCATCGGCCTCAAGACGTTGGCCCTCTATCTGATGACGACGGCGATTGCGATTACGCTGGCGCTGCTTACGGCGACGATCGTTCAGCCGGGCGTCGGCATCGATCTTGCGGCGGGTAGCGAGTTTGTGGCGCGGGATAGTCCCTCGCTGAAGGCCGTCATCATCAACATATTCCCGACCAACCCGATCAAGGCGATGGCTGACGGGAACATGCTGCAGGTAATCGTCTTTGCGATTCTGGTCGGCATCGCCATCACCCATTGCGGTGAGCCGGGCGCACGTGTCCGGTCCATGTTGCTGGACTGGAACGAGGTCATCATGGCGCTTGTTCTGATGTTGATGAAAGTCGCGCCGATCGGGGTCTTCTGCCTGATGACGACGCTTTTCACCAAGATGGGCTTCTCGGCGATTTTGGATCTCGCGAAGTATTTCTTCACGGTTGCGTTCGTATTGTTACTGCACTTCACCGGCACCTTTGGCCTCATGATCCGCTTCATGGCGCGCTTGAATCCGGTCACCTTTGTCAGCCGTATGGCGCCTGTGATGGCCTACGCATTTTCGACATCCAGCAGCAACGCGACGTTGCCGGTGACACTGGAGACGGTTGAGAAACGCATCGGTGTGAAAAACGAGATCGCGTCTTTCACCGTGCCGCTTGGCGCAACGATCAACATGGATGGCACTGCGATCATGCAGGGCGTCGCGACGGTATTTATTGCGCAGGCGTTCAACGTCGAGATCTCGATGGTCGGCTATCTCACCGTCATCGCGACCGCAACACTCGCCTCGATCGGCGCGGCCGGAGTCCCCGGCGTCGGGCTCATCACACTGGCACTTGTACTAGAGCAGGTTGGACTGCCGGTGGAGGGAATCGCGCTGATCATCGGCGTTGACCGCTTACTCGACATGATGCGTACAGCGGTAAACGTGACGGGTGACGCCACAGTCTCGACCATCGTTGCGCGCAGCGAAGGCAAGTTTGACGAATCGATCTTCGATCGCGAGACCGCAGCGGAGCCAAGTTAGCAGGCCGCTGAGCGGGATGAGGCGCGCGACACGGAAAAGTGCACGAAAGCGGATCCATCCACATCTGACACTCAGACCTGGCCGAGAAGCTCGGGTTCGGTCAACCAGCGCCGGATAAGTTGCTCGGCGACCTCATGATCGGACGCCATGAGTTCATCGGACTGGGTTTTCACATTCGGTAGCAGCGCCCGGTCGCGGATGAGGTCCGCAACGCGGAACGCCAGACTGCCAGCCTGGCGATTGCCGAGCACCTCGCCCGGGCCGCGCAACTCAAGGTCCATCTCTGCGATCCTGAAGCCATCATTGGTCTCTCGCATGACGTTCAGACGCTTCTGCGCGGTCACGGAAAGTGGTGTGCCGTAAAGCAGCAGGCAGTGGCTGTGCTGACTGCCACGCCCGACGCGCCCTCTCAACTGGTGCAATTGTGCGAGCCCAAGGCGCTCCGGATTGTCGATGATCATCAGGCTGGCGTTCGGCACGTCGACACCGACCTCGATGACTGTCGTCGCGACCAGCAGATGTGTTTCACCGCTTTTGAACCGATCCATCGCGGCAGTTTTGTCCTGAGGTTTCATGCGGCCATGGATCAGCCCGACCTGTAACTCCGCGAGGGCGCGCGCGAGATCGTCCGCCGTTGTCTCCGCTGCTTTGAGTTCGTCGTCATCGGTGTCGTCGATTAGCGTGCACACCCAGTACGCTTGTGCGCCTGACTTGCACGCCGCGCGGACACGGCTGATGACCTCGTCGCGGCGACCGCCTGAGACGACGCTGGTTGTGACCGGTAGGCGGCCGGGTGGCAATTCATCGATAACCGATGAGTCCATGTCCGCGTACAGGCTCATCGTCAGCGTTCGTGGAATCGGCGTTGCAGTCATGATCAACTGGTGTGGGTGCAGGTCGCCATCAACCCCCTTGCGCAGTAGTTCCATCCGCTGCTGGACGCCAAATCGGTGTTGCTCGTCGATCACGACCAGACCCAGCTTTCGGAACGAGACATCTGCCTGAAAGAGTGCATGAGTCCCGATGACGATCGACGCCGTGCCGGTAGCAATCAGCGCCATCTGCTGGCTCCGGGCTTTGCCTTTGACCTTGCCCGAGAGCCAGGCGATCGTGACGTCGCTGTCTTCGAACCAGCGCGTAAAGTTGAGATAGTGCTGCTCGGCCAGGATCTCGGTCGGCGCCATGATTGCGCTTTGATAACCACTCTCGAGTGCGTGGACCGCCGCGAGTGCAGCGACCACCGTCTTGCCTGATCCCACATCACCCTGAAGCAGGCGTAACATCGGCTGCTGGGCCACCATGTCCTGCGCGATCTCGCCGGCGACCCGTCGTTGAGCGCTGGTCAATGGAAACCCAAACCCGGAAACTGCTTTTTGATATTGTTCCGAGGGCGGCCGCATTGGGGGCGCTTCGAGGCTCGCCAGATGTTCGCGGACAAGGCGCAGCCCACAGCGATGCGCAACCAACTCTTCAAAGGCGAGCCGTTGCTGCGCCGGGTGTGCGCCTTCGAGCAGCGCCGTGAGGTCGGCGTCTCCTGGTGGCTGATGCAGGAGTCCGAGGGCGTCTGCGAGCGACAGTTGTGCACTCGGCGGATTCGCCGCTGCGGTGTCGGCCAGAAGGTCTGGCAGCAGAAAGCCGTCCTGCAGGCGTTGCAGGGCGTCATTGATCCAAAGGCGCATGCGCGACTGGGTGATGCCGGCCGTCACGGGATAAACGGCAGTCAGGGTCTCCGGCAATGTGTCCTGCGGGCCGATGACCTGGTATTCTGGGTGGTACATCTCGAGGCCCGATGCTGCCTGTCGCGCTTCGCCGAAGCACCGTATCCGCGTGCCCCGTTGCAAATTATTCTGCTGAGCCTTGGAGAAGTGATAGAAGCGCATGCCGAGCGTTCCCGTCGTGTCCTGAATCAGACAGAGCAGGCTGCGACGTCGACCAAAGACCACGTCAGCGCCGACGACTTCGCCTTCGGCGACGGCCTCGGCCCCGTGTCGCAGCGAGCCGAGCGCCGTCACCCGGGTCCGGTCTTCGTAGCGGTGCGGCAGGTGAAAGAGCAGGTCTGACAAGGACTGGATGCCGATCTTCGCAAGCTTCTGAGCGACCGATGGGCCGATGCCCTTCAATCGCTGAATCGGAATGTCTTCGCTCACGACCGGACTTGTGACGCGGGTCCGGGATTGGCCGCGGCACGATCGTTCGTGGAGATACCCTGGTCAGTTGCGGGCGCGAACAATGCGATGGATGCCCTTGATGGTGCGGATGCGTTTGATGATCTTGGCGAGGTGATCGCGGCTCTTTGCGCCGAGTGTCACGAGCACGGTGCCGAGGTGTGCATCCTTTTCAGTCAGGCTGATCCGTTCGATGCTGGCGTCGGCCGTTGCGATTGTGGATGCGAGGACCGCGATCATGCCTTTGCCGTTTTCGAACTCGCAGCGCAGATCAACGGCAAACTCCTGATCCAACTCGGACTCCCATCGAACCGCGACGGTCTCTTCCTTTTTCGGGCCGAATTCGTGCACATTCCTGCACCCTTCCATGTGCACGACGATGCCGCGGCCGGCGCTGAGATGTCCCGTGATCGGGTCGCCGGGTATCGGCCGACAGCATTTTGCGAATTGCACGACGACGCCTTCGGTGCCGCGGATCGCGAGCGGTGGATGCGGCACCGGGCTGCTGGCGTGCGTATCACTAGCGTCGGCATCGCCCGCTACAGCGAGTAGCCTGCGGGCAATGAGCGCTGCCATCTGGTTGCCGAGACCGATCGCCTCAAGCAGTTCGTCAAAGTTTTGGAAGCTGCGCTCGGCCAGCGTGTCGGCCAGCGAGTCGTCATCGACCGTGTCCAGTGACGCGTTCAGCGAACGCATCGCGCGCTCCAGAAGTCGGCGACCGAGGGAAACCGATTCCGACTTCTCTCGATTCTTGAGGGCATCCCGGATGCCGCTCCGGGCCTTGCCGGTGATGACAAACGAGAGCCATGCCGGGTTGGAACCTGCGCCCGGCGCGTTGACGATCTCGACCGTCTGCCCGCTTTCGAGCGTTGTCGAAAGCGGTGCCAGGCGGCGGTCTATGCGGCACGCGACGCAGGTGTTGCCGATGTCCGTATGCACCGCATAGGCAAAGTCGACCGGTGTAGCGCCCTGGGGCAAGTTGAAGATCTCGCCAAGCGGGCTAAAGATGTAAACCTCATTCGGAAAAAGGTCCATCTTGACGTTCTCGATGAACTCCATCGAATTGCCAGTGCTCTGCTGGATCTCAAGCAGCCCCTTCATCCATTCCCGTGCGCGATTCTGGTTTCGCTGGGCGTCATCCCCGGTCTTGTACAGCCAATGTCCGGCGATGCCGTTGTTGGCGACCGCGTCCATTTCGACGGTGCGGATCTGAATCTCGATTGGGATACCGTGCATGCCGAAAAGGGTCGTGTGCAGCGACTGGTAGCCATTGACCTTGGGGATCGCGATGTAATCCTTGAAGCGGCCCGCAACCGGCTTGTACAGATTGTGCACAACGCCGAGTGTGCGGTAGCAGGTGTCAACGTCGCTGACGACGATTCGAAAGGCGTAGACGTCCATGATCTCGGTGAACGACCGATGCTTGGCGCGCATCTTGTCGTAGATGCTGTACAGGTGCTTCTCGCGTCCAAAGACCTCAGCTTCGATGTTTTCTTGCCCGATGGTGGCCTCGAGCGACGTTAGAATCTGGCTGACGACCTCACGACGATTGCCGCGTGCGCGTCGGACGGCGCGTTCGATCATCGATGCGCGTAGTGGGTACAGGGCTTTAAAGCCCAGCTCCTCGAACTCGATGCGAATGGCGTTCATTCCCAGGCGATTGGCGATCGGTGCGTAGATCTCCAGCGTTTCCTTGGCGATGCGTCGCCGCTTCTCGCGCGATAATGCGCCGAGGGTCCGCATGTTGTGCAGCCGATCGGCGAGTTTCACGAGGATGACGCGGACGTCTTTCGCCATCGCGAGGGTCATCTTCTGGAAATTTTCCGCCTGGGCGTGTGCCCGGCTTTCGAAGATATTGTTGAGCTTGCTAACGCCATCGACGAGGTCTGCCACCTCGTTGTCGAATTCTTTGCCGAGCGTGTGCTTGGCAACGCCGGTGTCTTCGATCACGTCATGCAGGAGCGCGGCCATCAAGCACTGGTGGTCCATGTGCATGTCCGCGAGGATGGCGGCAACAGCGAGTGGATGGGTGATGTAGGGGTCGCCGGAATGACGTTTCTGATCCCCGTGTGCGCGTTCAGCGAAGTCGTACGCGCGACGTACCTGCCCGATTTGCTCGCTAACCAGATATCCGGACAGGTCTGTTGATAGCGAATCGATAGTTAACACGGTCTCGACACCTCTGCGGTACTGAGGCCGGACCCAGGATGGTTGGGCTGAGAGTGGGATGGGCGAGCCATCTGGCTGCTGCTCTGAAACCCGAATTCTTGCGGGCGCAGGACAGGCAATAGGGTCGAGTCTTGAAAGCGGGGGTCTTGAAAACTGATGACGGGGGAACTGAAACCAGGAGAGCTGAAGGCAGGGTTAAAGGCAGAAGAGCTGAAGTCGGGAGAGCTGAAGCCAAGAAAGGAAACGATGCCCGCCGGAATGGCTGCCGGCGGGCAGGTAATCGAGCGCGGTTTGGCCCGATTAAAAGCTGGGTTCGAGGTGGTCAAATCCTTCCTGTCCATCCGGCATCAGAGGGTCGGTCTCCTCGTACTCCGGGGCTTCGAGAATCGATGCATTGATGTGCCCTTCCGCGATCTCGCGTAGCGCGATGACGGTCGGCTTGTCATTCTCGATGGGCACGCGGGGCTCTTTGCCTTCATTGGCGAGCTGTCGGGCCCGCTTGCTTGACACCATCACCAACTCGAAGCGGTTCTCAACGTTTTCGAGGCAGTCTTCGACAGTTACGCGGGCCATAGGCGGATGCTCCTGAAGGGCGTTTGCAGAACCGCGCAGTGTACCCAATGATGATGGACCAAGAAAGGGCCGGATCGCTTTAAAGCTGCGCGTTTGGTGGATTCTGGTCAGCTTGTCAGCAGCTCTTTGATCAAGTCCTGACGCAGCGGTCGCTGGGTTTGCATGCGGTGGTTGTCGCCGCGCCCTTTGATGATGGCTGCGAGCACCTTGAGTGCGTCGCTGAAATTGTCGTTTACGACCAGGTAATCAAAGTCAGCGTAGTGGGATATTTCGTCCCGGGCGGCCGCCATGCGACGTTCGATGGTGTCTGCGTCGTCCTGCCCGCGCCCGGTGAGCCGGTCTGACAAGCTGGCGAGCGATGGCGGCAAAATGAAGATCGAGCGGCACGCACGGACCGAGGCGCGGATTTGCGCAGCGCCTTGCCAGTCTATCTCGAGAATGACGTGCTGATTGTGCTGCGTCACGCGCTTAACCTCGGTGCGGCTGGTGCCGTAAAGGTTGCCGAACACCTCGGCGTGCTCGACGAATTCGTCCGCGGCGACCATTGCGTGAAAGCGTTTGCTGTCGATGAAGTGATAGTTGGTCCCGTCGACCTCGCCGTCCCGTCGGTCGCGTGTTGTATGCGACACGACCACCGTCACCGCGCTCAGCGTCCGTCGCAATTCGCGGACAAGCGACGTCTTGCCGGCGCCAGACGGCGCAGACACGACGACTACATTGCCGGATGTCGCTGACTCTGCCATCACGCGTCGCTCATTCGATGTTCTGCACCTGCTCGCGCATCTGTTCGATCAGCACTTTGAGGTCAACGGCGGAGAGGGTCATGCTGATGGCGGCCGCTTTGGACCCGAGCGTATTGGCTTCGCGATTGAACTCTTGCATTAGGAAGTCGAGGCGTCGACCGATGCCGCCAACCTTGCCAAAGCACGCCGCCGTTTCTTGCAGGTGGGCGTCCAGCCGGTCGAGTTCCTCGTCAATGTCAGCTTTTTGCACCTGGATGGCGACCTCCTGTTCCAGTCGACCCGGATCAACATCGACGTCGAGGTCTGCGAGGCGCGATTGCAGCCGCTCAAGGAGGCGTCGATTAATCGCCGGCATGTTGGCCCGGACGTCGTCGATGACCTGTTTGATGTCGCCGAGACGTGCCCGCAGCGCCTGCTCGAGCTCTGCGCCTTCGCGTTCGCGCATGCGTGAGAGTGACGCAATCGCAAGCTGGAAGCCCGCCATCGCGGCAGCGGCAGCGGCAGTGGCATCCACCGACTCGGTGTCTGTGATCCCGGGCATGCGGAGCAGTTCATGGGGGTCCGGGGTCAGCTCAGTTTCGAGCAGACTCGACATCTCCTGGATCACTCGATGGACGTCGCGCATCGCGTCGGCGTTGAGATGGATGGTGCGTCCATCGGTATCAGCGTCGAACTTCAGATGGCATTCGATCTTGCCGCGAACCAATTGCGCTTTCAGCGCGTCACGCAGGTCCCCTTCGATGTTGCGGACCACCTCCGGCAACCGAAACGAGGGTTCCAGGTAGCGATGATTGACCGCCCGTAATTCCCACGTCAGCGTGCCGCCGCTGAAGCTGGTGGCGTGTCGGGCAAAGCCGGTCATACTTCGGGTCATTGAATTCTCGCTGCACTGGAAATGTCTGCGGCGAAGGAGTCGGCGTTGGCGCTTGCGAGATCGCCGAGGCTTAGCGCGTGCTGCCGCAATGGGTCAGAAGTATAATGGAAGTTTTGCGGGCGGGAAGTGAGATGGGGTCAGACGAAAAGACGAGCGGGACGGCGGGCTTGCGTGATGTCACGATAGAGCGGCATTTTACAAGCCATGCTGAAGGATCGGTGTTGATCGGCTTTGGCGAAACACGGGTCATTTGTACCGCGAGCATCGACGCGGGCGTGCCGGGCTTCCTGCGCGGCAGTGGCAAGGGCTGGATCACTGCCGAATATGGCATGTTGCCGCGCTCGACCAATACGCGCATGGACCGGGAGGCCGCCCGGGGCAAACAGGGAGGCCGGACGGTCGAGATCCAGCGTTTGATCGGACGCGCATTGCGCGCAGCCGTGGACCTCGACCGGCTCGGCGAGTACACCATTCGGATTGACTGCGACGTCATTCAGGCCGATGGCGGCACCCGTACCGCGTCGATCACCGGTGGATGCATCGCGCTGTACGATGCGCTCGCGAGTCGCTCCCTCGTGGATGCCGCGTTCCTGGGCTGGGTCGCAGCGGTGTCGGTGGGGATCGTGGGCGGTGTGCCGGTGCTCGATCTTGAGTATGCGCAGGACTCCACAGCGGATACCGACATGAACGTTGTGATGGATGACAACGGCGGCTTCATTGAGGTGCAGGGCACCGCCGAGGGTGCGGCCTTCAGCGGGGATGAGTTGTCGACGATGCTCGGTCTCGCGGAGGGCGGGATCGCTCAGCTAATCGAAAAGCAACGGGCGAGTGTCGCGTAGGTGGACGCCTACCAGAGGGACTTCATCGAGTTTGTGCTCGACAATGAAGCGCTGACCTTTGGTAAGTTCACGTTGAAGTCGGGTCGTGTGAGTCCCTACTTCTTCAATGCCGGGAAATTCGCGAGCGGTCTTAGCCTTGCACGTTTAGGTGGCTTCTACGCCGACGCGCTGCTCGCGAGCGGCTTGCCGTTTGACGTGCTGATGGGCCCCGCCTACAAGGGGATTCCGTTGGTTGCGACGACGGTCGTTGCCCTTGCCACGCGTGGACATGATGTGCCCTACGTGTTCAACCGCAAAGAAGCGAAAGACCATGGTGAAGGCGGCCGCTTCGTCGGCGCGCAACTGGCCGGGCAAATCGTCCTGGTCGACGATGTCATCACGTCCGGCAAAGCCTTCAGGGAGGTCTTGCCCCTCATCACAGAGATGGGTGCGACCGTGTCTGGGGCGCTCGTTGCCATTGATCGGCAAGAGCGCGGCCGGGGCGACAGGTCAGCCATTCAGGAGGTGGAAGACGACTTTGGTATGCGTGTGACAAGTGTTGTCAAGCTTGGCAATATCGTTGATTATCTTCGCGATCACGGCGAATACGGACCGCAACTTGAGGCCGTGGAGCAGTACCGTTCGACGTTCGGCGTCTCGTCTGACTGATCGGCGCCAACATCTAATTTCACAAAAGGATGACTTGTTCCTGTCAGCCATGGACCTGAATCCGGTATCTAGTTCCTGTCTAAAAATTGTCATCCTGACGATTCTTGGGGGTCGGTTTGCACGCAAACCTCGCATGATCTTGCAGACAAGAGGCTTGCAGAAAAGAGCCCTGCGGAAAATGGCGGTGCATCCCTGCACCGCTCGTCAGTGCCCGTCCCAGAACAGAGTTCTGGGACAGGAACTAACTAAGAAACGCCACCGCGTCCGGTAGTTGCGGCTGCTGATCGTTCTGATCGCAGGTGCAATGTGCCCCTGGTGCATGCCGAGTTGTACAAGTACGTTAATGAGGATGGCGTGACCGTACTCGACAGCCACGTCCTTGCGCGCTACGTGAAGAATGGATACACAATCCTGAGTCTGAACGGCCGGGTACCCGAAGTAGTACCCGGCGCGCTGACGACGAGTGAGATTCGCGTACGCGATCTGCGCCTTGAAGAAGAGGCAAAGGTCGAGCGTCGCCGACGCGCCCAGCAACTGGCGGACAACAACCTGCTGCTATACAGTACACCGGCGGACGTGATGCGCGCCCGCGACACGAAACTGGCGAGCATCGACAATTTCATCAGCACACACCGCGGCAACCTCATCCGGTTGCAGGGACAGCAACGCAATCTTGAAGCGGATGCTGCCGATATCGAGCGAGCGGGTGGTACGTTGTCGAAGGAGCGCCTGGGCCGCCTGCGCACCATTGATAACCGTATCAAACAAATCATGGGCGAGATCAAAGAGAAGCAGGACGAGAAGAGAGAACTCGAGGTGTCTTTTTCGGCGGACTTGAAGCGTGTTCGCGAACTCTTTGAGGGTCCGCCGGCCCGTTAGCCTTCTTTTGTTACCCGGTATGACCGGCCGGCGAATGCTCAAAACATGCCGCCGCGAGCATCTGCCATTGTTCAGGCCAGCCGGCCATGGGGTTGCGGCTGAAGTCGCTGCGAACATACTGGCTGATCCGCCCTTCTACGGCTGCGAGCATCAGGTTGGCCCGTGGCGCAACATCGTCCCCGGCCATTGCCGGTTCATCGTGCAGGGTGGATTCGCGAAGGATCTGCCGCAACTGGGTCTCGATGCGATCGAACAATTGGCTGACCCGCAATCGCAGTCGTTCGGTTTCACCGGCCAGCGGGTCGCCGGTCAGGATGCGGGTGATGCCCGGATTGCGTTGGGTAAAGGTCAGCAGCAGCAGGAGCGTGCGTTCACACTTCTGTTCGGTCGAAAGGGGTTCGACCAGGATGCGCGAGATGCGACTGAAAATCGTGTCCTCGATGAATTCAATCAGCCCCTCAAACATTTTGGCTTTACTGGGAAAATGCCGATAAAGGGCCGCCTCGGAAACGCCCACCTGGCGAGCGAGTCCGGCGGTGGTGATGCGCCGGCCGGGGGCTTCCTCAAGCATCTGGGCAAGCGCGCCCAGAATCTGCTCACGCCGCGATGGCGTGTCGTCATCCTTGCTGCTTCCCATTAGTGTCCCGTTGGGATTGAAATCCCGTTTAGATCGATGCTGACGTAATCAGGGTGCCGACGCCTTCGTTGGTCAACACTTCGAGCAGCACGGCATTGGCCACCCGGCCGTCGACGATGTGCGCACTGGTGACACCGTTGGTCACGGCGCTGAGCGCACACTCGATTTTCGGCAACATACCGCCGCTGATCGTGTCGTCCGCAATCAACCCGTTGACATCGTCTCGGGTCAGCCTGGATATTAAATCGCCATTGCCGTCTTCGAGGCCGGCAACATTCGTTAGCAAGATGAGCTTCTCGGCGTTTAATTCCTCGGCGACCTTCCCAGCCACAAGGTCTGCGTTGATGTTGTAGGTCTCATTGTCCGCGCCAACGCCGATGGGAGCGATCACCGGGATGATGTTGTTTTGCGTCAATGCGTCGAGTATCTTGCGATTGATCGATGCCACCTCACCGACATGACCGATGTCGATCTGTTCATCCTTGTCGCCATCGGCCCGGTAGATATACATTTTTCTGGCCTTGATCAACGTGCTGTCTTTGCCGGTCAGCCCAACCGCATCGCCGCCATGCTGGTTGATGAGATTGACGATGTCCGGGTTTACGAGTCCGCCCAGGACCATCTCTACGACGTCCATGGTCGCGTCATCGGTGACGCGCATGCCGTCGAGGAAGCGGGACTCAATGTTGAGGTCAGCCAGCAACTTGCCAATCTGGGGACCGCCCCCGTGGACGATGATCGGGTTCAGTCCGACCAGCTTCATAAAGACGATATCGCGAGCGAAGCTATGCTTCAGGCTGTCTTCAGTCATCGCGTTGCCACCATATTTGATGACGAAGGTCTTGCCGGTGAATGCCTGAATGTAGGGAAGCGCCTCAGTCAACACTCTAGCGATGTTGAGGGCGGCGCTGGCATCGAGTGTCATTAGCTTGTTTCTGGGTGGCCACGAAGCCGACATGATACCTGTTTCAGGTTGTCAGAACGGCAATTCGAGACTGTCGTCTATCGCGTAGATGCGGTCCCTGAACGTCGCCTGGATTCGCCCCAACGCCTCGTCCGTGTCTGCTTCGAAGCGCAGGGTCAGTTCGGCACCTGTATTGGACGCGCGCACAAGTCCCCAACCGTCTTCATAGTCGATCCGCAGGCCGTCGAGGTCGGTGATCGTGCCGCCTTCAAATTCCCCGCTCTCGAGTAGCGCGGCGACGATCTCGAATTTTTGCAATTCGCCGGCTTTAACATGGGTCTCAGGCGTTCCGATCGTCGTTGGAAACGCCGCCATCAGTTCGGTCAGTGAGGCGGATGACGAACCAACGACCTCAAGCAGTCGGGCGCCGGAATAAAGCGCGTCGTCGAAACCGAACCATCGTTCCGAGAAGCAGATGTGGCCCGTCAGTTCGCCGCCCAGTGCGGCGCTGGTTTCCTTTACTTTGGCTTTCAGAAAGGAATGTCCACTACGACACATAATCGGCCGGCCGCCGAAACTACTGATGATGGTGTTGAGCGCTCGAGTGCACTTTATGTCGTAGACCACGTCTGAACCGGGGTTGCGTGAAACGCCGTCTTTTGCGAACAGCATGAGGAGGCGATCTGGCGAGATGATCGTGCCCTCGCTGTCGACTGCCACCAGGCGGTCGCCGTCGCCGTCGAACGCGAGACCCAGGTCGGCACCTTCCTCGGTGACGACGCGCTGCAATTCGGCGAGGTTAGCGAACACCGTGGGATCCGGAGGGGGGGTGGTTCGGAAACTCGCCGTCCACGTCACAAAATAATGGAATGACATCACAGCCCAGCGTCGAGTAGAGCTCGGGGGCGATGTTGCCTGCAACCCCATTGCCGCAATCGACAACGACCTTTAGCGGTTGTGCGACGACGACGTCGTCGGCGATCGCGTCCATGTAGTCGTCAACAATGTCAGCCTCGGACAGGGCACCGTCGCCCTCTGAGAGATCGCCGTTGACGGCGTAGTCGTACAGGCTGCGGATCTCCTCGGGTGTCAGGGCATCGCCGGCGAGGACGATCTTGAAGCCGTTTTGATCTGGCGGGTTGTGCGACCCGGTGACGATTACGCCGGATGTTGCATCTGAATTGTGCGTCGCGAAATAGACCAGCGGTGTGGGCACCACGCCGATGTTGATGACGTCATGACCGGAAGCGAGCAAGCCGCGGATCAGGGTCTCGCTGACGTCCGGACTTGAGACCCGTCCGTCTGCCCCGACGACGATTGCCTGTTCGCCTTTTTCTTCGGCCAGCGTGCGGATCGCGAGTCCGATGTTGTAGATCACATCTTCGGTTAGTGTTTCGTTTACGACGCCGCGAATGTCGTAAGCGCGGAAGATGGTCAGCAGCGCGTCGTCGTCGCCTTCAGGGTTCAATTCCTCTTCTTCAATGTCGAGGTCGTCTTCGGAGATGTCCTCAATCATGCCTGTCGAGTCTGGGGGCGCTGGTCGATCTTCAACCATCTGGATCGCAACAGACGCATGCGGTTCGACCGCTGGCACGGGGGTTGGGGTGGGTGCCGTCGCTGGTGCTGGCGCCGGCGAGGGACTGAGCTCCCCGAGCTTGCTGTCGAGGACCAGGAACTGTGTAAAGCGGTACGCGCGTGATGCGTTGTAGCCGCCACCGGCTGCCCCGCTCATTTGCACCGACAATTGGATCGCGTCGTTATTGATCGCTGCCCGCGCCTGCAAGACGCCGACGGCGAGTCCGCCGAGTGCCAAAAGGAAGAGAACGCCTGGCGCGATCAGCAATGCGGGGACGTCAGTCACCTGGGCATGCGCAAGGTCGGCATTGGGCCGCAAACTGACTTGCCAATGGGGCGTCGCAGTACCAACGACGTGCGCGGGCCCGTTCGTCGGGTTCTTGCCGCCCGCGATGATCACCGAGGGTTCGGCGTCGCCGAACGCCTGCAGAAGCTGCGCCTCGCCCGGGATGTCGGCTACCCATGCGCCACTGAGGGAATGGATGTCCAGATAGACAAAGAGGGTGCCTTTGATGTTGTCAGAGCCCGGCAAGACGATCGGTGCCGCGCTCGTCAGCATCCAGCGAGAGTTGGCGGACAGCGCCTCCAGAAACACGGCCTCGCCAGCCTCGGCGCGGTTAACGAGATCGAGCGACGGGTAGGAGAAGGCCGGGATGGTGTCCCGTTGTACCTGAGCGGCTCCTCGCGGAAAAAGGCGAACCCGGATCGCGTTGGGGATTTGCTCGGTGAGGCTCGACTCTTCAAGCAACAGGACAGTCGGGTCGCCTGAGTCCAGTATCTTGCTGAGACGTAGTGAACCTGCGATACCGTTCAGTTGCGTCGATATCGTCGACTGGCTTGCGTTGATGCGGGACGCGAGGGCTCGGGCCTCCGCGTCGATGAGTGCCTGGCGATGATTGCTATCAATGTTGCCCTTGACCATGACGATCGTAAGGACGAGCGCAATGACGAATCCGGCCGCGATGGCGACGAGCGGGATAAGGCCGAGTCGAATCAGATCTTTCACGTACGGGTGCAGCGGCTGGTGGGAGGGCCCTTCTGCGGAATTGTCCCGCAGCCTCCATTTTGTTGATCGTTAACTGTGTTGATCGTTAACTGACTGTCGAACTGACCTGAGAGATCGAGGAATATTCACCAGTGGAGACCGGGCGTTTCCTTCCTGCTGTCAATCCACTGGCCAGGCGCATCCTGTAGGCGAGGCGTCGTTGTTGCTTCGGCGATGTTTCGGGTTCGCCTGGTTGGACGTTGGGTTTCTTCACGGTCAAAAGCCGTGTCGTTGTCCGTATACCTCTCTCTGACGTGACGGTTTGACGCGACCGTCGACGCGAAAAAGCCCGGCCAGACCGGTCGAATATGTTGTTTATAGTGGCAGTCGAGGTCAAGCGGGTCGATTGTCCTGTTTGGCGTCAGGTTTACTGAAAGAGTGCGCGCCACACTCGCACGTCATTTCAGGTTAATGATCACCGGTTAATGATCGCGGGTTAATGTCGCCCCTCGGCCATCTCACGACGCGATTTGCCGTCGGCAGCTAAGTTCGCCCCGAAGAACCGAACCCGTCGGAGCCTCGATCGGTTTCGCTGAAGACCTCGACAATGTCGAGCCGCGCCTGCACCACAGGAACCAGAACAAGCTGCGCGAGGCGTTCGGCGGGTTCAATCGTAAAGGGGGATTGACCGCGGTTCCAACACGAAATCATCAATTCGCCCTGATAGTCCGAGTCGATCAGGCCGACCAGATTGCCAAGGACGATACCGTGCTTATGGCCGAGTCCTGACCGCGGCAGAATCACGGCCGCGAGGTCGGGGTTGCCGATGTAAATCGCGATGCCGGTTCCAATCAGCGTCGTTTCGCCGGGTGCCAGATGCACTGGATCATCGATGCAGGCGCGCAGATCAAGCCCCGCTGAGCCGGACGTGGCATAAGACGGAAGGGGAATCGTGTCGCCGATGCGCGGGTCAAGGCAGCGGACCTGCAGTGCCGTTGGCGCGGTCATGCGACGGGTTGTGCGAGCGTGTCACTTGCCGGCGTGGTCAGACGGTTGCTGATCATCTCTACGATGCGCGACGAAATCGTTCGTTTGGAGGCCCGCGGCAGGGTCTCCTCGAAACCGTCCCACAAAACCGTGGTTTCGTTCTGGTCACTGCCGAATCCGATGTCGCTGTCCGAGACATCGTTGGCGATGATCATGTCGAGGCGCTTCTTGTCCAGCTTACCCCGCGCGTACGCGACCACGTCGTTAGTCTCGGCCGCAAAACCGACGGTGAACGGGCGAGGTTGACTGGCTGCGACGCTCGCAATGATGTCTGGGTTTTCTGTGAGTTCGATGGTGATCGTGCGGTTGCTCGGCGCGTCGGATTTCTTCAGTTTGACCGGGGAGCGCTGCACCGGTCGGTAGTCGCCGACGGCGGCTACACCAATGAAGATGTCGCACTGGCCGGTGAGCGCCATGGCGGCGTCATACATCTCGGTCGCGCTAACGACGTTGATGACCTTCGCCCGCTCTGGCACCGGCAGCCCGGTTGGCCCCGAGATCAGGGTGACCCTGGCACCCGCCTCGATTGCCGCTTCGGCGAGGGCATACCCTTGTTTGCCAGAACTGTGATTGCTGATGTATCGCACCGGGTCGATCGCTTCGCGCGTAGGGCCGGCTGTGATGACGACGTGTCGCCCGTTGAGGCGCGTGTTCGGGAAGACCGCGACCACGGCGTCCGCCAGATCGTTGATGTCCAGCAGCCGTCCCTCGCCGGTCTCGCCGCAGGCTTGCATCCCCGCGGCAGGCCCCATTATCAGGCAGTCTCGTGCGCGTAGGGATGCCATGTTCGCCTGGGTCGAGGCGTTGCCCCACATTGCCTGATTCATCGCTGGCGCGACGGCGATGGGGCAGTTGGCAGCGAGGCAGATGGTGGTTAGCAGGTCGTCGCCATGGCCGTTCGCGAGGCGAGCGATGAAATCGGCGCTCGCCGGCGCGATCACGATCAGATCTGCCCAGCGTGCTACCTCGATGTGCCCCATCGCTGACTCGGTCTCGGCATTCAGCAGGTCCTGGTGGACGGGATTGCCGGACAGGGCGGCCAGCGTTAACGGCGTGATGAACTCAGTCGCCGCAGCGGTCATCGCGACGCGCACGTCTGCGCCGCGATCCTGAAGCCGCCGGACGAGTTCGCAGCTTTTATATGCGGCGATGCCGCCGGTGACCCCGACCAGAATGCGCTTGCTGGCGAGCGGCGCGGCGCGGGTTGCGTCGACGATCGATGTTGCCATGGGAGAAGCCTGATTGAATCGACCCGTAGAGTTTACCGGAATAGGCGATGTCGCACGCGAAATGCGGACTTGACTGACATTCGCGGACAAATCGCCGGGGCATACTGCGCCTCTGTGCTGTTCAACATCGCGTGGCGTACAGGGTGCAGGCGAACGCGAAGGCCACCGCAAAAGCCACCGCAAAAGCCACCGCAAAAGCGAACCAATAGCTCGCGCCCGCCGCAGCGGTCAGAAGCAGGCTGCCGCCTCGAGGCACAGCCGGCACAGGCAGGCGAGGGTCCGCCGAGGCGTTGGGCAGTCGTCACGTGTGCAGGAGCGATCAATACGACCGACTACGATGGCCCGAAAAAACCAGCCGGGGGGACCAGGCCTCGCGACCCAGGAACGCCCATGGATTCCAGCAACTGCAACTGTGACGAGGGTGGGGGGAAGGACGTACCGGTCACGGCTCGGGCCGCGGCGCGGACAACCACGGGCGGACACGACAATGGAACGTCGTCGGAGGCGGCATCGGTGGTGGTGATCGCGCCAACCCCGGCGAAATCGGTCGGGGCCGGACGCGCGGCGCGCAAGCGGCCCCGGGATGACGGCAGCCCGAGAGAGAAGCTTCTGACCTCGGGACCGTCTTCGCCCACCGACGCTGAGCTTCTCGCGATATTCCTGCGTACCGGGACGCGGGGCAAGACCGTCATGGACCTCGCACGGGACCTTCTGGTTCGCTTTGCCGGCTTGCATGGTTTGCTCGAGGCAGATACGTCTGAGGTGATCCAGGCGCCGGGGATGGGAGTTGCGAAGCACAGTCAGCTAAAAGCGGGATTGGAACTGACGGAACGCTATCTGACGCAAGTCTTCAAGCGCGGTGACACGATATCGGACCCGGGCAAAACCCGGCAGTTCCTGAAGGGTAAGTTACGATCCTACGGGCGCGAAGTGTTTGCCTGCCTCGGCCAAAGTGCTCCCATGCGTCCCGTCCGGGCGTTTCTGATTGATCTGACCCTGCCCCTCTGGTATAAACCGTCGCTCGCGAATATGCACCCCAAAAGGAGAGGTAGATGTCCAGAGTCTGCCAGGTTACCGGCAAGCGCCCAGTCTCCGGTAACAACGTATCACACGCCAACAATCGCACTCGTCGCCGCTTTCTGCCGAATCTTCACGACCATCGTTTCTGGCTGGAGAGTGAGCAACGCTTCGTCAAACTGCGTGTTTCGGCGAAGGGAATTCGCATTATCGACAAGCGCGGCATCGACAGCGTAGTCGCAGACCTTCGCGCTAGAGGCGAGAAGGTCTGAACGCGCAGTTGCAATAATCACGGAGCCTTACGCTATGAGAGACAAGATCAAGCTCGTTTCGAGCGCCGGAACCGGTCACTTCTACACGACCAACAAGAACAAGCGGACCATGCCGGACAAGATGGAGATCAAGAAATTTGATCCCGTTGTACGCCAGCACGTGACCTACAAAGAAGAACGCATGAAGTAGCAACCCGTGCGACCAGCATGGTAGCGCAAGTCTCTGTATGCGCCCCGGGGCAATCGGTCAGTGGACGGGCTTGCCGTCCACAGCGCAAGGAGAGCGTCTCGCTCACCCGGTTGTCTCTGTCTTGTGGGCCGTCTGGCAGCCCCTACCTTTCGATCGAGCGGTCCTGAACCGTACCTGGCGTTCGTCTCTTCCGTGAATCTCTGCCCGATCCTCTCGTGCCACTTCAATTCTGCCCCCGACGTTTCCGCCGGGCGCCCTATCGGCACCCCAGGCTATGCCATGAGGCCAGACGCGCTCTCCTCCTCGCCTCCAGCCCCTCGCCTCCAACCCTTCGCCGCCAGCCTCGATTAACGCGGGCCGGCCTGGTCCTCAAGCAACAGGTTGCCAAACGCGTCTACCGTCGCTGACCATCCCGCGTTGACGCGGGTCGTCGCATGGTCTTCCGTGATCATCGCAGGCCCTCTGACAGTCCGGTCGGGCGCAAGTGCCTGGCGTGCATACGTGGCAGCGTTGGACTCCCCAAACGTTGTTGCGGTGCCTGTCGGTCGCGGAAACACGAAAGAAGCGCCGGGCGCAGTCAGGCGAACTCGCAGATTGATGATCTCGACTGGCCTCGCCATTGCGTGGCCATAGCGTTGCCGGTGCGCTTCGTGAAAGGCGTCCGCCAGGTCGTCGATGGTGAGGCCAACGGCTTCCCCATCGCCGGTTGGCCGTTCGGTTGATCGATCGAGCGTCACGGACAAGTTGAGATGAAAGGTTTGCCCGTCGTAGCGGCAGTCGACACTACACGCCGCATCGATCGTCGCCGCATCGATGCCGTCGGCGCGCAGTTCCTCGCCGCTGGCGGCGATCATGTCCTCGAACATCGCTCTTATGGCATCGGCATCGGCATCCGCGACCGCTATGCGGTGAGTTCTGGAGGACTCGCGACCAGGTGGAGCCGTGAGGAGTCCTACCGCTGACAGGATGCCCGCATTGACCGGGATGATCGCTCGCGTCATAGCCAGGCTTTCTGCCAGATCGCAGACGTGCAGACCGCCGGCACCGCCGAAAGAGAGCAGCGTGAAGTCCTGGGGGTTGTGGCCACGCTGGATCGAAATGACCCGCAGTGCCTCAGCCATGTGCACATTGGCTAATCTGAGGATGCCAAGCGCGGCGTCGAGAAGAGACAGATCAAGGCCCGCCGCGAGCGGAGCGATCGCACGCTCTGCTGCCGCCACGTCAAGTTGCATCCGCCCGCCGAGGAAGGCGTCGGGGTGCAGGTGGCCGAGGACGAGGTTCGCGTCGGTGACGGTCGGTTCGTCGCCGCCCAGGTCGTAGCATGCCGGCCCGGGTTTAGCGCCTGCAGATCGAGGTCCGACGCGGAGCAGACCGCCGCCATCGATGAATGCAATGGACCCGCCGCCCGCGCCGATCGTGTGGATGTCCGCCATTGGGATCGCGAGCGGATACGGGCCGATCGACCCATCTTGGGTCAGAGTGATGTCGCCGTCGTAAAGGGCGACGTCAGTGGATGTGCCGCCCATGTCAAAGGTCATCAGGCGATGCCGACCGGTCATGTCAGCGATGAGGCGTGCGGCTGTCAGGCCGCCAACGGGGCCTGACAGCAACAGATTGACCGCCCGGTCCGCCGCCTGACTCGCGGATGTTCGCAACCCTGAAGATTGCATGATAGCGACCGGACTCGGGGCCGTGCTCGAAGCGAGTGTCGTCATATAGTCGCGGATCAGCGGGCCGAGCCAGGCGTTGAGCCAGGTCGCGATGCCGCGTTCGTATTCGCGATATTCCGGCAGGACGAACGACGAGCGAGAGACGTAGAAATACGGACTGAGGGCGTCGCTCAACTGACGCTCGGATTCATCATTCAGGAACGAGAAGAGCAGGTTGATCGCGACAGCTTGTGGCGCGGCCGCACGCACGTCCCCAACTAGCTTTTCGATCACGGCTGCGGTCAACGGTTGCGTTATGTTGCCGCCCGCATCCGTGCGAGTGTCTACTTCGAACAGCAATTCGTCTGGAACCGGGGGCGGCTTTGCGGGTTGAGTCAGGTCGTAGAGTCGGGGGCGCGTCTGCCGGCCGATGGTCAGCATGTCGCCGAACCCCCGGTTGGTCACGAATGCGGTGCGCACCCCCGTGCCTTCGAGCGTCGCGTTGGTTGCCACAGTCGTGCCGTGGACGATCTGCACGTCGCCATCGGCCAAAGCGACCTCGAGGCCGAGGTCGCTGATTCCGCCGAGGACGGCTTGTTCAGGGTGATCTGGCGTTGACAGCACCTTGTGCACGCGGACCCTGGTCACGTCCGGACCATCGAGGGTGAGCGCGATGAAGTCGGTGAACGTGCCACCGCTGTCGATGCCAATCAGGTAGCGTGTTGAAGAACTCATAGGGCTTATGATGCGGGGTCGGCAGGCACATTGCCCGCCATTGGAAAGGCCGCGTACTCTGGCAGGCGAGGGTCGCCACCCATTCATGACCCCCCGACCGCCGGGCCGGGCGCGCGAAAAAGCAGCGACCCGGTGCCTTGTGAGACGACACGACCAAGAGGTGTTGGCGAAGTATGCCTGAGTTACCTGAAGTCGAAACAGTGTGTCGAGGGCTTGCGCCACATTTAGTAGGCGAGACCGTCACGGCGGTCCTCGTGCGGGAGCACCGGCTTCGCTGGCCGATCGACGACGGGTTAGCCCAGGCGGTGACCGGACAGTCGGTCATAGCGGTCAGCCGGAGAGCCAAGTACCTGTTGATCAGGTTGGACCGTGGTCATCTGATGATTCACCTTGGCATGTCCGGCAGCATGCGAGTTAGCGACACCTCGGTGCAGGTGCGCAAGCACGACCACGTTGATCTTGTCCTCGGCAGCGGTGTCATCGTCCGTTTCCATGACCCGCGGCGGTTCGGTTCGATGTTCTATTTCGAGCATCCGCCGTCTGAGCATGCGTTGCTAAGCCGGCTTGGACCAGAACCGTTGAGTGACGTGTTTGGTGGCGATCACCTGTTTCACACGTCAAGAAAACGCAGTGCTGCGGTCAAGACGTTCATTATGGACAGTCACGTGGTCGTGGGTGTCGGCAACATCTATGCAAGCGAGGCGTTGTTTGCAGCGGGTATTCGACCGGACCGGGCCGCCGGGCGAATTGCGAAGAAGCGTTACGCGACGCTTGCCGCCGAAATCAAAATCGTCCTGTCGAAGGCGATCGCCGAAGGTGGCACGACACTCAGGGACTTTGCGCGAGAAGATGGGTCGCCGGGGTACTTCACGCAATCGCTCGCCGTCTATGGTCGTGCTGGCGAGGCCTGCGTTCGTTGCGGTTCGGCAATCCGTGAGATGCGTATTGGTCAGCGCAACAGCTTCTATTGTGCCCGTTGTCAGCGCTAGAGCGGCGCTGAAACCTCGCGTTGTCTGTCAGATCGGGGGACCATGGCGCCAGGTAAATGTTATTTTACAGTATGTTATGGCGCTAATCTAGAAATATTCTTATCCTGTATCTTTGTGCAGAAATGGCTTGCTTGGAAAGGGCTCGCCGGGAAAGCGCTTCCGCAGGATGGCTCCCGCACAGAGGCTCGGGCAGAAAGAGTTTCGGGCAGAAAAAGGCCCGAGCAGAAAAACGGCCGGGCCTTCAGCGGGTGTAAAGCAGAGGGGATACAAGGGTCGGGCAGACACCGCCACAGTGGGCGGGGTTTCGCTCAGATCACGAGCGGCGTGCAGGAAGCGGAAAGCCCGTAGCGGGCACCAGCAGCAAGAACGGAGGAGTGAACGACGTGGACAGATCAATCCGGTCAGGTGGTATTTTCGGGCGGCAGCGTGCGTATCGGCGCAGGTTGTGTCTTTCAGGCCGACTCGGGCTGATGGTTGCGGCCCTTGTTTTCGTGCCGGCGACAGTGTTTGCTAAATCGGTTGAGGAGAAGCCAACGGGCTACGCGATGATGGCAGACTTGCTGGTAGCACGGCCCCTGGGCGTTGTACTGGCAGGTGTCAGTTCCGTGTTTTACGTCGTGACCCCGCCTTTCTCACTGGCGGGGGGAACGCAAGGGAAGCGGGCGTGGAGATGGTCCTTGAACCGGGTCGTGAGGTCTTCGTGCGGTGTCTCGGCTATCGCCGGGTTGGCCGTCTTGGGCGAGTCGTTGAGACCGCAACGGCAAGTGACACGATTGAAGATGAAGCGACGGACGGCGGCGTCAAAGAGCGACTCGGAATCTTCAGAAAGCGTTAATAATCGCGGCAAGGCGTCTGAGCCTTCGGACGCGTTTGAGATCTTTTTATCGGGCGATCTCGCTATCGCGATCTCATCATGACATTTTCCGTTACGGGATGCGCCAGGGGCTAGGCCGCCGGGCGTTAAGCCTGGTCCAGGTAGCCGTTTGCGAGTGCTTCGACGACGGCGGGCGGAACGAATTTTCTGACATCCCCACCGTATTGCGCGATCTGGCGGACCAGACTGGATGAGATGTACGAGAACTCCTCAGATGGCGCGAGAAAGATCGTCTCAAGGCCAGGCATGAGCGCCCTGTTCATGTTCAGCATCTGAAACTCATATTCAAAGTCGGCGAACGTCCGGATCCCTTTCAGGATGACACCGGCACCTATCTCCTTCGCGAATTCGACGGTTAGCGACGTAAAGCCCTGGACCGTGACGTTGGGAATGCCGGAGAGGACCTCTGTGGCAAGCCCAACCCGACGCTCCAGCAGTGTCGGATTTTTGTGCGGTGACGTCGCAACCCCCATAATGACATCGTCAAAGATCGTAGCGGCTCTATGTGCGAGATCCACGTGGCCGTTGTGAATCGGGTTGAAAGTGCCTGGATAGAGTACTGTAGCCATGAGATTTTTGTGTTGGGACAGCCAAAAAGGCGGCCATCATACATGAGGGCCGCCAACGTCTGCCACCGAGCGTATTAGAGGTCCCTTAAGCGCCAGAGGCCATAGCGAACGTCGCCCGCCGCACCCGCTTTGACGACTTCAAAGCGACGCTCGACGTCCACATCAGGACCGCTTGAGGTCTCGAGGTAGAGGAGTCCGTCCGGGGTCAATAATTCGCGTTCAACCAGTTGCGCGCATACTGATGGCAAAATGCCGCTCGCAAACGGCGGATCCAGAAAGACGAGATCAAACGCGGGCTCGTTGCAGCGTGCCAGCCAGCGAGAAGCATCCGCGCGGATACATCGGTACCGGGCGGCGTCCGCGAAGCGTTCAAACTCTGCCTGGCAATGGCGAAGGGTCGGCGCATCCCGGTCGAGGACGGTTACGCTGGCCGCGCCGCGGGACAATGCCTCCATCGACAGGATGCCGCTGCCAGCAAATGGTTCGAGACACCTGCGCCCCCGAATGTACGGAGCCAACCAGTTGAACAGTGTTTCGCGTACCCGGTTCGGTGTCGGCCGGATTTCGGCTCGATCTGCAAAAGAGACTTTGCGGCCGCGCCAGTTTCCTCCGATAATCCGCAGGTTGCGCTGCTTCATCGAGCCCCTGCGCCTTTATTGAACTGTTCGGTGCGCTGTCGGGGAAGTCGAATCAGGAATAGCTCGGCGAGTGTGAGTATCAGTATGAGCGGTAGTTGTCGGTGTTGGTGTTGTTGGTTTCGGGACAGTCCGCTGCTGCGGGCTCTCACGGGCGTGGGATCGGGCGCCCGACGACGCAGTAATCGCGAGCGAGGCAGGGGTTGGCGAGACGCTATCGCGCGTCGCGAGGGGCTGCGTTGCCTACGCAAGATGCCACCGCCGAATTTTCAAGATCGAGCGATGAGACAAGGGAGCGACCGTGTCCGACGATAACGAGAAACCGAAGAGCGGTTTCTTTTCACGCATTTCGGCGGGGCTCAGGAAGACGCGCGAGAGTCTCACCGATGGGATCGCCAAGCTGGTTCTGGGTGAGAAAGTCATCGATGAGTCGGTCCTTGAAGAGATTGAGACGTCACTCCTGATCGCGGATGTCGGCGTCACTGCAACAACGATCATTATCGATGATCTGACACGACGCGTGAAACGGCGCGAGTTGGCGAACGCCGGTGCGCTCTTTGCCCATTTGCGTGAGCACATTCAGCAAATTCTGCAGGCGAGCGAAGCGCCGCTGGACGTGAGCGTCGCGTCGCCCTTTGTCATTTTGATGGTCGGCGTCAACGGCGCTGGCAAGACCACGACTGCCGGCAAACTCGCGCGCAACTTCAGTGCGGCGGGCAGATCGGTTCTGCTCGCGGCCGGTGACACTTATCGCGCGGCGGCGGTCGAGCAACTCCAGGTGTGGGGCGATCGCAACAATGTACCCGTCGTGAGCCAGGGCACGGGCGCAGACAGCGCATCGGTCATCTACGATGCGTTCTCGGCGGCAAAGAGCCGGGACATCGATGTGCTGATTGCCGATACGGCCGGCCGCTTGCAGAGCAAAGCCAACCTGATGGAGGAACTGACCAAGATCCATCGTGTGGTTGGCAAGCTCGATGACAGTGCGCCGCACGAGGTGCTGCTTGTGATCGACGCCGGAACTGGCCAAAACGCGTTGTCCCAGGCACGTCTTTTCATGGAGAGCTGCCAGGTCTCCGGCATCGCTTTGACCAAACTCGACGGGACCGCCAAAGGCGGTATCGTCGTCGCCATTGCTCGTGAGTTGGGACTGCCGATACGCTACGTCGGTGTTGGCGAAGGCATCGATGATTTACGTCCGTTCGACGCCGGGGAGTTCGTCAATGCCCTTCTGCCGGACCCGGAGGTCGAATGATTCGTTTCGACCATGTGAGCAAGCGATATGCCGGTGGTCGAGACGCATTGAGAGAGGTGGACTTTGAGTTGGCGAACGCCGAGATGGCGTTCCTGACCGGGCGCTCCGGTGCGGGCAAGAGCACGCTCCTGAAGCTGATTATCCTGATGGAGCGCGCGAGTCAGGGTCAGGTATTTGTCGATGGCATTAATCTCAATCGGACGCTCCGCGGCCAGGTCCCTGCGCTCCGGCGCAAGATTGGCGTCGTCTTCCAGAACCATCAACTGCTCTTTGATCGATCAGTCTTCGACAATGTGGCCCTGCCGTTGACGATCTCCGGCTATCAGCCCCGTGAAGTTGGCCGGCGCGTACGCGCAGCCCTCTCGAAGGTTGGGCTGGCGGGCAAGGAGCAGCAGCTCCCGATGGCACTCTCGGGCGGTGAGCAGCAGCGGGTAGGCATCGCCCGCGCGGTCGTTAACAAGCCGCCGTTGCTTCTCGCTGACGAGCCCACGGGCAATCTCGACCCTGACCTTTCGAGAGAGATCATGAATCTCTTCAGCGAATTCAACCAGGTAGGCGTCACCGTCCTGATCGCCACACATGATTTGGCACTGGTGGACGCGATGGCCAAGCGAGTGCTGCAGCTCCGCGATGGTCGCCTGATTGAAGGCGTGGGTGTCGCAGGTGGTTCGACCGATCACGTGCGGGTTGATCAAAGGGGTGAGGTGCCGGGGCCCACGAGGAGCGAAGGTGGCGACGCGTCCTAGTGTCACGGTCGCCGCTCCGCCGCGTCTGACCGCGTGGCTGGCGCACCATCGTCGTGTCGCCTGGGAAAGCCTTGCCGGCCTGCTGCGTAATGGCGTCTCAAGTGCCCTGACCTGGCTCGTCATCGGCATTGCCCTCGTCCTGCCGGCGCTCGGCTACGTCCTGCTCAAGAACGCGACGACGCTCACCGGTGGCTGGGACGGCAAACCCCGTCTCACGGTCTACTTCGATCTCGCAAGTGGTGACACCGCCGCCCAGAGATTTGCGAGTCGGGTCAAGGGCTGGGAGGGCGTCGATGGCGCAGAGTACATCTCGCGGGCGAGCGCGCTCGCCGAATTTCAGCGTCGATCGGGCTTTGGCGATGTCATCACCTCGCTCGCCCGCAACCCGCTACCGGCGGTGGTCACGGTGACGCCGAGTGAGGTCGCGCCGGGCGAGATTCGCATGCTTGCCATCCGCATTGAGGGCTCGGATGACGTTGATGACGTTGTCGTTGACCTCGCATGGATCGAACGTCTGTCGGCGTTGCTCACCCTTGCGCAACGCGCGGTATGGGCGCTCGGGTCGTTTTTGGGACTGGGGGTCCTGCTCATTATCGGCAACACCATTCGCCTCTCGATCGAGAGCCGGCGCAGTGAAATCGAGGTCATCAAGCTGGTCGGTGCAACGGATGGCTTTGTGCGTCGCCCCTTTCTGTATCTCGGCCTCTGGTACGGACTTGGCGGCGCGGTCCTTGCGATCATCCTCTTGACGGCTTGCCTCGCGGTTCTCTCGGGGCCGGTGCAGCGTTTGCTTGGATCCTATGGCAGCCAGTTCGACGTCCATGGCCTTGGCCTTTCGGGTGGCCTCCTCCTGATGCTGATTGGTTCGATTTTTGGCATCGGTGGGGCCTGGCTCGCGGTCAGCCGGCACCTGGACGACATTCAGCCCCAATAGCGTCCTGCTCGACCGACACGCAGGTCTCGGTTGGAGAGCACGTTCGCATTGCGAGCCAAGGCACGTTCGTACTGCGAGCCAAGATAGTATCGGCGCGACTAACCAATTCCTGGGAGTCGGTTTGACGCAAAACTCGAATTTGCCTGCTAAAGTTGTGGTGAAACCACGTTGTTAACGCCGAGTAGAGTTGTAAACTCCAAGTAGAGATGACCGGGGTGCACTTGTGGTGGTACCATTCGCGCCCCGCTAATTGGGGCAACATTGCTCAGGAGAGCTTCATCTCAAAGGCACTAACCATACCGATCGACGTCATGTCGCCGGGCGCGAATCTCGAAGCCTATATCCAGACCGTCAGCGCCATTCCGCCGCTCACCGCCAGCGCCGAGCAGGAATTGGGCCGCCGTCTGTACTTTGAGGACGATCTCAGCGCGGCACGTGAGTTAGTGCTTGCACACCTCAGGTACGTTGTTTTTATTGCGCGATCATATTCTGGATACGGGCTTGCGGAAGCCGACCTGATTCAGGAAGGCAACGTCGGATTGATGAAGGCTGTGCGGCGCTTCGATCCAGAGTACGGCGTGCGCCTGATCTCCTTTGCTGTGCACTGGATCCGTGCCGAAATGCACGAGTTCATCCTGCGCAACTGGCGCATCGTTAAGGTCGCGACCACCAAGAGCCAGAGAAAGCTGTTCTTTAACCTGCGCAGCTCAAAAAAGCGCCTCGGTTGGATGAACATGCAGGAGCGGGATCAGATGGCGGCTGATCTGGGCGTAGATGCCCAGGTTGTCGCGCTGATGGAGAATCGTCTCGCCGCGCAGGATGAGGCATTTGACGGCCCGGACGATGATGGCGCGACGCTCGCACCATCGGGTTATTTGCCCGACCCGTGTGATCCGGCGGCCTTGATCGAGCACCGCGACAGCCGTGACCGGCAACAAGCAGATTTGCAAAAAGGTGTTCTGGCCCTGGATGAGCGCTCGCAGGACATCATCCGCCAGCGCTTCCTGCTTGAAAACAAATCGACGCTGCACGAACTCGCCGGTCAATATGGCATCTCCGCCGAGCGGGTGCGGCAACTTGAGAAGAGTGCGCTCAAGAAGCTGCGTTTGTCGCTGGGGCCCGACGTCTGAACGAATCAGGCGATGCACCGGATTCGGCGGCAGAGATGCCGCAACCCCGGGAGGCGGATCGCGCAAACGCTGATCGTGCCGAGCTGCTTTTCGACAAGCAGACCGCCAATCAGCCCGATAATCGCGCCGACCCTTCCTCCGACAATCGCGCCAACAACAGCTACGTCATCCGTGACGGGCGCTTTACCCCGGCGCAACGTCGAGCCTTCACCGATCTTTGGCCCCGATACGGCTTGATTGACACGCTCGATGGTGACCGACCGGTCCCTGATCTGCTGCAAGCAGCCGCGTTTGCGCCGCATCGACCCCTCTTCGTTGACATCGGTTTTGGCATGGGCGACGCGTTGGCGGCCCAGGCTGAAAGTGAACCAACGGTGGATTTCATTGGTGTTGAGGTGCATCGCCCCGGCATCGGTCGCGTGATGCACTGCGCGGAGCAACTTGGCCTCGTTAACTTAAAGGTGGTGCGCGGCGACGCGGTGCAGGTGCTGCGCGAAGGCGTCGCCGATGGCGTCCTGGCCGGTGTACAGGTGTTTTTCCCGGACCCCTGGCCCAAGAAAAAGCACCACAAACGTCGGTTGATCAACGCGCAGACCGTGGCGCTGATCGCTCGCAAGTTAACGGCGGGCGGTCTCCTGCATCTGGCGACCGATTGGTTGCCGTATGCCGAAGCGATGGCCGAAACGCTGGCGCAGGTGCCCCACTTTGCGCCGGTTGAATCGCCGCCACGGGTCACCACCAAGTACCAGTCCCGTGGCGAGCGACTCGGGCACACGATCACGGATCTTGCCTTCCGACGCACCGGCGATTGTCGAGATGACTGAAAATCGCGTAAGCCGTTGATGTGTCAAGGATATCGGTCGATTCCCGTCATCCCAAAGTTCTTCAGACGCACGCCTTTCCAGACCCTTTCATGGAAAAAGCAGCCTGCTAGATCGATACATGGATGTATCGGCCGCAAATTGACGACGTAAGTCGTTGATTTGTCGCGAGCGGGCTGAGGCCCGCGACTCTGAAAAAGTGCAGGAAAGCACTTTTTCAGCACCCGACTAAAGCAACATGCTGCGGTGTTCCCTGCGCGACAGCGCGGCAATCCGGCACCGTGAATTGCTGCTAGGAGAGCAGTAATTCGTTCAGGAAGCGATATCCCGCCGCGTTCGCGCGCAGCCGTTCGCCGGCGCCCATCAGTCCGCGGGCGATGGCCCGGTCAACAAAACCGTCAAGTTCGGCCTGGGTTCGCCCCGTGCGCGCGTGGAATAAGCCCATCGGCACGCCGTCCTTGAGCCGCAGCACGTTCATCAGGAATTCGAGCAGCACCTCGTCCCCAGGCACGGCGGTTGCGGTGTCGAGTTGGAAGTCGCGATTAATGTAATCACCGGGCATCCGCGTCTTGTTGCTGCGGTAGATTGTCATCGCTTCGGGATCCGTCAGCTTGCCATGCGCGCCGGCACCGATGCCTAGATAGTCGCCGAACGTCCAGTAATTCAGATTGTGAGCGGACGGGCGTTCCTGTGTGAACGCAGACACCTCGTACTGGCCGTAGCCGCCTCGCGCGAGCGCTGTCGACCCGGCGTCTGCGATATCCGCCAGATCGTGATCCTGGGGTAACGTGGGCGGGCTGGAATGGAAGACTGTATTGGGCTCGATCGTGAGTTCGTACCACGAGATGTGGGGCACGCCGAGGTCGATCGCAGTCTGGACGTCGCGTTCAGCGCCGGCTGGCGTCTGCTCGGGCAAGCCATGCATGAGGTCCACGTTCAGGTTGTCGAAGCCGGCGGCGAAAGCGCTGTCGATGGCGGTGAGCGCTGCCCGGCCGTCATGGACCCGGCCGAGCGCCGCCAGTGCGTGGTCATCAAATGACTGCACCCCCACAGACAGGCGATTGACGCCAGCAGATCTGAATCCGGCGAAACGAGCGGTGTCCGCTGCCCCGGGGTTGGCCTCGAGCGTTATCTCGCAGCTGTCAGTCAGGTCGAAACGGTCGGCCACGGCCGCGAGAACACGCGCGATCGTCTCGGGGCTGATGAGACTGGGTGTGCCACCCCCAATGAAGATCGATGTGAGTGACCGGCGGCCGGTTTTCTCGCTTTGTGCCGCGATGTCCCGGAGGAGCGCGTCCCCATAGGCGTCTTCCGGAATGGACCCGGTTTCGTGCGAATTGAAATCGCAGTACGGACATTTGCGGATGCAATATGGAAAGTGGATGTACAAGCTTAGCGGGATCGCCGGCGTGGCATTCATAGCATTTGCTTCAATCGGGCGAGGGCACCGGCGCGGTGGCTGATGCGGTTCTTGGCGTCAGCCCCCATCTCGGCAAGCGTCAGATTCTGATCGGGCACCAGGAAGTGGGGATCATAGCCAAAGCCGTTGGAGCCGCGAGCCTCGCGGACAAGGCGGCCGTCCAGCGTGCCGTGGGCGATAAGCGGCGTCGGGTCTCCGGCGCTTTGCATGAACGCGATGACGCAGTGAAAGCGAGCCCCCAGCTTGTCGTCGCCGAATCGCGCGATCTTGGCGAGTAACTTGTGGTTGTTGTCGGCGTCGGTCGCGTTGGCGCCCGCGAAGCGGGCGGAGTATACCCCTGGGGCTCCACCAAGCGCGGGCACGCTGAGCCCGGAGTCATCCGCAATTGCTGCAAGGCCTGTCACCGCTGCCGCGTGGCGGGCCTTGATGATCGCGTTCTCCACGAACGTTGTGCCGGTCTCCTCGGCGTCGGTAACGCCGAGTTCGGCTTGTGTCACCAGATTGAAGCGGGTCAGCATCGCCTGCAACTCCGTTACCTTGTGGGCGTTGTTACTGGCGATGACGATGCGCCCGCGTGTGCTCATGCTCGCGCGTGCCTGGCCTGGCGCTGGATGGGCGGCTTTTGATGAGCGCAGCGGAGAAAGCGTTGGTGGCTGAGCATGCGCGTGGTCCTATTCCAGGAATCTGCGGTGATAACGCACCACCAGCGCCTCGCCAGTTGGCTGGGGGGTCACATAAAGTTCGATGGACAGCCGCTCAGATTGGGCGATTACGTTGCTGGCGACATAGTAGATGGCCTTGCCCTCCCGCACCTCCGCAAACTCGAGCTGAATTTGCTGGTGTAGCAGATTGGTGGCGAGCCCATTGACGCTCGCAGCGACCGCGCCGCCGTGATGGTGAACGGCGACGTTTGTGACGATCCGGTTGCGAGACCGGACGATACCGTGGGCCTCGGCAACGTCTGCGGGTATCAGCAGGCTTGGCACCGACGCAAAGTGTACGATGACATCGCCGAACTTTTCTTCGCCGCCAGTAACTTCGGTCGCCAACAGGAAGATCGCCAGGCACCCGGTGATCTTCGCGATGATCCTCATAGCCGGTGATTAGTTAGTGCGGTGCATGGATGCGCCGCCATTTTCTGCAGGCCTCTTTTCTGCAGGCCTCTCTTCTGCAAGTCTCTTTTCTGCAAAAACATGCGAGGTTTGTTTGCAAACCGACGCCCAGGAATTGTCGGGATGACAATTTTGGGACAAGAACCAGCTAGTTCCGCCACGAGCGGTTCAAAGTCCGTAAACGAGTCCGCTGGACATGCCGAGGACCTGCCGGATCTGGTCGATGACCAGGAGGTCCACCAGGTGCAAAGCAACGATGACAAAGAGGAAAGACAGATCCAGACCGCCCATCGGCGGGACCAACCGGCGCACCGGGGCGCGCAACGGCTCAGTGAGTTGGTTGACCAGACTGAGTGCTGGATGACCCCCATCTGGCGCGAGCCAGCTCGCGATAAAGACGACGAGCATCGCAAGAAAGTAGATGGTCAGAACGATCGAGGCGAGGCCGAGCAGCGCCCACGCGATGTAGTACGGATCAAAGAAGGGTCTGCCGGCAATCAACATGATCAACATGAGTGCTACGGTCTGTATGACGAGGGCGACCAGCAGGGTCGCAAAGTCGATGCCGTAGAGGGTCGGCACGAAAGTCCGTACCCTCTTGATCCCTGGGTCGGTGATCTTGACGATGGCCTGGCAGATCGGGTTGTAGTAATCCGTGCGCGCGATCTGCATCAGGAAGCGAGTCATGATCAGATAGACGTACAGGCCGAAAAACGCCTGTACGAGATAGATGCCTGCCGCTGGAAGGTTTTGCGTCATTCGTCGACACTCCATTTGAATGCTCATTATAGCCCGGTCAGCGCCGGTCCGGATCGAGTGAGTACCGATCAATTGCCTCAGCAAACGGCCGGATCGACGCGCGACCGATCGAGGCCGCCCGATTAAGTGGAGCGGCTAGCCGCCCGCGAGTTCAATCGACCTGTCCCGCGCCGCTGTGAGAGCGGCATCAACTAGGGCAGGGTAGTCTGCTTGGAGAAAACGGTTGATCGCAGCTTCGGTCGTGCCACCCGGCGACGTCACGCGTTGGCGCAGCACCCCCGGATCATCGCTGCCGGTGCTGACCATTGTTGCCGCCCCGAGCGCGGTTTGCGCGACGAGGGTGCGACTCACGTCCGCCGGCAATCCGAGGCGTTCGCCGCTCGCAATCATGG
>Ga0115002_10001339_pt1 | contig 33936 bp, 26 predicted proteins | sample ArcticOcean_MG_C_8_FD_89576 | JGI IMG/M metagenome (GOLD analysis project Ga0115002, IMG submission 89576) | Marine microbial communities from western Arctic Ocean - ArcticOcean_MG_CB11_86 | ecosystem: Environmental > Aquatic > Marine > Oceanic | place: Arctic Ocean: Canada Basin | collected... | reverse complement strand
TCGAGAGAGTCGAGAGAGTCGAGAGAGTCGAGAGAGTCGAGAGAGTCGAGAGAGTCGAGAGAGTCGAGAGAGTCGAGAGAGTCGAGAGAGTCGAGAGAGTCGAGAGAGTCGAGAGAGTCGAGATTTCAAGGGACAATTGGGGTGTCAGCGGCCCGGCGCGCAGTGATAGCCCGCAGCTCATAGGAACGGAAGAGTCCAACGCAGGAATCCCGGCAATTCACTCAAGCTGTCCTGTACGCGGCCAGCCGCTCTGCGGCGGTGTCCCCATGGCGCTCAATTTGCCACATCAGGTGACCGGGTCATCGGCGACGTGTTGGTGCTAACCCGACCGAAAAACTCCGTTGGACGGCGACGTGTTCACGCGGCCCGGCTGTCGGGCATATCGAATGAGTACGTGACTGGACCAGTTGCCTTCTCGCGTCCCAGGGCGACAGCGATTCCGTGGACGACTCGCTCCTGATGCGACAATGGCAGCTCGGCGTAAATCGGAAGCGCCAGGACCTCGGCGGCGGCCTTTTCGGATTCCGGAAACTGGCCGGCCTGACCGCCCAGCCCGGCGAAGCATGCCTGCAGATGCAGGGGCTGCGGGTAGTAGATCGTGCAGCCAATCTGATCGGCTCGCAGCGACTGCAGCACTTCGTCCCGTCGATTGTCGTGCACCCGGACCGAGAACTGATTGTAGATGTGCCGCAACTCGGGCACTTCCTGGGGAAGCGTGATGACGTCTTCCAGCTCGTACTGAGAGAACAGCCCCCGATAATGTGCCGCATTCTCGCGGCGTGCATCGGACCACTCGTCCAGGAAAGCCAGTTTGACGCGTAACACAGCCGCCTGCAGGGAATCGAGCCGACTGTTGAATCCGACCTCGTGATGCGAGTACCCGCCCGAATCGCCATGCACGCGAAGTCGGGCCATGCGCGACGCCAGCTCGCGATCATCTGTCGTGATGAAACCGGCATCGCCGGCGGCCCCAAGATTCTTGGTCGGGAAGCAACTGAAACAGCCGACGCGTCCGAGCACACCGGCCATTCGCCCATGATACGTCGCGCCTATCGCCTGACAGGCGTCTTCGATGATGGTCACGCCGTGCTGAGTCGCTGTTCGCCAGATGGGATCCATGTCGGCACACTGACCGAATAGATGCACCGGCATAAGCGCGCGGGTCTTTGGCGTCACCGCGTTCTCAATCGCCTGCGGATCGATGTTGAAAGTGTCGGGCAGGATGTCGGCGAATATCGGAGTTGCCCCCGCACGGCAAATCGCCCCGGCGGTTGCAAAGAATGTGAACGGGGACGTGATCACCTCGTCGCCGGGACCAAGATCGAGTCCGAGCAGCGCAAGTAACAAGGCGTCCGATCCCGAGGCGCATCCAACTGCTGCGAGTGAGTCGCAGTATCGAGCGGTTTCGGTCTCAAAACCTGAAACTTCGTCACCAAGGATGAAACCTTGAGATTCGAAGACACGATGCACGGCCTGATCGATCTCATCCCGGATCGTCTGGTACTGGGCCTTCAGGTCAATGAATGGGACAGGTTCGGCAGAATTGGCTTCTGAGGTAAGAACCTCGGTCATCAGCGACTCCATTCGCTCACAGAGGCAAGAGCCTGATCAGAATCAAGCCTGGATAATTTACGGGCACTCGTGAAAGTGTGTCAATACGATTGAATTTGACTTAACCTGTGTCACAGTCACACGTTTCAGTGATCCCCCCTGCAACTTTTTGCAAAGTTTGCGTGGCGCATTCCCTAACATCGGCATTTCCCTTTCATCTTCCGCAGTCAGTTAGAAATGTGAGCCCGGATCAGCAGAAATGCCGTCATCTCCCGCACTGCAAGCCTGGCAGTCGGCCCGATCGGTCAGAACTCAGAATTGCGGCTCGTGGCGTTGCCAATCACATATTGCCGCGACTGAAAGGATTGCCCTATAAGCCCGCCGCCGCAAATGGAACCGAATCCCGGGGGGGGTTATGCTGGGGTTTCGAAAGTCGCCGCTTGAACAACTGAATCCACGGCGTGTGTTGCTCATTAAGCCCAGTGCGCTCGGGGACGTTGTACAGACGCTGCCACTCCTGACCGCGTTACGCGAACGCTGGCCGGAAGCCCACATCTCGTGGGTTATCAAGGAATCTCTCGCTGATCTGCTGGTCGGCCATCCGCACTTAAACGAAATCGTCACGTACGATGACGGGACTCGCGGAACACGGTACGCGTTGACACTCGCCGGGCTTTGGCTACGCCTCAGACGCACGCCATACGACCTTGCCATCGACATGCAGGGGTTACTTCGCAGCGGTGGGATGGCTGTTGCGAGTCGCGCGTCCAGACGAGTTGGATATTCGATTGCGCGCGAAGGTGCTCGGTACGCGTATACGGACTCGATTGAAGTTCCGACACTGCAAATGCCGGCTATGTCGAGATACTGGCTGGTCGCTCAGGCGTTGGGGATTGATTCCGGCGTCGCGCCGGCAGAGTTGGGCCTGACCGCTGAACAGAGGCATTGGGCGACCGACCAGCTTCGTCACCTGCCGCGACCGATTCTCGCCGTCCATCCTGGAGCAAAGTGGCAGACGAAACGCTGGCCAGCGGAGCATTTCGCGGAATTGTGCAGCCGAGCGGTGCAGACGCATAACGCGAGCGTCGTATTATTGGGCGGTCCTGAAACAGCACCGGAGTGTGACAGGATCGAGTCGTCTCTGGGCAACCGCGTCGTCAATCTCGCTGGCCGCACGACGCTACGTGAACTCGCGTCATTGAGTGCCGTCGCTGATGCTTTTCTATCCTGCGACAGCGGTCCGATGCACCTGGCCGCGGCGGTCGGGACTCCTGTTGTCAGCGTGTTTACATGTACCAGCACGCTACGAGCCGCACCGCACGGAAATTCGCATCGTGCAGTGGCGACCAGCGTCGATTGTGCCGCCAGCTACCTCCGGACGTGTCCGCATCTCAAATGCATGAGCGAGTTGACTCCGGATCGCGTGTGGCCGGCGCTGGACAGCATGTTGAAGGAAGCCATGCCGTCGCTAACCGATGCTGCCTGAATTTCGACTGAATACTTAAGGCGATCACGCAGGTGGCAGCAAGGCGACGTGAACAGCGGACAACCGTCGTCGACACAGTCATCTGTCATCCGCGCAAAAAAAAATAGCGTCGCGGATGACGAGTCATCCGCGACGCTATGACCGACGATGACAAGTGCGGGCCAACGCCTGCCACCGTACGCTTTCTGGTATATGCACTCTGCGTGCCAAAGGGGGCGAATCTTTGAAATCGCCCGTTTCCTGCTTGATTCAAAGATGTTTCGTAGCGTCGTGGCAGAAAAGCACGTGTACTGGGCCTGTTGCATTGTGCAACAGTCTGTAGCAGAGTGGGCATCGCTCCGTTTCCAATTGGAGCAGGTTATGCGGATTGGAAGGGACTGAACGACACAGCACTCTGGATCACGATCCAAGCGGATCGCCGTTCGCCTGTTGCCATTGCCGAAGTTGCCGCTTGAGCTGGTCTGTCACTTTCCGCGAGTCTGGATCGTCGATCAGGTTTGTCAATTCGTTCGGATCGGCCTGCAAGTCGAACAGTTGCTGCCGCTCCACTTCCGGGTATTCGATGAACTTCCACTCGGGGGTCCGGATCATGCGCTGAAAACCGCGGAAGTATCCGACGACAAACGGCCGCACCTGCTCGGTCTTGCCATCGATGACCGGTTTCAGACTAACCCCATCGACACGGTTTCCCGGTTCCGAAATGCCGGTTAGAGCGCATAGCGTCGGGAACAGATCGCGCAGCACGCATTGAGCTTTGAGTCGTCGGCCAGACGGGATGCCGGGACCACGCATCAGCAGTGGGACTCCGATCGTGTGCTCGTACATGCTCTGCTTGCCTCGCAGGCCGTGACTGCCGACTCCAAGTCCGTGGTCGCTGGCAAAAACGATGACCGTATTGTCCAGCTTCCCGGACTCGTCGAGTGACCTGACGATTCGGCCAATCTGCGCGTCCATGTGCGAAATCACCGAGTAATAGGCGGCGAGTTCGCCACGTGTCTCTGCCTCTGTTCGCGGCCAGCGAAACAGCTTTTCGTCGCGTCCTGCGAAGTTGCCGTGATCGAACGGATGATCGGCGAGAAAGTTGGCCGGCAGCGGCATCGTCTCTGGATCGTAGGCGTCCGTGTATTCAGTCGGCAGAAACAAGGGGTCGTGCGGTGCGGTGAAGTTCACATGCAGGAAGAATGGCTTGTCGGTTGCTGTGCCGATTAACTCGATCGCCGCGTCGGCAAACAGCCCGCTGATGTCGGGAGTGAGTCCGACGCCCCGTTCGGGGAACTTCGTCCCGTCGTCCGATTGAAACAGCCAGCCGCGATATCCCGTCACCGGGCGTCCGGTCCAGTCGACTTGTGGCTTGTACCACTTCGCGCCGCCGCCGCGGTAAAGGCCGTTTGTCCGCTCGTAACCACGCTCGGTCGGGGCACCGTCGTTGTGCCATTTGCCCACGTACCATGTGTGGTACCCGGCATCAGCGAACCACCGAGCCATGAGCGGCACATTCGGATCGACCTTTCGTCCGAAGTCATGCACGCCATTACGAAAACTCGTACATCCGGTCAGAATCTCAGCCCGACTCGGCGTACAGATGGGATTCGCACATGTCGCTCGTGTGAATGCGCAGCCTTCCCGCACCAGCCGATCAAGGCTCGGCGTCTGAATCAGATCGTTGCCCAGCGCATGAATCGTATCCGGCCGCTGATCGTCACTCACCAGGAGCAGAACATTGGGCCGTTCGGCTGCGAAGCCGACGGGCGGCGAACCTAAGCACGATGCCAGAACCATGAGGACCGTAGCTGGAAACACATGCGCTCGACGAATCATCTTGATGCTCCTCAGTGATACATGCATTTGCCGATGCAGACTCTCGCCCGTCGGTCTACAGTGCCGCCCACTGGAGTGGCACTCAGATTAAACTGACAAACGGGCACGACGAACCCATGTTCGGATTCCTGAAGCCTGCTTTTCGCGACACGAATTACCGGCAGGCGTACGCCAGATGCTGCAGTATGCAGCATCTTGAGTTTGGCGTCAGCTCGCTGCCGTTCCTGAGCTATGAGTCCGTGCTGCTTTATTTGTTGACCGTCGAGTGCGGACTGAATCCCGGTCCACCGGCGTCGACGCCAACCTGTTGCCGATTACGAACTTCGCGACTGCACCGCGAAGAACCCGATGCGCCATTTGCACAGATCAGTGCTGCGTTCGGCGTTCTGCTGGGACTGATCAAACTCGACGACGACGTTCGCGACGAAGGCCGTCTGATCTCGCGGCTGGCTCACTGGGCTCTCTCCCGTCAGCAAACCGCGGTCCACGCAGTTTTCACGTCGATCGACGACACGTTTTCCGATCGAGTCGCCGAACTGATCGACGAGCACCTTGAACTCGAACGCAACTGGCAGCAGCGCCGCGTCTCACTGGAAGAGTACGCGGAACCGACGGCCCGATCCTTTGGTTATCTCTTCTCACTGGCTGCCCGTTTGGACACACGGGCTGACGGACATTGCCTTCCAGGCAGTCAGCCTGCGAACGCAATCAATGCGATACCGCCACAGGAGCTGCTGACCGCGATTGGTGAGTCGATTGGCCGAGCCATCCTCACGTTCGATTGCGCGCGCGACTGGGAAGACGATCAACGCCGCGGCCAGTTCAATCCACTCCCCGACGAAGCGGCGATTCCCGCTGCTCTTGATCTCGCGTGCGCAAGCCTGGACGAGGCCGCCTGGTTATGCGAGACGCACTGCGGAGAGTCATCGCTGAGCGCGCGTGTGCTGACGTCGGTCTTTGAGCGCGCCGCACGGTTTACGCCGCGTCGCACGGCACGCGCGAAACGACCGGCGTGGAAACAGCAGTTGTCCGACTGGGGACTCCTGCGAGAGCCAGGTTACGTCTATGCACGATGTGACTGCTGTGAGATCACCGTCTGCTGCGACGGCGTTGGAGAGGCGGCCACCTGCTGTGGCGGGGCCGGTGAAGCCGCAGAAGGTGCGACATGCTGCTCGGGAGGTCACGGATGCGGTTGTGAAGCGTGTCTGTGTTGCGGCGACGACTGCTGCGATCCGTGTGTCGACAAGTCATCAGGGCGAACAGCCGAACTCGAAAAGCTGATCGGCGACACAGCCTTTACACGCACCAGACTGAAGCCAAACGGTGTCGTCCTGGTGAACGGTCAGAGAGAGAGAGCCAGATCGGAAGAAGGCACGATCCCCGTCAACACTCGGGTCGAGGTCATCGGCGTGCAGCGGTCGAGGCTGATTGTTCGGCCGGTGGATGAACCGCAGCACGATTGAGGCGGACCGCCACAGGCTGGAATAAGCGCATCGCAGTTTCGGCCATTCAGACGGTGTCTGCCATGCCCGCATCCTGCATCGCTTGAGCTTCCTTGCGTCCCAGCGCGACCAGTCCGACAACCATCCCGACACCCATCGTTCCCGGCACTCCCAGCATGAACAGGATGCTGTACATGTAGGCCATCGGCTGACGGTCATCCTCATCGACTGCGGCTTTACACATCGGACACGCGGACGCCTGCTGCACACCCGGCCCGCTCAGGCTCAGCCCGGCAATGGCGATCAGGATGATCAGGGATCGGATCAGTCTTTTTCTCATCGAGCTACTTTCCTTCATCGGCTACTGCAGCGGCAGATGGTACAGCATCGCATAGATGACGACACCAGTGACTGACACGTAAAGCCAGATTGGGAATGTGATCTTCGCGATCCTGCGATGCCGTTCCCAGTCGGCTTTGAGTCCGCGCACGATCGTCATGATGGCAAGGATCGGCACGATCGCCGCCAGCACGACATGGCTGATCAGGATCGCGAAGTATGCGACCCGAATTCCGCCAGTTCCGCCAAACGATTTTCCATGCGTTCCTGTGTAATGGTGCAGGCCCTGGTGATACGTGAGGTAGCAGCCCAGAAACACAACCGACACGGCAAACGCCGACAGCATGACGTTGCGATGCGCATTCCGATGACCGCCACGAATCAGCACGATGCCTGCGATCAACAGTAAAGTCGAAAGCCCGTTCAGGGACGCGTTGACCATTGGCAGCGTGGCCAGCCAGTCCGGCAACTCGGCGGCAAGCAGGGTCACTCGACGCCTCCGTCAGGGGCGTCCGAGTCATCAGTGGAGCTGGCGGCAAGTTGATCGAGCATGCCATCCAAGTCGCGTCGCATCAGCGCGACTTCCGTATCGCTCAGCGAATTGTACTTGCCGACAACGCGTCCGGTCGGACTCACAAGGCAAACATTGGTCGTGTGAATCACTTCCCAGCCTGGCTCGGGATCGGGGGATTCCATCACCGGCATCAGGAAGCTCGTGTTGATCAGGCGGTAGATCGCATCGCGATCACCGGTCAAGAAGAACCACCGTTCCGGGTCGGCGTCCCAGAAGTCGGCGAACTTCGCCAGCACTTCCGGCGTGTCATTCTTCGGATCAACGGTGAATGTCACGAAGCGAACGTCACGCCCTTCATAGCGACGTTGCAGTGTTTTCATGGCCTCAGTCACGCGTGGGCACGGACCAGCGCAACGCGTGAAAATGAACGACGCGATCCACGGAGTCCCGCGTAAATCGTTCTTCGAAACGGCCTCACCAGAACGGTCGGTCAAAACGAAGTCATCGATTCCCGCTTCCGACCAGGCAGGTTTGGCTTCGGCGGGTTTGACGATCCCAGGTTCGGCGTCGTCCTCTGCATCCGGATCGCTTCCGGGTTTGACCAGCACCGCCGCTCCGCCGGTCGGGTCGGATTCGGTCGACGGTGAACCCGCCGAAGACTGGGCTGTTCGATTCCACATCGAGTACAGCGACACGCCGGCGGCAGTCCATAGTAGGAGTCCAGTTATCAGCCAGACTGGTCGCATCGCTTTACCTCACACGGGCCGATCGGCAACTGGATACGGCCCCACAAAACGTCACAAGAGCGAACACGGCGGTGGCTCCAAAGCACACGGTCAGAGACGCCAGGCCGCCGTTCGCCTGTTGAATCAATACTTCACTCGATCCGGTATACAGCAACTGTCGAATCCCGGCCACTCCATAGGTCAGTGGATTCAACTGCATAATCACGGACAGGAATCCCGTTTCCGCCGCTGGGAAAAACGATCCGGACAGAAGCCACATCGGCATCAGGAACAGATTCATGATGGCGTGAAACCCCTGAATCGAATCCAGTTTCCAGGCCAGCATGAAACCCAACGCGGTTAACCCGAACGCCAGCAACGTCATGAACACGATCAATCCGAAGACTCCGCCGGCCGACAGGCTGATCTGCATTTCCTCGGCGACACCACCGACAGCCAGTAGCCATCCCAGCATGACGAATCCCAAAGCCTGGACGACGGCCATGAAGGTTCCGCCCAGAACTTTCCCGAGAACAATTGCCGGCCGGGACGCAGGTGAAACGAGCACCCCCTGCAGAAACCCTTCATGCCGGTCTTCAATGATCGACATCGCAGAGAATATGGCCGTGAACATCAGAATCAGTGCAGTGATGCCAGGCAGAAAGAACTCGCGGTAACTCATCTCGCCCGCAGCCCAGCCGGGTGCCTGGAACGACTCATGCAGACCAGCCCCAAACAGCACCCAGAACATGATCGGAGTAGCCAGCGCACCAATCAATCGGGATCGCTGACGCAGAAAACGCACGATCTCGCGCCGGCTTAACGTCCACACGGTCAGCCACATTGATGGACGCAGAACGGCATCCACTCCCAGGGATGCGACACCGGTTTCAACTGGGTCCGACTGATGTTCGACCGACTGGCTCATGCTGACAGGTCTTCCGCGAAACGCCGTCCGGTTCGAAGCATAAACACATCTTCAAGCGTCGGCCTGCCCAGAGACAACGATCGGATCTCGTCGCCGTAGCGTTGCAACAGGCCTTCAAACAACTGCTCGCCGTTGGCCTGTTGAATACGCAGAGACTCGCCAATGCGTTGCACGTCCACCTGCAGTTCGGCCGTGATGCGAGGGCCCAGCTCTTCCGGTCGCTCCGCAACAATCGTCAGGCACTCGCCGGGCACGGTGCTGCGCAATTCCAAAGGACTACCTTGAGCAACGATTCGGCCGAGATCAAGCAGCGCCAGCTCATCACACCGCTCGGCCTCCTCCATCAGGTGTGTCGTCAGGACGACCGTGACACCTTCGTCGGCCCTCAACCGTTCGAGATGCGTCCACAAATCGTGCCGGGCACCTGGGTCCAATCCGGTTGATGGTTCGTCCAGCAGCAGCAATGCCGGCCGATGCATCAGGCACTTTGCCAGTTCGACGCGCCGCTTCAGGCCCCCCGAAAGCGTGTCGACAATGTCTGTCGCGCGATCTGTCAGATCGAATCGCTGTAGCAACGTGTCGGCCACGTCTCGCAGTCTTTGGCCAGTTAACCCATATAGCTCGCCCTGATGCACCAGGTTTTCGAGCACGGTCAGTCGGCGATCCAGACTGGGAGACTGAAACGCCACACCGATCTGCTGACGATACTCGCGACTCTGTCGACCCACATCGAAACCGAGTGCTGAGACGCACCCCCGCTGGATGGGCAAGAGCGTGCTGAGAATGCTGAACAGCGTCGTCTTGCCACCGCCGTTGGGGCCGAGGAAACCGAAGATCCCCTGACGTTTGACTGCGAAGTCCACGCTGTCCAGCGCGACACGCTCACCGTAGCTGTGCGTGAGCCCTTCGACGCGGATCGCGGGAGAATCGCTCATCTCGAGTCCAATAGCGGCAAACCAGGATCCTGCAGGACGCCATCTGCAAACGGAAGAACAGGCACCTGCATCGAACTCGGTCGAACCGGTCAGGCCGAGACGGACTGCTGCTCGCGACACCCTGAGTTGGTGAGCAGGTCCTGCATTCGTTCACGGCAGGCGGTCAGGACATCCAGAGGCGCTTTACCCCAGACATCCGATGACCACAACTGGATATCAATGTCGCCCTGAAACCCGCTGTCGATCAGCGTGGTCATGATCTCGGCCAACGGCACGGAACCATCGCCGGGCAGACAGCGGTCATAGCAGTTCTGCGGTGACGGCATGGTGTCGCTGACCTGGACAACACTGATTGCGGAACTGAATCGCGGCAACCTCTTAAGTAGTTCTCGATCGTGCCCGAAATGGAACGTGTCATAGACCATGCCGACGTTATCGCGTCCAACTCGATTCACAAGGTCCCAGGCCGCGTCCAGTGAATGCAGCGTTGTCCAGCGATGCGCGAATTGCGCGGCCATTGGCAGGACTGCCAGATTGATGCCCAGCTCGTCAGCACCAATGGCAAGTTCTCTGATCGCTTTCACGATCACTCGTAATTCGTGGCGATCCGTGTAACGGCCGCGTGAGCCGGGAGCGATCACCAGAGTGCGTGCCCCGACAGACGCCGCCGTGAACACAGCCTGCCACGCGTCGTCCAGAGCGTCCTGAAACTCGATGCCCTGGGAGCCTGTGAATCCCCCCGCGAACGAGACCGTTGTGACATCCAGTTCGGACGCACGCAGGAGTTCAAGCGACTCGGCTTCGCCGCAGGCGTCGAACTTACGTCGCCATAACCCAATCGCTGTCAGCCCCGCCTCCTGCCAGTGCCTGATGTCGTCCTCGAACGAACTGCGGCACGTCGTCATCTGACTGACAGAGAAAGGCAGTGGGGCTTCAATTGATGAGGCAGCAACATCAAATGCCTGACTTGCGGTTTCGTCCAAATGGGGGTCGGTTAGCTTCCCTGAGTCGGCCAAGGCTCTGCTCTTTCTGTAACTGCGTAAGATTGTGAGATGAGAGAAGACGCAGCAGTGTGAAACGACAACAACACAGCGCAGAACCTCACAGAGTGACCAGATTTGGTCGCCCGGCGATGCGCCGACCGGGCGGAGTTAGCCGCGAGCGTTCAGCTTAACGCCCGGATTGAAAGTGAAGCCGGCCACCGCAGGCACATGACGAGAACCCCTCCAGTGCCAGACGAACGCGGAGCCATTCCTGGCAGGGCCGAGATACGCCTTCGGGCAGCCTGCCTCGTCATCACGTTCGGACAAAACGTTGAGCATTTTCTTCTGGCCCACCGCAGGGCTTTCAAGCATCGCAGCGACTGCTGCGGCGGCCCCGATACTCTGCACGACACGTCGACGACTTGTACCCTCTGTCTTCAGTTCGAAAGGTTCGCAGTCAGGACAAAGTCTGTCGTGCATTTCAATCTCCTTTCGAGGCGGGCAATCATGCCCAGCGGTGTGAAGACGGCTGGCACTTTACCAACGGACTTCAGAAACGCAATCAAGTTTGTGACGACATTCTGGAGATGATTCGATGTCATTTCGGCAGCGACATCACATGCATACCTAACGCTGCTTTTTCGTCATGCGACGCGCATAGGTGACTGTCCTGTGAAGCTGCATGGCTCTCCCTGGCCGCCGATCCGGCACAGTCTGAAACTGCGTGCAGGCTGCTCCAACCCGTTGACAGAGCGCATGCCTTTTTCGGCGGTACGTACCGTCATGGAATCGCGTCTGTGCGATTAATTGCTGATCGTTCAAAGTGATGACGTGCGAGCGCGGGACAAGTTGCTCGCAACTGTTATCGGGGGCTGTAAGACCGCATCGAGCGCGTCAGGACTGCGAAAGGCGACTCGTCCTGAAACTTCGCAAATCAACAATCATCATTCGACAATCGTCAATCAGACCAGGTTGCCCGCTTGAAGAGTGACACGATTCCAGCATGCTCTGGCACCACCCACAGCGTGCCGTCCAGCCACGACGCGGGACCGTGCGTGCCGACGGGTCGCTTGACCCTCTCGAAAGCCATTGATAGATAGTAATTCGTAGCCGCTGATGTGCCCGATGCGCAGAGACCCCGCGCTCGCGACGGACTGTTCTGGCACGTCTGATTTCCGAGTCGTTCTGGCATTCTGGAAATGCCGCTCCACTCGAACGAAAGCGCTTCTGACTCGAATCCGACACTTGGGATTCGGCACCCGAAATAACAGCGGTGGACGGTCCAACCGTCTCACAGGACCTCGATTCAACTCATCTGATTGCGTTTAACGATCAGAGATTCGGACACGGAACTCAAATCCGGAAGGAAGCATAGAGCGATGGCAGATACGAAATACGTCTATACGTTCGGTGACGGTCAGGGCGAAGGTAACGCAACGATGAAGCCGCTGCTCGGCGGCAAGGGCGCGAACCTCGCGGAAATGAGCCGCATCGGTCTGCCGGTCCCCGCCGGATTCACGATCACCACGGAAGTCTGCACGTACTACTACGACAACGGTCGGCAGTATCCGCCGGAGTTGAAGTCACAGGTTGAAGCCGCCATCGCTGCTGCTGAAGAATGCATGGGTGCAAAGTTTGGCGATTCCGAGAACCCGATGTTGCTGTCCTGCCGCTCCGGAGCCCGCGAATCCATGCCGGGCATGATGGATACCGTCCTCAACATCGGTATCAACGAAAACGTCGTGAACGCTCTCATCAAACAGGCCGGGGCCGAACACTTTGCGTGGGACAGCTATCGCCGACTCATTCAGATGTACGGAGACGTGGTCCTCGGCCTGAAGCCCGAATCCAAGAACGACCCCGATCACTTCGAGGATATTCTCGACAAGGCTCGTGAAGCAGCCGGAGTCGATCACGAAAAGGACCTCAGCATTGATACGCTGAAGGACATCGTCACTCAGTTCAAAGCGGTCATCAAGAACGAAACGGGCAACGACTTCCCGGACGATCCGATGGAACAGCTCTGGGGCTGCATCGGTGCCGTCTTCGGAAGCTGGGGCAACGACCGCGCCGTCGTCTACCGCCGTCAGTACGGCATCCCGCACGCCTGGGGCACGGCGACCAACGTGCAGACGATGGTCTTCGGAAACCTCGGCGACGACTGTGCGACGGGCGTCGGCCTGACTCGCGACTGCTCAGTCGGACGACCTGGCTTCTGTGGCGACTACCTGATTAATGCTCAGGGCGAAGACGTCGTCGCCGGCACGCGAACGCCACTGCGGATTGAAGAGACGCTCGCGCAGGACGCTCCGGAAGCGCACGCCCAGCTCGATGAGATCGGGAAAAAGCTCGAGAGCCATTACAAAGACGTGCAGGACATCGAGTTCACTGTCCAGCGGGGCAAGGTCTGGATGCTGCAGACTCGCAACGCCAAGCGAACAGGTTTTGCTGCGGTCCGCATCGCCGTCGATCTGGTCAACGAAGGTCTCATTGACAAGAAGACTGCTCTCGAAAAACGACGTATTCCCGCCGACGACTTGAACCAGCTTCTCCAGCCGATCTTCGATCCCGCCGCGAAAGCTGCTGCGGAGAAAGAAGAGAAGCTGCTGGCCAAAGGCATCAACGCCGGACCAGGTGCTGCGACCGGTCAGATCGTGTTCCACGCGTCCGATGCTGAAGAGCAGTGGAACGCTGACAATGACAAGGAACTGATTCTTGTCCGCAAAGAGACCAGCCCGGAAGACCTCCGCGGCATGAAGGTCGCCAACGGCATCCTGACAGCATTCGGTGGAGCGTCCTCGCACGCCGCACTCGTCAGCCGCCAGATGGGTAAGACCTGCGTCTGTGGTTGCTCGGCGTTGAACATCGACTACGAAGCCGGAACCGTCACCGTCGGCAGCACTGTGCTGAAAGAGGGCGACTTCATCTCGATCGACGGCTTCAGCGGCGAAGTCTTCGCCGGTCGCATCGACACGACTTCTTCAGAAGTCATGGAAGTCCTGATGGGCAGCAAGGCCGCCGACGATGCCCCGACCTACAGCCGGTACGCTCAACTGATGGAGTGGGCTGACGAGTTCCGGACGCTCAATGTGCGAGCCAACTCAGAATCGCACGACGCCGAAGCATCGGTGGCACTCGGAGCCGAAGGCGTGGGCCTCTGTCGCACCGAGCACATGTTCTTCGATCACCTCGACGAAATCCGCGAGATGATTTTCTCACGAACGCAGGAAGACCGGGCCAAGGCACTCGCCAAGTTGCTCAACTTCCAGCGCGACGACTTTACGCACCTGTTCAAGACGATGGGCGACCGACCGGTCACGATTCGTCTGCTTGATCCGCCGCTGCATGAGTTCCTCTCCGAACACCACATGCACGACGACCCGACTCTGGCCGGCAAGCTGGCTTCGACATTCGGTGTCACGGAAGAAGACGTCAAACGCCGAGTGGAAGAACTCGTCGAAACCAACCCGATGCTGGGCCACCGCGGTTGCCGCCTCGGAATCGTCTATCCAGAAATCACCGCGATGCAGGCCCGGGCGATCCTCGAAGCCGCCTGTGCCCTGAAGAAGGAAGGCACCGAGGTCCATCCGGAAATCATGATCCCGCTGGCTGGATACAAGACCGAGTACGACAACCAGGCCGCAATCATTCGCGAGACGGCAGCGACCGTGTTCGCAGAGCAGGGTGTGGAAGTCGACTTCATGGTCGGCACGATGATCGAAGTTCCGCGCGCCGCACTCACGGCTGGTGAAATTGCCGAGACCGCCGAGTTCTTCAGCTTCGGTACGAACGACCTGACGCAAACGTGTCTGGGAATGAGCCGAGACGATTACAAGGGTTTCATCGGCTACTACATGGAGAACGACATCGTTCCGGCCGATCCCTTCCAGACAGTCGACCAGACAGGTGTCGGCCGCCTGATGAAGATCGGTGTCGAAGATGGCCGAGCCGCACGAGAGAACCTGAAGATCGGCATCTGCGGAGAACACGGCGGCGACCCGAAGTCCGTCTACTTCTGCCATGAAATCGGACTCAACTACGTAAGCTGCTCCCCCCGCCGCATCCCAATCGCCCGACTCGCCGCCGCCCAGGCTGCGGTCGCCCAGGGCTGACCAGTCATCGAGCATCCAATCAGATCAGCCCGGCCGTGATCACTCATGGCCGGGCTTTTTTTGCTGGGAGGTATTCCGATGAGCGTGGCAGTGAGACGCGATCGGGGGGATGTCTGTACGATGCCGTCCGCCACTCTGGGAGTGCTGTTCTGCGGAACGCTGGTAATTTCCGCGGCCAGTCGGACTGAGTCGATCATTCGCGAAGTGACATCACATGAAGATTCCGAAACCGCGGGATTCTTATCGTGTTCTGCACACCGCCGACTGGCATCTTGGAAAGATGCTGAGCGACTATAGCCGTGACGATGAGCACCTCAGATTTCTCGAATGGCTGCTCCATACAATCCGCGAAGAGCAGGTCGACGTGCTGATTGTCGCCGGAGATTTGTTCGACTCCGCACGTCCGCCGCAGTCGGCGGTGAAGCGGTATTACGAATTCCTTGCCCGGCTTTTTCGGGACAGCGGTGGCGAATGTCGCGTGATTGTCACGGCTGGTAATCACGATTCGCCCGCTCATCTGGATGCGCCGCGGGACGTGCTTCGAGCCCTGCAGGCGACGGTTGTTGGTGAATTGCCGGAGCACATGACGGATGCGATCGTCGCACTGCCGGATGACGATTCACCGCGGCTGATCGTGGCAGCGATTCCTTTTCTACGCGATCGGGATTTGCGCAGCGGCCAACTGGGACAGTCCGTGGAAGTGATTCAGGAAGCTCTCCGCAACGGAATCAGCGCGTGCTACGAACAGGCCGCTGACGCGTGTGGGCAACGCGACTGGTCCGAATTACCCCGGCTGGCCATCGGGCATTTGACCGTGCAGGGAGCATGCAACTCTGACAGCGAACGTGAGATTCACATCGGGGGACTGGGAGCCGTCGCCACCGACGCCTTTCCGGAGAGCTTCGCTTACGTCGCGCTGGGTCATCTGCACCGGCCGCAGCGTGTCGAAGAGTCCGCTCGCGTGTGCTACAGCGGATCACCGATTCCGCTGAGCTTCAGTGAGTCGACGGACACGAAATCCGTTCGGATCGTCGACTTTGTCGGTGCGGAAATTGTCACGAACGAAAAGCTGGCCATCCCTCCTGCTCGTCGGCTGGTTCAACTGCGATGCACACGAGCCGACCTGGAAGACACGCTGGCACAGTCGACGATCGAAGCGGCCGAGCTGACCACGTGGGTCGAGCTGATTGTCGAGACAACAAACGCCAGCGAGGACCTGAACGAAGTCGTCCGTGAGCTGACTGAAGAAAAGCCGTGGAAAATCGTGCGTGTGATTGCCCGGTTTGTCGGCGAAGCGGCCAGCCTGACCGAGAACGATCTGCCGGCAGCTTCGATCGAATCGCTGCTGGAAAACCCCGTTGATGTGTTTGACCACCTGCTCGAACAGCAAGCGGAACTGAGCGATGACGAAATCGTCGCCCTGCGTACGGCGTTCGCCGAACTTCGTGACCGCGAGATTGCTATGCGCGACACGGATGCGGATGTCACCGTGTTGGATCCGACGGATGATTCTCTGGCTGTGGGCCTCGGATCAGTTGGTCAAGACTCCGCCACGACCGAGGGAGACACGCCATGAAAATCCTGAAAATCGCCTTTCGCAATCTCAACTCGTTGACCGGATCGCACGAGCTTGAACTCGCCGACGGCGTCCTGGGAACGGCGGGCATCTTCGCGATCACGGGACCGACGGGCGCTGGCAAGTCGACGATTCTTGACGCGATCACACTTGCCCTGTATGGCCGAGCCGCTCGCTACGGTCGGAAGCCGAACCCTGAAGACATGATGAGTCGGCATACGGGCGAATGCTCGGCCGAAGTCGAGTTCGAAGTGGCCGACGGTCGCTTCCGTGCCGCATGGCACCTGAACCGGGCACGCAAGAAAGCGGACGGCAACGTGCAACCGGCGAAGCGGTATCTCTATGACGCGAACGGGCAAACGCTGGCCGAAAAGTCGCGCGATGTGGATCGGTTGGTCGAAGAACTGATCGGCCTGGACGCGGACCGGTTTCTGCGATCCGTCCTGCTGGCTCAGAATGAATTCGCGAAGTTTCTGAAGGCTCAGCCCGACGAACGCGCGATGCTGCTGGAGAGCCTGACCGGAACTGAGGTCTATTCGCGTCTGGGAAAACTCGCTCACGAAACACTCGTCGACAGGGAAAAGCTGCTCGCATCCCGCGAAGAGCAGATTCGGAACATCGCCATCCTCGAGCCGGACAAACGCACACAGTTTGAATCGGAAATCGCCGACGGCGAGACTCAATCAAAGGACCTGAAGGCGTCGGTCGAATCTTTACGGAAGGACATTGAACGCGGCGATCGGCTGACGAAACTGCTGGCACAGCAGGAAGCCCTGGCATCCAACAAAGAAATGCTTGACCGTCGGACCGAAGAGTTCGCGGCCAGATATCAACGACTGACATTCCATAAGCAGGCGTCTCCATTTCGTGAGGCGATTCATTCGATCGATGAACTGGAACGGTCATCGGTGACGGCCAGGAAGTCGCTGGACGACGCCAAGGGTGAAGTGCGACGTCACACGGACGAGTTGCGAGTTGCGTTCCGGTCGGGCTCAGCTCTGACTGCACGTCTGGACAACGAACTGGTCGAGAAAACTGCAGGCTTGAACGAGCGGCGAACGGAACGCGAGCGGGAACAGAAGCAAGTGACGGAATGGATTGCTGAACACGCAGTTGATACCGAACTGGCTGCGGTCGTCGGCGAAATCATCGCCGCAATTGCCGGCCTGAGTTCCCGGCGGACATTGCAGTTGAGTCTCGTAGCTCGGAGAGACGGCCACCTGAAGAAACGCCAGACGCTGGAAGTGAGCATTGGCAAGATTACGCAGCAGCACGACGATGCGCAGAAGGTCAAAGCGGCCAAGGACGTCGAATCCCAGGAGGCCAGCCACGCGTACAACATTCTGGCAGACGGTCGTACCATCGCCGATTTGGACGAAGAGACCGAACGCCAGCGCGAACAATATCGACGTTTGGAAAGCCTGAAGCGAGAACTCAAAGAGCATGATCAACATGTTCAGGACTCGAAGGCTTACGAAGCGACTGGCAGGATTCAGGTCACTGCCGTCGCCGATACTGAAGAGTCTCACACGCAGGCAGCAGCCCGCTGGCAGCAGCAGAGTGAGCTGGTCGAAGTTTTGCAGGAATCGCTCAACCGCGGGCGACTTGTTGCAGGACTTGAAGAGCATCGAACACAACTGAAGCCTGGCGAAACGTGCCCTCTGTGCGGCTCGCTCGAACATCCGTTTGTTGATGCTCTACCTGTCAGTGCATCAACGCTGCAGGCTGACGAACGGAAGCTGACAGCAGCCACCGAAGAACGCAGAAGGCTCGAAACACAACGTGACAAGGCAAAGGAACATTGGCAGGCACGTGCACTTCAACTCCAGCAGACGCGACGTCAGCAAACAGAATTGGAAAAGACGATTGCTACGAAACACGCGGAAGTCGTTGCGGCCGCGAACGAACTTGCGATTTCTGACCCATCGCAGGCCATGCTGGATGAAGCACTCGACCGGACGACGACTCTCGGCAAGTCTCTGGCGGAAAAACTGAATCAATTGCGTGAAGCGCAGAAAGGAATCGACTTGATCGAAAAGGCCGTGATGGCGGCAGCGGGTGAAGTTCGGGTGTGCCAGGCCAGTCTCAAAGGCGAGCAGTCCGGGCTCGACTCGGTGAAAAAGGACATCGAGGCTGTTGACAAGGAACTGGCGGCTTCCCGGACGGACGTCGCAAAGGCCGAAGCGGACGTCCGAGGCAGGTTGGAAGCGTTTCTTCCCGCCGATCAGGCCGTGCCTGAACCCGGTCGCGAAGACATATTGCGCGAGACGCTTAGCGAACGAGTCAAAGCCTGGAACGAAGCCGAGAAGAAACAGCGGGCGATTGGTGATTCACTGAAAGCAATTGAAAGTGAATTGAAGTCGCTGGATGCGGACCGGGCTGCGCTGAAGGTGGCGGCCGAGAGGTACCACCAACTGGCCGCCGCGATTCCGCCGCATTCCAATGAAGCACGGGACGAAGCCGGGGAGGCCGCGGGGGACTTCAAGGCCATGGCCGCCAAACACGAATCACGCTGGAAGTCGACAAAGGATGCAGACCACGAGATTGAAGCATGTCGTACGGTCCAGGAAGCAGCGTCCGTCAAATCAGCTGAACGCGAGAAGGCACTACAGAGGGACGAATTGAAGTTGCAGAATTCGCAGGAAGACCTGGTACGAAGACTCGCACAGACAGGCTTCGAGGACATCACGGCGTTGCGTGCCGCTTTGCTATCAAGCGAGGAAGCGACGGCTATTGAACAGGAGCAGACTGATCTCCAGAACGATGTCAGCGAGAATCGCGGTAAACTCGAGAAGGTCAGTGAAGACATCAGTGATCTGCGACAGCAAGAGACGTCCACTGGCGAAAAGCTGGCTGCGCAACGCGAACAGGGAACGAACCAGGCATTGGAACTGGACGAGTTGACGCAACAGATCGCGCAGCATCAGGTCGCGATCCAGACCGACGACAGGAATCGGAAACTGGTTCAGGACAGAACGCGGGAGGTCGAGGCAGAGGGACGAGCGCTCGAATCGTGGCGACGATTAAAAGGGCTGATTGGCTCGGCCGACGGCAAGCGATTTCGTTTGTTCGCGCAGGGGCTGTCGCTCGACGTTCTGGTTCGTCTGGCGAATCGGCATCTGAGTAAGTTGTCAGACCGGTATCGACTGCAGCGGATCGCGGGCGAGACACTCGACCTGGAGATCGTCGATCAGCATCAGGCCAGCACTCGGCGACCGATGCGGAGTCTTTCCGGGGGCGAGAGCTTCATCGCCAGCCTGGCGCTGGCGCTGGGCCTGTCGGACCTGGCCGGTCGGAATGTGAAGATCGATTCCCTGTTCATTGACGAAGGCTTCGGCTCACTGGATCCCGACACGCTGGACATCGCGGTTGCGGCACTCGAAGGGCTGCAGACGAGCCACAAGACGATCGGGGTCATCTCGCACGTCGAACTGTTGAAAGAGCGGATTACCGCTCAAATCCGAGTCACGCCGACCGGCGGCGGAGTCAGCCGGCTGACGGTCGTCGGATAGAAGTGCTCATGTTCGAATCGACAGAGTCCAGCATGTAATTCGGAGCGACGCTGGCGTCGTCCGTCAGCCATTTGAAACGGCTAGACCTGCCTCGTGACAGAAGTTTTGCTGTCGTCTGGTAACGAGGGCGACAGCGATTCGTCATTTCGCCTTCACGATTTGGCTGCGTGTCATCGTTTCGAGATCGATAAGATCCTGACGTAGCGTCGAAAACGGTCAGCGGCGGCATACCCGCTTACAGTATCGCCTGACGCGTGCAGTGACCGAGCAGCAGCAGAATTTCCGCCCATTGGATCTTTCGCGCCGCCTCTGCGAGTTCCGGGGCACGGCCTGTTGCGGCTGATTCACACAGGTCGATGAATGCGTTCGCGTCCCATCGCTCGGTGACTCCGAGTCTTGATTTCCATGTCGTTGCCTCTGCGGCTGTGGATTGATCCAGAATCAACCCGGCAGCGAGCGCGAGTTCGTCGAATACCGGATGCCGGCCGACTCGGCGGAACCAATACTTTGCGTTGACGTAGTCCGGCTCACGACGATGCATGATCGCGTGCCAGTAATCACCACTGGAGTCCGTTCCCTGTCCCTGAATGCTCTGGGCAAGATCGTGACTTTCATCGAGAAAATCATGCACCTGCCAGATTCCCGCGTTAAGTGCTGTCGCATCGACTGAGGATTTCCCGCCGGGCAACTGGTCGTTGGCCCGCAGTCCGGCGATGTAATCCGCCAGCCAGTGTTTTGCACGGGGTGGCCATTTTGGTGCCAGGTCCGGCAGCCCGTCCGCGTTTGGCGACACTGGAAGGTCGGGCGAATCATCGTCCTGTTCGTCATAGGAGTCGTCATACGAATCGTATGACTCCTGCTCCATCTGGTGCGGTGTCAGCGGCAGATGAGTCGCCTGGCCCATCGCGTCGGCACGAATCAGCAGGTCCCAGATGGGAGAAGGGACATTTCGGAACCCCAGCTTGAGCGCTGCTTCACGACGCGCTGCGAGCGGACACCGGCTGGAAGGAGGAACAATGAGACTGGCAAGTCCAGGCGGAAGGTGATCCCAGACGTACGTCACGTCCTCGGTATCTGGCGTGGCAACGAGGCCAAAGGTACAGCCGTCTTCATCGACATCAAGCCTGCCGACAGATCGCGCAAGGTCCGCAGGGGTGTACGCGGATCCGTCGAAGATAAATACAACGTAATCGATCTCCGACATCTGTGGATGCCGCAGCTGCTCTGTCAGATCGGCCGCGGAAACCCGGGTGGCGTTGATCGTGTGCAGGACGACTTCAGACACGCTTTTACCTCGAAGAGATGCCAGATCAGTTTCGATCTCAGGACGCAGATTGGGAACGCAGCCACGGGATGGCAAGCCGACCGCACGATGTCTGGGCGTGAATTCTGCAAAAACGTCGTAAACTCGCAAGTAGGTGTAAGTTGCAGTCGAATCCGCCTGTAGCCCCTCTATCCCGTCAGCTCCCGTTATTACCGCCCGTTTTCTGTTTTGCCGACGAACACTGGAACTGCTACTCTGGTGAGCCTGTGTGAATGGTGACCTCGGACGGAACTCAGTGTCACGCAAGCTGTTCTGAAAAATCAGACTGCACGGAGAGTCCCATGGCCGTAACTCCGAACGGATATGATGCCGATCGTTTTGACGCTGACGACGATCTCGGCGGGTGGAATGAGTCCGAGCTCGACGAAGGCGACAGCGCGGAATCCGATGGCTTCGAAGCTTCGGCCGGTTTCGGCGACGATCCCGTCGATGAACTGGTGGACAACGATCCGCTACACGACGATCTGTTGAGTCACTCTCCTGTCGAGACCGAGGGCTTAACCGGCTGGAGTCCAGCTCCGCAGTTCGACCTAGAGATCGTCGATCTGGAAGTTGCGGACGAAGACGACGGAATTTCGGATGCGAGCCGAGGCAGTATGGCCGGTACGGTCGCCAGCGTGATTGTGCATGTCTGGCTGCTGATGAATCTGGCTCAGATGAACGTTGAAGAAGAGCCGCACTACTACGATCCGCCGATCGATTCGCACATTGTGACCGAAGAAGACGACAAGCCGGAAGAGCTCGAAGTCGTCAAGTACGAACTGGCGAATCCGAACGACCGAGAGCTTGAAGTCCGCGAAGTCGTCAATGCCGCCAGTGTTGGCTTGAGTCAGACGATGACGCCCAAAGTCGAGAACGCCCCGCGTCCACTGGACGAGCTGATTCCTGAAGCTCGCGAATTGAACGTGTATGACATTCCCGAAGGCGTCGAAGTTGACGAGCGCGTTGTCGTCAAGGGCACCAATGGGCAGGCCATGATTCAACTCGAATCCGCGCTGGACCGCGTGACCTGGGAAGTCGCCAACAACCTGCAGGAGAAGCGCGTGCTGCTTGTCTGGCTGCTCGACGCTTCCGGGAGCCTTAAAAAACAGAAGCAGATCATCGGCACGCGACTCCGCCGCATCTACGGAGAACTGGACGCACTTGAGAACAGCGAGCAAATCCCGCGACGCGAGATTCCGCTGTTGACGGGAGTGGTTGCGTTCGGCTCGAAGACTGAGTTTCTGACTCCGAATCCGACTGAGGACTTTGAGACCATCCTGAATGCCGTGCAGAACGCACCGATCGACCCAAGCGGCCGGGAGAACATTTTCACGGCCGTGAAGCACGTCGTGTCGACCTGGTCGCGATTTCGAGTGCAACAGCACCGTCGAATCATGGTTGTGGCCGTGACCGACGAATCCGGCGATGACTTCTCCGAATCACTGGAACCGGCGGTCGCACTTTGCCAACGGCACGGTGCGAAGGCCTATGTCATCGGACCGGCAGCGGTCTTCGGACGCCAGAAGGGCTTCGTGCCGTACGTCGCGCCGGAAGACGGGCAGACTTACAATCTGCCAATTAATCTCGGTCCGGAGACTGCCGTGATCGAAAATGTTTCGATTCCCTTCTGGTACAGCGGCCAACAGTACACGTATCTCTCGTCTGGCTTTGCTCCGTACGCTCTCGCCCGTCTGGTTCATGAAACCGGCGGCGTGTACTTCATGAGCAACATGACCACCATGAGCGGCCTGACACCGCTGGGAGTTTTCGATGACGTGTCATTGAAGCCGTTCATTCCCGACTACGGTTACAGCAGCCTGGATGACTATGCGAGAGACATCCGGAAGCGACCGATCCGGGAAGCGATCGTTCGAGCGTCGTTTCTGAGCCGGGAATATAAAGCGGGCGGGACTCCAACCCTCGATCTGCGAGTGACGCCGCAGAATTTCCGCCAGTCTGCCAGCAACGCGCAAAGGTCGGTGGCCCGCAGCCAGTTGATGCTCGACCGAGTACTGCAGGCATTCCCGGACGGGATTGAAGATGCACTGGGAGGCGAAGAATCCGAACGCTGGCGCATGAACTTCTGCCTGAGTTATGGCCGTCTGCTGGCACAGCGTGTGCGTTGTCTGGAATACAACTTCGCCTTTGCGTGGATGAAAACGAATCTCAGCAATCAGGATGTCCAGACGAAATCGAATCACTGGATTGTGAAGCCGTCCAGCAAGATCAACTACGCAGGCAACATGAAGAAGGTCGCAGAGAAGGCCGAGGCGCTGTTGAAGCGGGTTGTTGACGAAGCACCAGGGACCCCTTGGGCCGTCATGGCGGCACGCGAGTTGAAGGACGGCATGGGCATTACGATTGCTCAACGTTTCATTCCGCCGCCGCCGCCGCGACGGAACAACAACAACGCCAACAATAAGAAACGACGAGCCATTTTGCTGGCGGCCGAGCAGAAGAAAGCAGCACCGAAGGTGGCTCCCAAGCCCAAGCCCAAACCGAAGTTGCCTAACTATTAGGCTGAACGCGAGTCGAAATCGTAACCGGGGTGGCGGCAGGACAGTTCCTGACCGCCACCCCGTTTTTTTGTTGCCCAGCGACTTCTGAGGGGCCGCAATTACATGATTCTCGTTTGGATGAGGTGTGATGATTTCGGTAAGGGGCATGAACCAGTCATCGGAGAAGGAGTGATGCCCGTATAATCCGCACCACTCGACCCAAAAACAGTTCAGGCACTCAGTCGAAGCTTGAACATCTGAATGCATCGCGTGGATAATCCGCACATCCAGTGGAATCCGGAAATCCCGAGGGCATAAATGATCGAACGCCGTGACGACTTCCGTGAATTGCTGGATCGACTGCAGGATGGGGATGAGTCTGCCGCCGAGCAGATCGTCGACGAATACGGACCGCATTTGATCAACGCGATCCGCAGGCGGGTTCGAAGCCGACGCGTGCGACTCGCTTACAGCACAGAGGACTGTCTGCAGTCGGTTTGGGGCTCGATCTTTGCCCACCGCGATCGAGTCGCCGAGATGGAGTCACCCGAACACCTGATGCGATTTCTGGCCCGGGTTGCGGCGAACAAGCTGATCGACAAGCAACGCGAGGTTGCCGGTCGAAATCAGAATCGTCGTGAGACCGTGCCATTGCCGGGGACGGAACTGGGTGATCGGTATCAGTTGGCCGCCAGCGATCCGACGCCCAGCGCTATGGTTTCACTCGAAGAAGAATGGGAAGCTCGCATAAAAGGACTGTCACAAGAGAAGCGGACCATTCTCGAATTGCGGCGACTGGGACACACAAGCGAAGAAATTGCGGCACGCACGGATTACAGCGAGCGAGGCGTGAGATATATCCTGAAACAGTTTCGAGATGCGTTCGCGGATCGAACGAACGGTGACGATGGCATCTGACGTGCTCGCACGCATGCAACCCACGAGATAAACGCATGATTGGACTCCTGCGGAAAATCGGCCTGGCTGCGGTTGATTCGACTAAGAAACCGCAGTCAGCGCGAACGCTGCCCGATGTGGCACAGAGTCTGGTCAGCCAGGTGATCTGGGACTGGCCGGACAGCACCCCCTTTCGTGTCGATCGAGTTCTCGAATCGCACCCCGAACTGGCGAATTCTGACCGGTCCATGATCGATCTGGCCGTCGAAGAATTCGCCGATCGCCGCGACGCGGGCGAAGACGTCTCGGCGACATTATTCGCGCAGCGATTTCCTCGCGTGCATTCCGAACTGCTGGATTCCCTGCTGTTCGAGCACGCCATTGAGGACATGACCGACTGGTTTCGCGATGTCCTCGAAGCCCCGTCGACCGACGAGATTCAATGGCCGGTGCTGGGCGATGAAATCGCAGGCCTGCGACTGGTCGAGCCACTGGGGCGTGGTGGATTCTCACGCGTGTTTCTGGCTGAGGATCTTGAGTACGAAAACCGACGAGTGGCCGTCAAGATTTGCCGCAACGATACGCACGAAGCGAGTACATTGGCCGACCTGCAGCACAGCGGGCTTGGGATCGTGCATTACGTACGCCAGGTTCCACAACTTGGCCTGGTGGCGATCTGTATGCCGTTCGCCAGCCGCACGACACTGCATGACGTGCTGCGTCGTGCGTGGCAAAGCGGGTGCCCGAACACATCACAACAGGTCTGGAACGAGGTCTCACAGCGAAATCAGATCGAGCGTGACGTTCCACTGTGGGCGCACGGACAATTCAGGGAATGGGCACACGACTTGACGATCGGCATGGCGAATGCCGTTGCCGCTTCGCATGAGCAGGACATTGTCCACTGTGACATCAAGCCGAGTAACGTGCTGGTGACGCCTGAAGGTCTACCAATCGTTATCGACTTCAATGTCGCCTTCCGGCACAGCGCCAAGGGCAGTCCGGCGAACGTTGGTGGTACTCTTCCATACATGGCTCCAGAGCAGATTCGCGCATTTGCCGGAGAGGGGTATGCGGAAATCGGCCCCCACACGGATGTCTTCGGAATAGGCGCCACCGTCTATCAGTTGCTCACCGGAAGGCTCCCGTTTGGCGAGGTGCAGTCCGCCGACAATGGGATTCAACATCTGCTTGAGATTCGAAAGACTCCGGTAGAACCGATTCGAGTCTCCAATCCGCAGGTTGATCCCGCATTCGATGAGTTGATCCGCGCGTGTCTTAGTTACGACCCACGAGAACGACCACAGGATGCGCAGGCTTTGGCTGAACAGCTTGTTGCACTGCGACACCGCACTCATCCGGCACGAATGGCTCCCGGCACGAGGATATGGCTGGGTATCACAGCGGTAGCGGCAGTGCTACTGGCGACGCTTCTGCCCCTCGGCGAATACAGCCCGGCTGCCACGAAACAAGAATTGCGGGCGGCCGGACTTGCGGTTCCCGGCCTGCTTCCGCGTCCGGCAGAAGACGCCGCGGATCGAACAGCCAGTGCAGTCCTGGTTCCCGATGGACCTGACAGTCAGACTCAGCAGCTTGTTGATGAAGGGCTCGCGGCATATCAACGGGGACTCCTGATTCGCCAGGACGGTGTGCCAGGCAAGCGTGACGATGCGGTTGCAGCGTTTCGGGACGCACTGTCGCACTTCAAGACTGCTTTTCTGCATGACACCGGCCACAAGGGTGCGTTCGTCGGCTGGATTCGTTCGCTGATTCAACTGGACCGGGCGAGCGAAGCGGGGTTGCTCGGTGATCAGCTCAAGGCTGACGGGACACCGGACACCGGGGTCGTTAAAGCCGTTTGTCTAATGGCAGCCGGGAATTACCGGGCTGCGGCATCAACATTGGACGCGGCATTTGAGAGCGGATTGGAATCCGACAAGTCGCAAACTCTGCTGGGCTTTTGTCGCTTTCGCGGTGGCGACTACGTTGGGGCTGTCGAAGTGATGGAGAAACTGCGGCGACAATCGCCGCAGCCCGTCCCGACCGTCAATCTTGTTCTGGCACAGGCGTCTTTGAGCGTGATGATGCAGGGCCGCGAAAAGAAAATCGACGCCGATTACATACGACTATTGCTCGACGAGTGCCCTGAAGGAATCGAGCGTGGCGTGCTGGCTCCTGAAATCTGCGTCTTTCTGGGTCGCGTACTCAGAGCGTCTGAAGACGACGCGCTGCGACTCTGGAGCAAACGAGCACTGGCCGAGTTCAGACTCGGACGTCAATATGGCCTTGAGCTTGTCTACTGGAACAGATTCCGGAAACTGATGGATGAAGACGTGGAATCCGGCTGCGAGTTTCACATCGTGCCGGCGGCAAGCGGTCCGGATCACGGACCGCTCTTCCTGACAGTGCTTGATCCGTTTTCCGATTTGCCCCAAGACCAGCTTCGATCACGTAACCTGCAGGCGCGCGAACAGTCCGCCCTTGAAACGAAAGCTGATTCCCAGTCCATGATTGCTCACACTCGCTGACGTGACTGGATCAAACGCAATTCCTGGAGCGTGGTGCGTGAGTGCAGAGCAAGCTGGCCTGACACTCGGTCGTGTGCTGCGCAGCTTCATTCCTGGTGTTTCGTGGAGCCAGACCAAAAGACTCGTCGCAGCTCGCCGAGTCTCGGTCAACGGACGGTTGTGCCTGGATGATGCACGCCGCATGACGGCCTCCGACGAGATCGCCGTGTGCGACCGACCGCTCCCGGCACCGCCGATGGATCCCAAGGTCGCTGTGCGACATCTCGATGATGAGGTGGTCGTTATTCAGAAACCATCGGGGATGATGTCCGTACGACACGTAGCCGAGATCGATTGGCCCGCGGGCAAGCGAAGGCTGCAGCCATCGGCCGACGAGGTCGTTTTGCGACGCATTAGTCAGATTCAGCCTGAAAGTGGCGATCTGTCCTCACTGCCGGCGCCACTGCGACGGAAACATCTACGGGCAGTGCATCGACTTGATCGCGACACCAGTGGACTGCTCGTCTTTGCACGCACGGTCGAGGCAGAGCAGAATCTGGTTCGTCAGTTCACAGCGCATTCGATTACTCGCACCTACGTCGCAGTTGTGCACGGCGTTCCCGCCGAGGGGACGATTAGAAACCGACTGGTTCGAGATCGTGGAGACGGATTACGCGGCAGCACGATGGCGCCGGAGGACGGCAAGCCGGCGGCAACTCACATCCGGCCGCTTGAGGCACTGGGAGAATACACGTTGGTCGAATGCCAGCTTGAATCCGGACGAACACATCAGATTCGCATCCACCTCGCCGAGCAGGGACAACCGGTGTGCGGTGATCACGTCTATCGCGGACCAGTGAATGGTCCCGTTCTAAACGACGGTAGCAATGCACCTCGGCTCGCACTGCACGCGCGAGTGCTGGAATTCGATCATCCTCAAACCGGTGAACGAGTCAGTTTCGAATCCGATCTGCCCGCCGATCTGACGGAGTTCGTAGATCGACTCCGCGCGGATCGGTAGTCTTCGACAGGCCGTGGCTCGTGCCGACGCTCCACCGTGGAACGCATCACAGGGCGTTGCGCGTTCCGTAAAGAAAAAAACCGAGTAGCTCCAGACGCAGAGCATCCTAATTGGTGTTCCAATGCAGAACGTGTTGGGGTGAGAAGAGTACAAGCTGGCATGAGCAACTCAGGACCGGACATCACAGCGCGCACGGGAATGATCCTGGGACCGGTCGTGTTCCTCGCAATCCTGTTCATGCCGACGCCGCAGGGGATGTCGGGGGAAGCTCAGCGGCTGCTGGCCGTCACCACACTGATGTCGTCGTACTGGTTGACGCAGGCCATTCCGATCGGAGCCACGAGTCTGATTCCGATCGTTGCCTTTCCGCTGCTGGGTATTCAAAGGCCCGACGACGTCAGCAATGCCTACATCAACAAGATGACGTTTCTGTTTCTCGGTGGCTTCATCATCGCGTTGGGCATTGAACGCTGGGGACTGCACCAGCGAATGGCCCTGCACATCGTGCGCGTCCTGGGGACCAGTCTGAAAAAAGTCATACTCGGCTTCATGCTGGCGACCGCATTCCTGTCGATGTGGATCAGTAACACGGCATCGACGCTGCTGATGACACCAATTGCTATCGCGCTCGTCCTGTCTCTGCAGGACGCGATTGGCGGAACATCGATACGTGATCCTTCTGAACTGAAAGCGACTCACGGAGTCGACCGGAACGGCCCACTCGGCCCGTTTGGAATTTCCCTGATGCTCGCAATCGCCTGGTCGGCGAGCATCGGCGGTCTGACGACACTTGTCGGTACCGTGACCAATGTGCAATTCGTCGGCTTGTGGGAAAAGGCATTTCCCGGTGGTCCAGAGATCTCCGCCGGCAAGTGGTTGGTGACCTTCGCACCGGTTGGTCTGGTCCTGATTCTACTGGCCTGGGGAATGCTCACATTCCGAATGCCAACTCCCACCAGTGGAATCCAAAGGAGCTTCTTCACCGACCGCCTGAAGAAACTGGGTGCTCCATCCCGGGCCGAATGGTTGATGCTGGCTGTCTTCCTCATGACCGCGCTGTTGTGGACGTTCCGCAAACCTCTGCAGTTTGGCAGCGAGCCACTGATGCCCGGCTGGGGCTCTGCAGTGAGCTGGTTCCTGACGGCGCAGCTCGGAACGACCGCAGAGTTCGCCAAAGGAGCCGTGCACGACTCGACAGTCGCAATTGGCATGTCTCTCATCATGTTTCTGCTGCCCAGCGGGCAGAGAATGAACGGACGTCCGCAGCGGATCATGGACTGGGAGACGGCGGTGCGTTTGCCATGGCAGATCCTGCTGCTGGTCGGCGGCGGCTTTGCCATCGCCGCGGCCTTCGAGCAAACCGGTCTGGCCGAGTGGGTGGGCGACGCGTTCGCCACAACGGTTTCGAGCTGGCAGACCTGGGCGATCGTCATGGCCGTCTGTTTCATGCTCACGTTCCTGACGGAATTCGCAACGAATGTCGTCGTGGTTAGTGTGATCCTGCCCGTGCTGGCCGAGGCATCACTGCGTCTAAACGTCGACCCGAGATTGTTGATGCTGCCGGCCGCGGCATCAGCGAGTTGTGCATTCATGCTCCCTATAGGCACACCACCGAACGCGATCGTGTTTAGCTCGGGTATCCTCACGATGGGAGATATGGCCCGCAAAGGCTTTCTACTCAACCTGATCGGCGTAGTGCTGATGACACTCGCAACGGTGTTTTATCTTGTGCCATCGTTTGGCATCTCGACCACCGGATTACCGGAATGGGCCCAACGGTAAGAGTATGCCGATTCGAAAGATTCGAGATTCCGGTAGTGATTGGACTCGGCCGTTCCTCATGAAATGTGGGTCCTCAGCGGTGAGCGTGAGCTGCTCATGGGTAACGCAAAAATCGCGAGCAGCATGATATCGCCTCGAACCTGAAGTTCCTGCTGCCCGTCCAGCAGCAAGTGAGTCTGGACATTCGGGCTGTGTCGGTCCTGGTCGTTGAAAATGTTGATGTGGATTCCGGTTTCGTACCGGAGCGGAATCGTCTGCCCTCGACCGCCGTCATACACTCCCCTGCGAAATACGTAGATCCAGTGGTGTCCGCCGTTCTTGCGACACTGCGCCTTTTTTGCCATGATTCGAATTAGTGCGGGGATCCCGGAACCTGGCCATGCAAAGGTAGTTACGCTGCTCGGCCCGACTGGTTAGTGTTCGGCTGGCCCAAAATCTGAATCCCCTCGCGCACCCCTAGCTCAATTGGATAGAGCATCGGTCTACGGAACCGAAGGTTGCTGGTTCGAATCCAGCGGGGTGTACTTGACTTACGACGATTCGTGAGTCGGATGCACGATTGAAATGCACGAAACCCCCTGATCGGCTGTCACCGATCAGAGGGCGAAACAAGACCTTTCGGCCTGCTTCTGAGTTTCCTTCAGAGCCGGGAGGTCAAGATGTCGCGTCCAAACAAGCCGTGGTTTCGTAAGTCGAATCGACGCTGGTACGTCTGGTTTGACGGCAGGCAGCTCAATCTGGGGCCGGATCGTGCAGCTGCGCATCAGCGGTTCTATGAGCTGATGGCTCAGCCCAAGAGCTCGTGCCGGGTACCCACCACCAGTGAGATTTCGCTCGCTGAGGTCGTGGACCATTTCCTCGGGTGGGTCCAGCAGCACCGAGCCCCCGATACCTACGAGTGGTACCGCTATCGCCTGGAGCGTCTTTGCCAGGCGTATCCGAGACTGATTGCCGAGCAGTTGCGGCCGTTTCACGTCGATGACTGGGTCAGTCGTTACGAGCTGTCGGTCACCTCTCGACGGAATTACCTTCGCTCGGCAAAGCGGTGCTACAAATGGGCGAGGCGACAGGGTCATCTCACAGAGAACCCGATCGCCGATCTCGAAGTCCCCAGTGCCGAAGCGAAAGAAATCCTCGTTGACCTGGGTGAGTTTGAGAGGCTGCTGGAATTCGTGAAGAACCCCGATCTGGCTGATCTGATACGAGTCACGTGGGAGACGGGCTGCCGCCCGCAGGAGTCTCTCAGGGTTGAGGCACGCCACGTCGACGTCGCCAACCAGCGATGGGTCTTCGGCAAGTCCGAGTCGAAGGGGAAGAAATCCAGTCGCGTCGTCTACATGACCGATGTTGCCATGAGCATTGTCGTGCGGCTCATCCACGAGTATCCGGAAGGCCCGATCTTTCGGAACGTGAACGGAAAACCATGGACGACGGAGGCAGTCAATTGCGGCTTCGGTGCCGTGCAGATTCGTATGGGACGAACTGAAATGAAAAGTATGGGCATCGAGGTCACTGATGAGGCCATCGAAGCCCTCATTCCGGCTCTGAAGCCGATGACGACCGTTAAGGGGAAAGAGCGAGATAAGCGACCGGCAGAGCTTCGATGCGAAGCAAAGCGGAAACTGACCAACAAGCTGGCTACGCAGCACGCCACGCGGTACTCGCTGTACGCTTTGCGACATTCGTTCGCGACGAACGCCCTTCAGAAGGGGATTGACAGTCTGACGGTGGCAGTCCTGTTGGGTCACGATGATCCATCTACGCTGGCTCGCGTGTATCAGCATCTGAATCAGAATCCCAAACATCTACTGGATGAGATAAGGAAGGCGGCCGGATGAGCAACACATTGGTTGCACCGTCAATGGGCGTTTCACAGCTTGATATGCTTTAGCCGAGCGCGTCTTGGCCGGCGATCACGTGGTTCCGGTGGCCCTTCGCGACACGAATCGAGATAGGCATCAAGGTCCGACTCACTCACCCGAATGGTTCCCCGTCCGATGCCAATGCGATGACAGGGGAGCATTCCGCTCTCGATGAGCTGGTAGATGATGGACTTCGACACGTGCAGGCGAGTTGCGACATCACTGACTGTGAGCATGATCTGTCTCCGGGGCAGGACGAATCGGACTGCGTCATGCTGGGCCGTCAATCGTCGTAGACTGTGCCGGTTTCCATTCAAATTGAGTGGCACTAACGGATGCACGTCGGGACGGGACTGCCGGTTCGGCGTCATGCCGGCAAGAAACATTTTCACCTTCGCCGGGATTTCGTTTGCGGTTCGCCGCCAGGCCCACTCGCCATTTCGCTAGCCGATACGATTGCCCATTCGTTACGGACTTCGTTAGCCCCTTCGTTTGAATTTCGAAACGTGAAATGACGCAGTGACCGCAACTATCGCAATGCACAGCAGCAACTCCTCACTCGTCACGAAAATGCACCCCCCGGCTGCAACGCTACCGACTCACTCTCTGTCGTTCGTTCCTCGTTTTCGTTGCCTCATAGTTTCCCTCTGAACGTCCTTCTCTTCTTGTCTCTGCACGGCGTGCAGAGACACGTGGCATTCGTCTTCCAGACCCTGCGGACACGTATCGATTCAGTGCCCCGCCCGTGCCCCATTGCTCAATGATCAGGGGGAATAGATTGGTGCCATGCGACCATCAGGGAACGCCCAGACGGGGTCCAGAATCCGATTACCTGCGTCGCGGCGTCGCTCTGTCAGGAATCGATACGACCGCTGGACCGGCTGCTGCTCGCTCGCCTGCACGATCGTCTGGATGCGTTCATCCGATGGAGCGATCCAGAAGACCCGGACGACAGGCTTCTTCAGCGCCGGCCAATACCGCGTGTAGGCACGGCTTTCGACGAGGGACTGATGACGTCGTGCCTTGGCAGCGATTTGCTTAGAGCCCATTGTCGAGCGATCCTGTTCGAAAAAGGCGACGAGCGACGTGTCCGGTGGGATGATCAGAAGGCACACCATGTCCGGTTGGCAGGCGATGCTTGAGATGCCATCGGAGAATGTGTGATGCAGGATGCTGCGTTGGTTTGGCGGGAGATTCTTCTTGGCCTTCGGATCGACGTCGCTTTCCAGTAGCCAGAGTGCGGGCGTGAGACCAGCCGCATTCGTGCTAGCATCGAATGCCAATCGCGTCTGGACGCACTGCCAGCGATGCAGAAAGGTTGCTGGCTGTGGCTCTGATCGCAGGATTCGCAGCGGACGAATGCCTGTGGTGTCGGCGAAAGCATCGCCACCTTTGTCGGTCAGTGCGTGCAGTGTGGGGATCCGCTTTGTCGTTGCCGTCGCAACTCCGCTCTGAGCATCAGATGAGAACGTGACGTGCAGTTTCGTTGAGCAGATGAGCCCGGCTCTCTGGAAATCTTGAAGTCTCTGCTGACAGCGTCTCAGCGTGACTGACGCGAAGTGCCGCTGGTGAATATGGATCGTATCGAGGCAACCGTGTTCCCCGATGTCTGTGAGCACGTGCAAATCACGTGGTCCAAGGACAACCGACATAATTATCTCCTAGATCGTGCAGTGGGGATTTTGTGACGGACCGTCAGCGTTCGCCGCTTGCGTATCTGAGGACGCAGACTCATTCGTGTCTGCCGTGGACGCATCGTCCTGAGAAATCTCGTCTAACTGCGGTGTGTAGTATTCGGGACGCTCGTAGATACGCTCTAACGCCATCTCTGTTTTCTTCTTGCCCAAACCCTCAAATGCCCACGGGTCTTTCAGAAGCGGGACGTATTCGTGGTACACGCTGCGTCCGTCCTTCACGTATCGCTCGCCGGTCTTCAACGTGGCAATTGCCATACGCAATTGAGCGTCGCCGAGATCGGCAGCGGCCTGTCGGCAGACACTGTCATTGGCATTGAAAAAATAGGCTCTCCCACGGAATGAATGGGTAGATTCACGCATTCCGACCTCGGCTCAGGATCAGCAGAAGTGGGCCGCCCCTTCCGCCTCACCGTCGCTTCGGCCGGAGCAGCAGGTTTGTGCGGGC
>Ga0115002_10001332_pt1 | contig 34022 bp, 23 predicted proteins | sample ArcticOcean_MG_C_8_FD_89576 | JGI IMG/M metagenome (GOLD analysis project Ga0115002, IMG submission 89576) | Marine microbial communities from western Arctic Ocean - ArcticOcean_MG_CB11_86 | ecosystem: Environmental > Aquatic > Marine > Oceanic | place: Arctic Ocean: Canada Basin | collected... | reverse complement strand
TCAAATACAGTTTGGTGGAAGTGATTCCACTTGTTTACCGTATGAAAATAAATTCCTTGACGTTTAACAGCACGTGACATAAATCGGACCACGTCTGTAATGGGTCGCCGTTGTACTCGGCAGATTGTTCCTTCAGAAATCGAACCGAAAACTGAACCTCTTCTGTGGTCGGCAGCCGTCCAAAAACGGTTTCGTAGACCACGTGAATTCGTTGTTTGTCGGTCAACTCTGGCGTTTCGTCTAAAACTTTTTTGGCCCACACTTTTGTTTGTTCAACAACCAGGGGATTGTTCATTAAGGTCAATGCCTGGGCGGGAACATTGGATGTGCTGCGACGTCCCATCGTTGTCAGTGGCGTGGGGTAATCGAAGGCTTGGAACATGGGAGTTAAGAAGTTTCGCCGCACACTGATATAAATGCTGCGTCTGCCGTTGCCATCGAGTGGGCCCGATTGCCGGGGACGACCGCGGCCTTCCATGAACGATGTTAAAAACGGCATGACGCTGGCCCCATACATGGAGTCACTCAACCGACCGGAAATTGCCAACAAGGAATCTCGAATGGCTTCTCCTTCCAAGCGTTTGACGTGCATGCGGTGCAGCAAAATATTGTTCGGATCTTGAACTTCGGCCCGTTCATTAGAGATGGAACTCGCCATGCGATAGGTGCTAGAGAGCACCATCATACGGTGCATTTGCTTGATTGACCAATCGTGCCGAACAAATTCAGATGCTAAGTAATCGAGCAGTTCAGGATGCGAGGGGGGCTGGCCTAACTTTCCGAAGTTGTCCGGCGTGCGAACAATGCCTGTTCTAAAATGGTGCAGCCATAACCGATTGACCAGCACCCGCGGTGGAAACGGGGTGTCGGGGGCCAGCATGTCATTAGCCAACTGCAACCGGCCACAGCCTTGCTCGGGTGTTAATGTGGGAGCATTTTCTCCGACTACGATTTCCAAAAATCGACGTGGAACTAAATCGCCAACTTTCGTATGGTTGCCTCGAATATGCACATGTTCGTTTTCGCCGGTTCCATCGACCATCGCCATTGCCACCGTGGGCTTCGAAATCTTGGAATCTAACTCGCGTAGTTTTGCGAATAAAGCGGCAATGTGTTTGTTCAACGCCTGAGATGTTTTTGGTGCATAGTTTCTAGGGAAATTAAACCCCAGTAATTCCGTTAAGAATTCTCCTTGCCCGTTTGAATTTGCGTTTCCTGCTTGTTGGGCATTCGACCAATCTTGAACCGTCTGCAACAGAAGCTGTTGATAGCGTTCTGCCAACAGTTTGCTTGATGTGACAGCCGGGTCTTCTAAAAGTTCAACCAAAAAATCGTGCGGCTTGTCCTGCGGAACTGGCCCGTCTGAAAAGACGACTTGGTCGATCACTAAGTAACCATCGTCATCATCAACGACTTCAATATAGGCTTTGTGTCCGATGAACTTCCTAAGATCTTGCCGATACCAGCCGAACTGTGCATCCTGGCGGACATTGATTGTCAAACCGCCATACAGGGGATTTGAGATTAAGTGAAACCCATCGATGATCAGCGAGACGTGCCCGTTTTTCAATCGACGACCTGTTGAAGCCCGCCCGCCAGTTCGATACATCCGGTAGTCGATGTAACTTTTTTTGATTTCAAATGTCGCTGAGCGAATGGTGCCTTGTAACTTTCCAGAAACCAGGCCGCTGTGAGCAAGCCCGGCAGGAACGGGGCTTAATTGAGAATTGGAACCCGCTGACTGAATGCGTAAATCCCCATCAACCGAGGGGCGATTTCCAAACGCAAACCCGGTTGTAAACCAATTATCGTAAGAACCGGCAGCAAAGCTTTCAAACAGCTCTGCTTGTTCTGGAAGCTTTGCTGCAGCGGCCTGGCGGGATTTGTATCGCTGCAGTAACGCTGTTTTTCTTCGTTCGAAATCAGCCGTGTTTTTGGATTTTAACAGTGCCATCCAGGGGTGGAAAATTGCCGAGTCATTTTTCCCGGCTGAAGTTTCCAAGAGCTTGGCAAAGTCTTTGTCCGCTTGTGTTACCGATTCAGCCCGAGCGGTCAGCAACCGCTGTGCTAAACCGTTCAGACCGCTGAGTGCTTTCGCTGCCGTGAATTCAACAAGTTGGCTACGGTTCCGGTTCTTGAGGGTTTCAATTTCATCAACAATCGGCTGTGTGAGATCGGGAGAATCGATATACGCAAACTGTTGTCGCGAACTCTGCAAATACCCGGCAAGGGCGTAATAATCTTTTGTGCGAATTGGATCAAATTTATGGTCGTGGCAGCGCGAGCAAGAAACGGTCAGCCCTAAAAATGTTTTGGTCAACACGTCAATCTGGTTATCAATGGTGTCACATTCTTCAGCACGAATATCAACGGGGGAGTGTTTTCCTTGGGCGAACCAGAAGAAGGCAGTACCGATCACCGACTCGTTCATTCCGTTGGCCAAGTTGCGTCGCGGGTTCGGCAGCAAGTCGCCGGCAATGTGCTCGCGGGTGAATTGGTCGTAAGGCAAGTCTGAGTTGAAAGCCCGGATGAGATAATCGCGATAAGGCCAAGCGTGTCGAATTTCAAAATCGAATTCGTGCCCGGCGGTCTCTGCAAACCGGACTAAGTCTAACCAATGCCTGCTCCAACGTTCGCCGTAGCGGGGTGAAGCCAACAGCTTTTCAACCGCCTTCTCGTAGGCATCCGGGGAACGGTCGGCTAGCAATGCACGATAATCTTCAGCGGTTGGTGGCAAGCCGACAATGTCAAATGTAACACGACGTAGCAACGTGCGTTTGTCGGCTTCGACGGTTGGAGCAAGACCGGTTGCTTCAAGTTTTGCCAGAATGAAATTATCGATTGGATTTCGCGGCCAGGTAGTCTGTTTCACTGTCGGCGGAGTTACTTTTTGAATCGGCTGGAACGACCAATGTTTGGCCCGTTCGACTAAGTCAATTTCACCTGATTCCGCTGCCGAGGCTGTGACTGGTTTGTCATTCGGCCACGGTGCCCCCATTTTAACCCATTTAGTAAGAGCTCGAATTTCAGCCGCTTTCAGTTTTTTCGACGGGGGCATCTGGTAACCGTCGGCGTTATAATTGATCGCATCAATCAATTCACTTTTCTGCGGTTGTCCGGGCACGACAGCCGGGCCAGTATCACCGCCTTTGAGCATCAACGACCGAGAATCGAGCCGTAGTCCGGCTTCTTGTTTTTTATCGCTGTGGCATTTGAAGCAGTTTTCGATCAACACGGGGCGAACTTGCTTCTCGAAAAACTCGACAACTTCAGGTGTTAGCTTCGCAGGCTGCTTTTTTTCATCGGCTGAGAAGGCCGGTTGCAGCGGGGAAATACAGAAAACCGCTGTCATGAAAAATCGGTAAGACCGACGTACAAAATTCATCTTCATGGGGGTGCCTTTGGTCGAATAGCTTTCTAGAGGTCGGGATCCATTATAGATCCTCAAGGCACAGTTTAGGAGGCTGAAGCCAAATCTCACGTTACGATTCACACGTTACGATTTAGTGGAAGGCGACTTCAGTTTACAGTTCCCAGAGCTGACACATAAAGTTTTGCAGCTTTTCAGCATGATACAAACAGAATGAGTATTCGCGGTCTTCCAGAACGGTGTTCGCGGCCAATTGCTGGTTCAGCAATTGAACTTCTTCAGAAAGCTGGCGTTGTTGGGTTTCTGTGAATTTCACCAATTGGCGGTCGATTTTCTGAAACCGCTGATACCGTTGGTGGTTTTCCCAACGATGCGATTTTCGTTCGTTGCGAGACAGTCCGGTTCGGTTCTTGGCCTGTTGTTGCTGAACGATTAAAGCCCGTTTCTGTTCAATGAGTGATATCGCCTCTGTACTTCGACCATCGGATAAATGCCGGTCTGAGTTGAATTTCAGGTCACGGCTCAGTTGGTTCAATCGCAGTACGTCGGCCTGGGTGACATTGAAGTGTTGTTCGAAGGGAAGATGCAACGTGGCCGATAGGGTTGAAAACGCTGGGGCAGAGACCTGATAAAACCGCGAAAGAATTCGGTCGGTCATTTCATCGTATTTTGCCCCACCGATGCCGTGTACGAAGAGGTCGCTTAAACACAATCGGGCAAACAGAGTTGTTGTTAATGCCCGAGTGCGAATTTTTAAACCTTGTTTTGCAAGGGTCGCTAGTTGATCAACGGCTGCGGCAATATCGGACTCGCTGTTTAGGGTGAGTTTGCAGAAAGCCGTCTTTCCGTCTGACAGTTCGATCTGACCATCGAGTTGGCGAACAAAAATCCGTTTACGTTGTTTATCGTCCAAGCTCCAAACCCAGAAGGGGGCTTCCAGCCAGCCGTCGTGTTCGGTTAAGCCGGGAACCGGATGAGTTTGGCTGCGAATTCGATTGATTGACCGGTATTGATCGAGGACTTGGTTATGGACGTCTCGAAACTTCGGCAGGTTGGCCACCAGATGGCAAAAGAACCAACGGAACGGTTCTGAATCACAGAGTTGGCTCATTGGCAGTTCGAGGTTGCCGAAGCCAAAGTTTCGTTCTAGCTGACAGCGGGCCGCTGTCAGGGCATTGACCAGACTTTTTGTTCGTTTTGCGACTACACAGGCTGCTGGCCAAATTTCAGTCACAAGCGGATCAATTTTCCACGGCTGCAATGCCTGGACTGTTCGGTCGGGAAAACTGGAAAACAGCTCGGCATTTTGAATTGTGGCATCTTCCCACGGTTGAGGCGGTTGCGGTTCGTCAAACTCAACCGTGTGAACAGTCGGTTCGCAAAAATCGCCTGCTGGCAAGCGAACCGTGGGTGTTGAGAGCATGTCGTTGTCAACAATTAAGTTCAGCCCGACCCCACCAGTACGGTTTGCCAGTTCGGCCACGGCAAAGTTTTTCACCAACACACCGGGATGAAATAACGCAGGCTGATGCCCGCTGACAAACAGCAGGTCGCCTGCAGTTGAAGGCGACGGCTGACCGGTGAGAGAACTTGTATAGCGCCCGGCGAGATCCAATATTTCGGAACGCGTCCAAGTCCGAAATTCGGCTAACGAACGGCCAAAAAATATCGGTTCAGAAGATTCGCTGAACCGCAACTGGTTTTGTTTGGCCAGTTCGGGAACTTCAGCCAGGCTTGGTTTCGAGAACAACGTTCCGTCAGAGCGCGGCACGAGAAGCCTCTGGCGAATCCAGGGTTTCTCTATGTCGGTCTGCGGCTTGAGCATGAAGGTTGATCTCATCGATTTACAACTGGCTTGGCGAAATTTGAGAATTATGGTTTAAGTTTAAGAAGCTTGGCAACCTGTTTCAGAAATCTGGGAACAGGAAAGTGAGCTGGCTTCAATTTCGCGGTTCAACACCCGTTCGTAGTATGCCAAACGCTTTTTGGCATCGTCGAGCGACCCACCGAATGATCGTTCTTCATCCAAGTAAATGAGCGGGACGGGAAATTCTTGAATGTTGAAGTCGGCCGCCGCCGCTTGCACCCAAAGCTGCAACGGCATGGCATAGCCAAATTCAGTAATGTCGAATTTTTTAAGGGCATCGACTCGGTAGGCTTTGAACCCACAAAAGGCATCGGTCAATTCAAAACCGAGCCGTTCGTTAATTAAGTCGGTAATTTGGACGTTCACTTTCCGCCGTTCTTCGGGCGGAACGCTGTCGCCCGAAAACACTTGCAGATACCGGCTGCCTGAAACCAAATCAATCGGTTGGTCATCGGGCGAGTCAATTTGCTGGATTAACTCCGGAATCAGTTTCGGTTCATGCTGGCCGTCGCAGTCGATGGTGACTAGAACATCGTAATCTTGCTCGATGGCGAATTGGAATGACGACCACAGAGCCGCACCGTACCCGGAATTCTTTTCGTGGGTTAAAACCTGAATGTCGGTTTGGCTGGCTAGTAGCTCGGCAGTTTTGTCGGACGAGCCGTCATCGACGACGAGAATTTCATCGCTGAATTTTCGGACTTCGTCAAGAACCCCGAGAATATGTTTTTCTTCATTGTAAACCGGCAAGGCGGTGAGAGCGCGCACGTTCATGAAATCCCCGTCGAAAGTTGACTACGCATGGTTTTTCTCGGTCTGGTTGCAGCTTTCAAATTTGCTGCTGAACAGACAATATTCATAAACCCCATTCTAAACGGGTCCAGAGTGAAGTCAACGAGCACGGGTTTTCTGACAATTTCTAAGGGGAAATCGAGCCCGGACAACCGGATTTCGAAAAAGATCCGGCCTGATCGGTTGTGACGGCACTGGAAAATCCTAGAATACAGGCACGTAAAGTACCGCCGCTGATCACGCAATTGTGCCCATTGGTACGTTCAAATAAGCCCCCCACTTAGAAGGAGACCTGAAAAATGGCTTACTCTCTCCCCGAGTTGCCTTACGCTTACGATGCACTGGCACCCCACATTGATGCTCAGACAATGGAAATCCATCATTCAAAACACCACAATGCCTACATTGGTAAGGTGAATGCTGCCTTGGAAGGACACGACGACCTAGCCGCTAAGTCGATTGAAGATCTTGTCTCTGACTTAGCCGCTGTTCCGGAAGGCATTCGTACTGCCGTCCGCAATAACGGCGGCGGGCATGCCAACCATGCATTGTTCTGGACGGTCCTCTCTCCAAACGGTGGAGGTGAACCCGGCGGAGAACTGGGCGAGGCAATTAGCAGTACATTCGGCAGTTTCGAGAATTTCCAGACCGAGTTTGCCAACGCGGCTGCGACCCGCTTCGGTAGTGGCTGGTCCTGGTTGTCGGCTGCTGACGGAAAACTGTGTGTCGAAAGCACGGCCAATCAAGATACCCCGCTGTCTGAAGGCCGAACACCCATTTTGGGATTGGACGTCTGGGAACACGCATACTACCTGAATTACCAAAACCGTCGTCCCGATTACATTTCAGCTTTTTGGAATGTTGTGAACTGGGATGAGGTTACCAGCCGATTCGGAGCCGCCAAAGGTTAATCCAGGTAAAATACCTGTGGCACGGTAAACATTAAAAAGGGACATGCAACTTGCATGTCCCTTTTTTTTCTGGCCTGAACCCTGGAAAAGCCGATAAAATAGATGTCGCGGTGCAGAAGCAAGGGCAGGCTAACCGCCCATGCCACCCTTATAAAGATTGAATGAATTCGTGCGAAAGTTTTTCAGGCAATGAGATCGATTTGCGGATTACTATTGGTTTGTCTCTCGGGTGCTGGTTGCGTCGCCGCCCATGAACCCATTCCCGCAGGATTCAGCAGTACGTACAAACGCCACTTGCAAATTGCCTCATTCGATTCAGAGCAGGTTGCCGTTCAACAAGTATCAAAAGCTCGGGGCTTGGTCTTCCATTCAAAGAGTCTGAAGCCCGACCTCGCTGAACCCCAATCGATGGCTCGGAACCAGACCGATCGGATGGTCCCCGTTCCGAACTCTGGACGGAATAAATCGCGAGAAATGACCAAAGAAGCAACACCGACACCGCGGACATCGAAACTCCAGCGGTTCACATTCGTCCGATAGGTCATTCCCTTCAAGCCATCAGACTGCTTAATACTTCCAATTCCTCGAATCCGTTTCTCTTGTGCCGAGAACTAAAAAAACTCGCCGGGAAGCTGTAGAGCGCTCGCCACTTCGTGATATGATGGTTGGGTCTTTAGGAAGAGCCTCCGAGAAACTTTACAGGCGGAGAATTAACGTTGTGACCATTTCATCGTTGTTGGTCATTCAAGGAGCAGACCAAGGTGCCCGTTTTGAGGTTGGCGAGAAACCGATCGAAATCGGTCGCGGTGCGCTCAATCCAATTCGCCTGCACGATACCGAAGTGTCCAGAAAACACGCCTCGGTCGAAAATCGTGACGATGCGTTTATTTTAACCGACTTGCACAGCTCGAATGGCACATTCGTCAATGGCCAACCAATTCGCGTTCACACATTGTCCAGCGGCGATCAGGTTCAGGTGGGCCGCAGCGTACTGCTTTTCGAAGAAACAATATCCGATGACGAATCGCGGTACGTCGCCGAGAAAATTGACCTCGTCTCAAAACACGACTCCGATGATCGATCGGCAATTGTCGGCGAAATTAGTCACGAAGTCGCACAAGAACTTTTAGACGCCTCGGGATCGGGTTCTTTTGCAGGAACTTCGGGCAAGAACTTACAAGTTTTGTATCAAATTTCTGAGGAAGCTGTCAGCCCGTCGATTTCTACCGAGCAATTGTTAAAACGAATTCTCGATCTAACAATTACAGCTTTGGGGGCTGACCGCGGTTGTATGTTAGTGGCCGATCCACAAAATTCTGAACTCATTCCGCAAGTGTTCAGCCACCGCCGTGGGTTTGATGCCTCGGGCAAAATGCCCGTTTCGCGTAGTATTGTCGATTACGTTTTGAAGAACGGCCAAGGGGTTCGAACCTCCGACGCCCAATCAGACCAGCGGTTTGCCACCGGGCATAGCATTTTGCAGGCGGGCATCCGCGAGGCCATGTGTGTTCCCATGCACGGCCGATACGAGTTAATGGGCGTCGTGTACGTCGATATCACCACGCCCCCCGAGCGGGTGGTTTTAGAATCGGGCGAAGTCAACAAACTCTCAGAAGAACAACTTCGCCTGTTGGCAGCCATCGGCAGGCAGGCGGCACTGGCCATCGAAAACAACCGTTACCAACAGGCCCTCGTCAAAGCCGAACGCTTGGCCGCCGTCGGGCAAACCATTACCACGCTTAGCCATCACATCAAAAACATCTTGCAAGGCATTCGGGGCGGCAGTTACCTAATCGACATGGGCCTCAACAAGCACGATGAAGACGTCGTCCGAAAAGGCTGGAACATTGTCGAGAAAAACCAGAACAAAATTTACCACCTAGTCATGGACATGCTGACGTTCAGCAAAGAACGCAAGCCAAGTCTCGAACAGGCCTCGATTAATGAGACGGTGGCCGAAGTCTATGAACTCATGCAAGCCCGCGCCGAAGAGTATGAAGTGCAGCTCGAATGCCAACTCGATGAAACGGTGCCCCAAACCGTGTTTGACCCCGAAGGAATTCATCGGGCCATTCTCAATATTGTGACTAACGCCATCGACGCCGTTGAGGACGAGGAACAAGGCACAGTCAAAATCGAAACATCCTATTGTTCTGAAAGCGACGTCGTTTCTGTCATCGTCACCGACAACGGCCCAGGCATTGAAGAAGACCAGCTTACCACCATTTTCAACATTTTCGAATCTACCAAAGGCGCACGAGGCACAGGCATTGGGTTGGCGGTCAGCCAAAAAATTATCCGCGAGCACGGGGGAGAAATCTCCGTCGATAGCAAACCCGGTTCCGGCTGCCAATTCTGCCTAAGTTGGCCGGGAATGGAAGACGAGCACCCCCCAGAAGTTTCACAAACCGAATCATAAATTTTCTTGAGCTTACGAGTATTGAAGCGGAAACCCATTTGGAAACTGCACACAAAAACTCATTTGCAACTTTGGAAGGACACCAATGCGCCAGTCAATGCTAACTGCGTTCTATGCCCTGCTTACTTTAATGGTCGTTATTGCTTCATCGACAATCTCAAAAGCAGAACCACACGCTGACCGTTGTGTGATTTTAATTAGCGTCGATGGACTGGCAGGCTTTTATCTCGATGACAAAAAAGCCCACATGCCCACCATTCGGAAGATGGCCCGTGAAGGCGCCCGTGCCGCTGGCATGATCAGTTCCTTCCCCACTGTCACGTGGCCCAACCACACAACGCTGGTCACCGGAACCACGCCAGCCAAACATGGCGTTTTGGGCAACAACTACCTCGACCGCAAGACAGGCACCGCCATTCCACTCATTCCCGACCCGCTGCTCGATAAAGACCAAATCGTAAAAACTCCCACCATTTACGATGTCGCTTACAAGGCCGGTCTCGAAACGGCAGCCATTATCTGGCCCGCCACCCGGAACGCCCGCACGCTCAACTACACCGTGCCCGATATGAAAGGGAATGAATCGTGGCAAAAATACGGCACGACCGCATGGTTGCAAGAACTCAAAAATATCGGACTACCCATCGACCGCTATGGCCCCTGGGTGCTCGACCGCAGCGGCGGCGTGCAACGCGATTGGCTGTACGTCCGCATGGCCGACCAATTACTCAACGTGCATGCCCCCAACTTGCTGCTCATTCATTTAGTCGAAGCCGACCACGCCCAGCACCGTTACGGCCCACGTTCAGGCGATGCTTATTGGTCGGTCAGTTTTTCTGATGACAGAATTCGTGACATTGTCGATGCCGTCAAACGTTCGCCCAAGGCTGATAAAACCACCATCATTGTCTGTAGTGACCACGGCTTCTTTCCCATCGAAAAAGATATCAAGCCCAACGTGCTACTCAAACAAGCGGGGCTGATCACCGTTGAAGGCAACAACATCAAGAAAAAAGACGCCTTCTGCCTTTCGCAAGGCGGCGGTTGTGCGGTTTACATTCTGAACGACAGCCGTAAAGCCGAGATCTCAAAAGAACTTGTTGCAAAATTCAAAAAGCTAGCAGGCATTCAAGCCGTCATCGAGCCGAAAGATTATAAATCAATCGGTCAGCCGACTCCCGCAGAAGATTCTCACGGTGCCGACCTGTGGTTGGCCGCCGAATCGGGTTACAGTTTTTCCGGTTCACATTCCGGTGATGAGATCATTTCCAAACGATCTTCCCGCGGCGGAACACACGGATTTTTACCCGACCAACCCGATATGTTGGCAACGTTCGTTATTTGGGGACACGGCATCAAACCGGGTTCCAAACTCGGAAAGATTCAAAGCATCGACGTCGCCCCTACAATGGCCAAACTGCTAGGCGTCGAACTTCCTACCGCTGAAGGCAAACCGCTGAATAAAATTCTGAAAGATTAAACCATCGTGTCAGTCCAACGTGTCACCGAATTACCAACCCTTCCAAGCCGACCGGCGGACGCCCATAAAGGGTCATTCGGTCGCGTGGTGATTGCAGCCGGTTCGCGCGGCATGTCTGGGGCGGCGGCCTTGGCTGGCCTTGGTGCATTACGCGGAGGCGCCGGTTTGGTCTACGTGGCAGTACCTGAAAGTATTCTGCCAATTGTCGCAGGCATCGATCCGTCGTATTTAACAATTCCATTGCCTGAAGACGACCACGGAAGAATCTCCAAAGGTGCCGGTTCCATTTTGCTCGAAAGTCTTCAGGAAGCTTCAGCTGCCGCCATCGGTCCCGGTTGGGGGCAATCAAAAAAACTGACATCTCTCGCATCCAAACTTTACTCGTCCGCCGAATGTCCGCTCGTCGTTGACGCCGACGCACTCAATGCACTGGCATCATCATCTGGCTTTTCGGGTGCACTCGCTCCGCGAATTCTCACCCCGCATCCCGGAGAGTTCTCTCGGATGACCGGTAAACCAATCGCCGAGATCCAACAGAACCGCGAGCAATTTGCGATCGACTTCGCCCGAGAAAACTCGGTCGTCCTGCTTTTAAAAGGTCATGAAACCGTCATCACCGATGGCGAAAAGATCGCCATCAACCCCACCGGAAACCCAGGCATGGCGACCGGCGGGTCGGGAGACGTGCTCACCGGCCTCATTGCTGCACTGCTAGCCCAGAAGATGGAACCCTTTGCTGCTGCACAACTTGGGGCGTATTTACACGGGCTGGCGGGCGATTGTGCCGCTGAAGAAGTCGCCCAGCATGGCTTAATCGCATCCGATTTACTCCTCTATTTGGGCGATGCCTGGCTGACCGTGGAAGAAACCTAACCACACGAAAACTGCTCTTGCAGCCAAATGGCCTGAAAGCTATTCTCCCCGCCCCTATCACCCCTCCAACGGGTTTACCGTTTCCGGATTTCTTCCGGTGACGAAACTTTGTCGAGCCTACCAAAAAAATCAAACCTGCAATTCTCACAATAATCAATCCACTCTCATTCCAATTTGGAGCTGTGCCGTGATGTGCAAGCTTTCTAGTCGTTCCATTTCTCGGTGGGCGCTGGATCATTAAAAAAAAAACGTATTTTCCATCGCTGGCAGTAGCAACTCAACCGCCTACCGGAAGAACAATTCGGGCACAGCATACTACGACCGCGGAAATTACACGATGGCCAGAAGCGAATTCCAACGGGCCGCCCTCGACAAACCCGACAACGCCGACTACTTGCACAACTTGGCCTCAGCCATGAAAAAGCAAGGCGATTCCGTCGCCGCCGAGCAAACTTACCGGCAGGCAATCAATGTTGACCCCGGCCATCAACCCTCGCAACACAGTTTAATTCAACTCATGTTTGAACAAGGCCGAAAACAAGAAGCCATTGAAGTGGCCCAAACTTGGGTCGATACCGAACCGTACTTGGCCGAACCACACCTTGAAATGGCCTGGATCCAACGTGAACTTGGTAACGTGACCTTGGCAGAAGAATCACTCCAAAAAGCTTTAGAATCCGACCCGCAAAATTCTGTCGCACTAGCTCACTTAGGGCAACTGTATCAGCAAACCGGCCAGCCCGACCGGGCCGCCGCTATGTACCAACGGTCGTTGGCCTACAAATGGTATCAGCCGGAAGTTCAATCGCGATTGGCGACAGTCCGCCCCAAACATCGCGGTGCCAGGCACACTCGGCGCACGGTCGCTTACTCACCACAACCGACACTAGCCCCAGTCGCCGGATCGCGTCGGCAAGCCCGCCGTATCGCCCGGACTTACCCGTTACCTAACTATGGCACCCCCGCTGGGTTACCCACTTCACAAATTTCAGCAGGCCCCACTCCGCAGTTGGCACAACCCATCATTCCCAACGCCGACCCAGCCCACACCGCCCCACAAATTAGCGCAGTCCCCGGTGTTATTGAGCCGTTTTAGCTGGCGTCCATTACTGGCCTAACCGAGAGTTGAAATACCTCGATTATTGCAAGCTGTCATTCTGCACGAAGTGAAGAATGACAAAAACCGTAAGGTTCGGTCGCTAAGCAGGCTATTGCCTGCCGAGGTCGTTGCTTCCATCTTCCGATTCTTTCCGCACCCGTTTTTCAAGCATTCGAGCCTCAGCCAACGTGTCAAGAACACGAAAACGTTCGACCACGTATGACTGAACTTGCTTTATAAGGCTTGAAATATGGAAATCAAGCCACGTTAGAGTTACAATTCAGGCCTTGGCTTTATGTAACTCACGTACCGCTCGGCGTTGCATTTTCGGTACGCGAATGAATCTTTCGGAAGAAGGAGAAATCACATGCGAAGCGCAATCGTACGTCTGGGTTCAATGGGTTTTTGTGGATTCGTTTTCCTAAACAGTTGCGGACAGACATTCGCGGCGGAACCAATATTGATTGAACGGCCCGACGCCTTTAAAACGCTGGTCAATCCGCCCTGCTCTTACTGTGTGACGGAAGCCAAACGTCGGGCGGGCGAACTCAAACCGAACGACCCCGTACTCGCCTGGACGCGTAGCAACCACGAAGGGGGCGGCATACCGTACCGGTTCTTTCTGGAGCCATACCGCGTAATTTCCGACACTTACGGTGTGTTCGTGTACGACCCCGACGCTGGATTTGCACGCGGCTTTGTGCGTTCACTCGACTTCAAGTTCCACGGCTGGCGCAATGGCATCATGGTGATGAAACACAAAGACGGCACACTGTATTCAACGCTGTCCGGACGAGCATTTGCAGGGCCCAAAAAGGGAACGCAACTCAAAGCCATTCCCACAGTCACCACCAACTGGGGCTATTGGGGCGACGCTTATCCGAAGTCGGTCGCGTATCGCATGTTCGAAAAATATCAACCGATTGAACTCATCAAAAAAGAAAACGCTGACTCGATCAGCAGCCGTGGACCAGCCGACAAACGGTTGCCAATGAACGCGGAAGTGATTGGCGTTGCCTACGAGGGAAAAACCAGGGCCTACCGCATCGCCGATTTAGAAAAAGCAGGAGGCATTATTCGAGACACCGTCGGCGGCAAACCGGTCGTAGTTTTGTGGTACGCCGCCACGCGAACTGCCGCCGTGTATGCTCCCAACGTTGAGGGCGACAAGGCGAACAAGCAGGTGACTTTGACCGTGGAAAAAGATGGATCAATTGTAGACCGCGAAACCAAATCGACCTGGGGCATCGAGGGCCGGGCCCAATCGGGTCCGCTGAAAGGTAAAACGCTTCGCTGGGTCGATTCGGTCCAATGCCGCTGGTTCGCCTGGGCTGCCGAGTACCCCGAGACAGAGATTTTTTCTGGCGATAGCTGACTAGGCAGGAACCACAAGGCTTCTAGAACAAGGCGCTTGAAGATGAAACTTTTTTCCTACTACCTCAGTGCCATCTCTTTACTGACCTTCGCCGGAAGTGCGTTGGGTCAAACGGACGAACAGCCAAAACTTCCCGACCAGTATGCCCAAGTGGTGCTGCGGGTTGAAGGCATGACCTGAGCGGTTTCCTGACCGCTGGCGGTCAAAGAAGCCCAGTCTGGGCTTGCTGGCGTGTTGGATGTTGCAGTCCGTTTCAAAGAAAAAGATGCCACGGTTCGGTACCTGCCCCGAAAAATAACGCTCGAACAGATTCTCAAACAGTACGACGGAACGCCGTTTGAAGTCGCGATTTACGGGCCAATCGTTACCATCGCGAACACGCCGCAATTCACGCTGCGCGGGTGGACCAAGCGCGACCAGTCGGCTTCTGAACAAGATGAAACGCTGCCACAGCCAATTCAGTTAATTGTGGAACTGGTCCCGGCTCAAGGAATTCTTCTTACCTCACAACCACAGATTTCACTCTCCGATCCACCCACTGCTGAGCTCGCTCTTGCAGGCGAATTTCAGAAAGTGGAATCCGGCGACAAAGCCAACACAACTCGATTGGTCGCACGACTGACCGAAACGGTCACCTTAAAGCCCGGCGAGATTGTCGTGCCGGTTAGCTTCAATGCTGCTGGTTCTGACGAAAATCAAGAAGCGACTACAGGCCAGTTGGCAGTCGTGTTGCGAACAGTCGCTGCAAAACCAGCGGCCAACGTGGCCATGAATACCGGCGTCGCAATGATTGGCGGAACACTCGAATTGCACTTGGGCCATCTCTGCGAGCAAACCGGATGTGTCGAACATTTTCACAAGTCGCTTGCTGACATTGGCGGTTTAGGTGCCGTGCGTCCGCGTCCAAGTTTGGAAGACCCGCGTGCCACGCTCTATCTCAGGGCCCAACAGCCCGTCGATATCTGGAGTTTACGGGAACGCCTGCGAGATCGAGGCGTTGAAATCGCAGGAATGATTCCGCAAAAACTGCAAAACTACCGCCTGCGGGTTGAACTGCCACGCTGGAAAACTGACCAATCACCCAGCGATACAGTCCAATGTATGAACTGTCGCGAGCGCACGGTCGCAATCGTTGAAAAACTGGCCTGGGTGAAAAACGTAAAAGTAGCCGGCGGCGGAATTAGCTTTGAACCGGCCAACAAACAGGTCGATTTGGTCGAACTGTTGAGCGCGATCACTGCTGGCGGCACGGCTCCGCGGGCAGTGTGGCTGGTCCCGGCTGGTGCTTCCATGCCCAAAACCGCGGCGCCTCAACTTACCGGACCAACCGCAGAGCCTAAGGCAGGCGGATCGCAAATCCATCCGCTGATCGAGTTTGACTTCGCGCACACCAGCGAAGTCGGCACTAATATCTTGTCCTTGTTGGAAAAACAAAAATGGGCAAGCCTCACACAGTTTGAAACCGCTTCGACAAACGTCGCGCGGTTGGCCATCGCCGACCGCAAGTATGCCAACTTAACCCCGCTGCTTCACGACTTGCGGGCAACTGGTCGTATCCCAAATCAGATTCGGCTGCGTGAGTTCGGTGACATTCGCATTGTGTTTGAATTCTCCCACATCTGCGGCGACATCGACTATTCAAAACCACCGAAGCCGAAACCGAAGCCCAAGAAAAAGAAAGACGTCTCAAAAGACAAAACGAAGGACGCAAAAACCAAACCAGAAGAAACAAAACCCAAACCGAAAAAACCGTTCGTCCCAAAAGCTCTGCGTCCGGCCAGTACCAGCAACGGACGTCGCGCCATTGAAGCCGCCGTGGCTAAAGTCGGTTGGATTAAGGAGTCTGTGTTCAACGACTACCACACCAAGCCCGCGTTCAAAGGCCCGCGCAAGCTGACCATTGCGTTCGAGGCCACCGGCGACGATGTCATTCAGCTCGAACAATTGATCGATGAGCTGCAGAAGGCCGGTTTTCCACCGAAATCGGTACTGGTCAGTCGGCGTTTTGCGGGTATCCCCTTCGGAAAATCGCTGCCCGGCGATTTGCAATTGACCGACCGAGAAGGCAAACACCAACTGCTCGGCTCGCTGAAGAAGCCTAACCGACCGTTGGTGCTGGCGTTTATTTCGCTCAATTGCCCCCGCAACAAAAAGTACGCCGCCGATCCCAAATATTATCAATCGTTAAAGATGACCATCGACAAGTATCAAGACCGTTACGATTTCTACGCCATCAGTGCGAACAAAGACGACAAGTTTCCGGACGTCGTGAAGTTTTGGGAACAGACGTCCGTGGCGTTTGTTCCCTTATTTCACGATGCCGACGGCTCGGCACGTGCTGCCTTCAACTCGCAAGTCACCCCGGCCCCGCACCTGTTTGTCTTCGATGCCGTCGGCAGGCTGAGATACGCGGGCGACGCCTACGACAATTTCGAGGCCCCCGACAAGCCCAAGGAACAATTTTCAGACGAAGCCCTGCAGTTGGTTCTGGTTGGCAAGTACGAATCGAACGGAGCCGTCTACTACAACAAGTCGCTTTGCAATTGCTCGCACCCCAAATGCACCTGCCCCAAATGCGGCTGCGGCTCCACCTGCCGCTGCGGAGTGAAACGCTGTGGTGTTGGGTTTTAGGAGAACAGATTCGTCGTCCATACCCCATCATCACTTACATCCCAGATGCAAGATTCGTCTTTAGGTGGAAGAGGAAGTTTGTTTTGATCTTTGCAATTCAACAAGCCTCCATATAGAAAGATGGTCTTGTCGATAAATCCGATATTGATCAACTCGATTCTCCCATTGGAACGAATAATGCCTTTATCGGTAACCCATTTTTCGTGCGTGTGATCGATATCCCCAACTTTCCCAAGAGGTTTAGTAATATTTTCGGTCTCAACTCTGTAGATATAGAGAATGCCGCAACGAGGAATTGACAACAAACATTGCCAAACTGTTGGAGCAACACAGACACGCAGCATGTCATGCTCATAGGATGATTTTTCAGGAATACGTGGGGTGATTGATGTAGAAGTTTTGTTTTCTGACGAGGGGAGAATGAATTCAAGTCCTTCTTCAGGAGAGAGGTGGTGAAATTTCATTAGACTATATTTCTGTACAAATGTTTGGCTTGGGAGTTTGTAATGATTGGAGAACACGAAGTCAGGTTTTTAGGCAATGTAAAATAAACTACCTCGTGTTCATTTGAAGATCCAGTTGCTGCAAACTACTCAACGCTTCAATCACAGTCTCTTGTCACCCTGAGCATCGCGAAGGGTCTCAATCCACGGAAGATTCTTCGCGGCGCTCAGAATGACATGTGTTTTGGGCCGCTGTCAATCCTCCTCCAACCTTGACAACTTCTCCCAACCAGTGTCTCCTATCCCGTAGAACCTTCATTCCATTTAGGAGAACATTCCATGCAATTATTTACACGCCGTGACTTTCTGAAAACGACCGGTGCAACCGGGGCGGCTTTGACGATTTTGCCTTCGTCGCTTTACGGGGCGTCGGCTAGCGACAAAATCAACACGGCACACATCGGCGTAGGGGGCATGGGCGCTTCCGACTTGCGGTCGGTGTCGGCTCATAAAAATGTGAATGTGGTGGCACTGTGTGATATCGATACCAACATGCTAGGAGCCGCGTCGAAAATTCACACGAAGGCGAAAACGTTTTCCGACTTTCGCGTGATGTTCGACAAGATGGCGGGCGAGATTGATGCAGTCGTTGTTTCCACCCCCGACCACACCCACGCCCCGGCAGCGATGACCGCGCTGAACCATGGCAAACACGTTTACTGCCAGAAGCCTTTAACGCACGAAGTGTTCGAAGCCCGCAAGCTGCGAGAAAAAGCCGAGGAAACCGGACTGGTCACACAAATGGGTATTCAGGTTCACGCCCACAACGCCTACCGGACGGCAACGCAAATTATTCAAGACGGGGCGATTGGTAAAGTCTCCGAAGTCCACGCCTGGTCGAACAAAAATTGGGGCTACGACGGACCCGCCTTTGCAGGTGTAGATGCAATTCCCGGCAGCGTCAATTTCGATTTGTGGCTGGGAACCACTGCCGAGCGACCTTACAAAAACAAAGTGTACCACCGCGGCCAATGGCGGAGGCTGATCGATTTTGGCACGGAAACATTGGGCGACATGGGCGTGCACATTTTCGATACGCCTTACCGGGCCCTCAAATTGACCGCCCCCAACTGGGCGAAAACCACCTGCCGAAAACCGACCGGAGTCGGGCACCCGACAAAGAACGTCGTCGAATACGAATTCCCGGGAACACAGTACACCATGCGAACCATGAAGTGGGTATGGTACGACGGCGCGTTCGCTCCGCCGAAAGATCATGACTACCCGTTGAAACCAGGCCAGAAGTTACCCGGCCAAGGTTCGCTGTTCGTTGGTGAAAAGGGCGTTTGTTTGTTGCCTCACGTGGGGATGCCACAGTTGCTGCCTGAAAAAGATTTCGTCGATTACGAATTCCCCAAGCTCGACCCGCTAAACCATTACGCCCAATGGGTCGATGCCTGCTTAGGCAAAACAAAAACCAGCGCCCACTTCGGCTACGCCGGTGCGTTGACCGAAGCCCTGTTGTTAGGAGTCGTCGCCAACCGGTTCCCCGAGACAAAACTCGACTGGGACGCTGAGAAGCTGACAGTCTGCAATGTCGCCGAGGCGAACGCGCTCATCCGCCGGAAGTACCGGAAGGGGTTTGAAGTCGAGGGGTTGTAAGGGTTTAAGAACTCTGAGCCACATAACACTCAAGCTAAGACTGACCCATTCTATCGCACAAAACTCGCGATTTTCTTCGTTCTGCGCAACTTTTCTGCGCAAAGTGACTACTAAACGCCGATTTCTCCCTATAATTGTGTTATAAAGAGCAAGCACCTGTTTCACGCCTTTTGGGCCCAAGAGATAAAATGTTAATTGAATTCAAAGTAGCAAACTTCCGCTCCTTCCATGACGAACAGACTTTTACGTTTGTCGCCAGTAAACAAGATACATCCCACCCAGAAAATCTTATTCCACTAGAAGATGGCGTTGATCTTCTAAAGTCTGCAGCTATTTACGGCCCCAATGCTTCGGGAAAGAGCAATCTCATTAAAGCAATGTGGGCAATGGAAGGGTTCGTTCTTCGCTCTGCTACCAAGATGAGTCTGGGGGACTTGATTCGTCGTATGGCCCCTTTTCGTCTTGATTCTCAATCGCAAGACGAACCCTCCCAATTAGAGATCACGGTTTTGTTGGATGGCAACACTTATATCTATGGGTTTTCCGCAACAACCGACAGGGTTCATGAAGAATGGCTTTACGTTCGTCTTGCAGGAAAAAGAATTTCTAAATGGATTGATCGAACATATGACGCTTCTACAGGAGAAACTTCCTGGAAGTGTCTTGGGGAATTGAAAAAAGAAGAAAAACTTTTACGGAAACGAACACGCGATAACGGGTTGGCTTTTTCACGTGGCGCCGAACTTAATGTGGAAGCTTTAGAGCCTCTTTACAGATGGTTCAAGAGAAACTTTTGGCTTCATGATCTCTCAAAGTCTCCGATGTTTATTGTACAGACCACTGCAAGGCGAGCCAAAGAAGATAAAAATTTTAGGAGCTTCGTTGAAGCTCTCATGAGCGATGCAGATACCGGGATTTCCGGCTTAAATGTTCAAGAGCAGCCAGCTTTAAAAGCACGCCCAAAAAACATGCCCGAGAATCTATATGCTGCTTTAAAAGATTTTATCGGTGACGAAGATGCTACTTCCTATGCTGTTTCAACAAAACATTACATTAGCGATACCGATGCAACAGTCGAATTTGACCTTGTGGATGATGAGTCCAATGGAACTCAAAGGCTCTTTGCCTTGGCATGGCCAATTTTCTCGGCCCTAGAAGACGGTGATTTACTGGTTATTGATGAGCTTGATTGTAGTATGCACCCCTTACTCACACGTAAGATTGTCGAGTTGTTCAACAGTGAAGAGGCTAACAAGAAGGGTGCTCAGTTGCTTTTTGTAACTCACGACAGCTCGATTATGGACTCAAATATCTTAAGGCGAGATCAAATCTGGTTAACCGAAAAGAGGCAAGATGGTTCGACCGACCTTTACTCTCTTTTCGATATTAAAAGTCCAAGGAAAAACGAAGCCTTAGAAAAGAACTACTTATCTGGAAAATATGGAGCGATCCCTATTTTTGGACCAGTATTTGAAGACTTAGAATTCACACTCGAAGAAGAGAGTGTTGAATGAAATCTCGAGGCCGGAAACACAGTAGGAAGTCGCAAAAGAGACCGGCGCGAAAGAGAGTCTTCATTTTCTGTGAAGGGCAAGAAACCGAATACAACTATATTCACAAACTGAAGATTGAGGATGAGATTAAGCTGAAGTCTACCGTAAGAGTTCAAAAGGGGAAAGGTGGTTCAAGGCAACAGATCGTGCAGGATGCAGTAAAGAAAAAGACTCGATTTGAAAATGATTTTGATGAGTTCTGGTGCGTGATGGACGTTGAACGGCTGCAGAGTCAGGAACATCGCGAAGATCTAAATAAAGCGATCCAAATCGCAAATGATCACAAAATCAGTCTGTTCCTATCAAACCCCACTTTTGAAGTCTGGCTTCTCTCGCACTTCATTCGGTCATCCCAGAATTTTAATGATTGCGATGCAGTCATTATCGAGTTGAACAAGCAATGGCAGAACGCGTTCAACCTGGATTATTCCAAAAATGACAATAACATTTTCCATCGTCTCAAGAGCCGATTCGATTTTACATGCGACTCAAGTGATGCAAAATGATCACGCCGACAAAAATCTTATTGAATGTAATTCTTCAACACAGATCTATTTGTTAGTTGAGGAGTTGCGGGCGGGTTTGAAGAAAAAAAATAAGAAAAAGAAGTGAATTTCGGGAATAGCCTTTGTCACTCACCCGCTTGAATTCTGATGTTGCTGAATTGGACGGCGAAGTCTTCGGCTTGGAAGCCTAGAGGGCCTTCTAACAAAGTCGTCGGTTGGCTTTCGCAGACTAGTGTGCCGTTTAATTTGGCGGTGATGGCTCCGTCTTTTGAGATGATTTCTACGTGGTTCCATTCACCCACCGGTTTCAGGGCCAGTTTGCGGGCTTCGTTATCGTCGGTAACTTCGATTTTGATGTCTTTGGTACCGTTGACCTTAATAGCCCCGGTTTCAAAGTATTTGCCTTGCACTTCTAAGCAGACGGGCCACAGTTTGTGTTCGCCGGTGATGAACAGCAAACAGCCAGTGTTTCCGGGGTACGTGATGTCATCGTTTAAATCATCGGGGCGGGTATAACGGTACGCGTAGCGCAGCGAGAAGTTGCGGTACGATTTCTTCGTGTATATGTAGCCGCGCGGTTTGCCCGTGCATTTGATGATCGTTCCCTCTTGGGTCCAGGTCCCCTCTTCTCCTTTGAAGGTTTCAAAGTCTTCTAGGCTCAATAATTGAAAACCATCTTGCACGGCTTCCACGTCTTCCGATTCAAACAAATCAGACGCATCGGGCATCTCGGCGTTCGCAGTGGACTCTTCTAGTGCGGGTGCCGTGGGAACTTCGGCCTGATTGTTTTGTGCCGATTCTTCCGACTCGCCCCCGCAGCCGGGTAACACAACAGAAATAATCGTTACGAAAATCAATGTCTGAGAGAATCGCAAAACCTGCATCGTACACCTCGTTGAAATTTGAGAGTTGAGTCACTGCATTGAATATTTGCCAGTAGCCGTGATTCTAAATCGAATTCAGCAGATGAGAAAGCGTGAATCGAAAAATATCCTGCTGAATTTGTTGGCAAGGTTGTCTTGCAAATAAGCATGCGCGGTCCGAACCGCAGAGTTGTTCTAAACCGAACTGCTTACTTAGAGAATTTCTCTTTTCTGTTTTCTGTAATCGAAACAGTGTGACAGTTCGCCGTCGAGCGACGATAAGGTTTATACCGCAGGCCGCAATGTGGTCTGCATCACTCCCCCCAAGATGAACTCCACGCACAGGAGGCACCCCGACATGCAAGGGTTGGATACCACAAATTTGGGCCTTTCAACATTCGAATGGATCAACCACGAACTTCGCCAGGAAGTTCAATCACGGCAGATTGCCGCCCGGCAACCGAAAGTTTACCCGCAACTGAAAACTTACTTAGTCACCTGCTTGGCTGCTTTTACCTTAACGGTAGTCAAGGTTTTGCACCCGTAGAACTGCAGCCACAGATTTTTCAGAACATTTTCTGACATCTCTTAAAACAGTGTTGATTGACCGGACCGAAGGCCGTCGATTGTTTCGACGGCCTTCACTTTTCTTTGGCCGCAAATCCCTGAAAATAAGGGGCATTCGGGTCAATCGACACTCATCAAAGCTGCTCAATCCGTCTTTGTCCCAGAAATCTCGAATTGCCTAGCGGGACAGGCTTGGCGCTACGGGCTGGTCAACTATCCTATCGCTGAAGGTTTGCATTTTCCCCAAAACATATTTAGCCCCCGGTGAATACACCGAGGGCCGAAAAACCATAAACGCGACCCGGGGTGTTTTCACCCCAGGCTAAATATTTACAGAGAACAACCCATGTTTCGAGTATTGATCACCGATAATCTGTCACCCGCCGGGCTAAAAGTTCTGGAAGAAACCCCAGGAATTGAAGTCGATGCGCAATCCGGCTTAACCCCCGACGAAGTTCGTGAAGCACTGAAATCGGCCGATGGAATTATCATTCGTAGTGGGACCAAACTGACTCCAGAATTACTTGCAGGCCAAGAACGTTTGAAAGTCATCGTGCGTGCCGGGGTGGGCGTCGATAACATCGACTTAAATGCAGCCACGCGGGAAGGCATCGTCGTGATGAATACGCCTGCGGGTAACACCACCAGCACCGCCGAGCATACCATCGCCATGATGATGGCCCTCTCGCGAAACATCGGCCCGGCATCCGCCAGCATGCGGGAAGGTAAATGGGATCGCAAAAAATACACGGGCACACAACTTGCCGGAAAAACGTTGGCCATCATCGGGTTGGGCCGCATTGGTTTATCGGTTGCCAGCCGGGCACGCGGGTTAGAGATGAAGGTGGTCGGTTACGACCCATTCCTATCAGCCGAGCGCGCCGCCGAGCAAGGCATCGAATTGTTTCGCGATGTCGATGAAACCATTAAAGGCTGCGACTTTTTAACCGTGCATACCCCGCTGACCGACGAAACCCGCGGCATGATCAACGCCGAACGGCTTGCCAGCATGAAGGCGGGTGTGCGGGTTATAAATTGTGCACGGGGCGGCATTGTCGATGAAGGGGCACTGGCCGATGCCTTAGAATCGGGGCACGTAGCCGGGGCGGCCTGCGATGTATTCGTCTCTGAACCCCCCGAAGATGACCGTTTAACTTCGCAGCCCACATTTTTAGGCACGCCGCATTTGGCCGCATCAACCGATGAAGCCCAGGAACTGGTTGCCATCGAAGCCGCCGATATCATCACCGGTTTTCTGCTGAGAAACGAAGTCCGCCACGCTGTCAATATGGCGCCTATTTCCGCCGCCGAGATGGAAGGTATAAAGAACTACCTCGACTTGGCGCATCGGCTGGGTTTACTATTAGCCCAACTCAATAAGTCGACCGGTTTGAAAGAGGCGAAAATTTTATACAAAGGCGATGTGGCAACCAAACAAACCAAGCTGGTCACGTCGAGCTTTGCAGCCGGCTTGCTAGGGGCGGCGTTGGATGAAAACGTCAACATCGTCAATGCCGAACTACTGGCCCACGAACGAGGTATCGAGATTACCGAATCGTCATCAACCGAAGTCGGACACTTCTCGACAATGATTCAAGCCACCATTGTGACCGATGCTGGTGAGATCACCGCAGCAGGCACCATGTTCGGCCACGAGTTCTTACGGCTGGTGCGGATGGGTAATTTCCAATTGGACGCCTACCTCGACGGCTTGTTGTTAATTTACAAACACCGCGACGTCCCCGGTTTAATCGGTGCCATCGGCACGGTCTTCGGAAACCACGGCGTAAACATCGCCCACATGGCTTTAGGCCGCGAAAAGAACGATCCAGGCGGAGACGCCGTCGCTGTGTTGAATTTGGACAACGAACCATCTGAGGAAGCTCTGGCCGAAATCTTGGCCCACCCCGATGTGACCCGCGTCGAAATTGTGAAACTACCAGCAGCCGGCGAACCGCTGCCGTGGCTGGTTGAGAAATGATTCATTAGCTCCCAGCGATGTGGTCTTTACCCCTCTCCCCCACCGAGACGGGTGAGGGAAATCGATCGCGGAGTGGCGAGAAATAGGAATGTCGAAATATTATTCAAAACCCTCACCCTAACCCTCTCCCAGAGGGAGAGGTGACTAGATGCAGGCATTCTCGGAATCCCAAACAATCTTTAACTCTCTTGCACATCTATCTTTAAGATTGAATTGACTCAAATCAGCTTACGCTGATTCATCTGTCTTTCCCTCCGCCGACAGTTTTTTTTTCTCCGTCGATCTCTTAACATGGTCTCTTGCATTTGACTGAAAAAAGCTCAAAGAGAACTTTGACGTTATATATTGAGGAAGAAGGTCTGAGATGAAACGTGTGATTGGTTTAGCTGTATTTGTTTTGCTGGGATTCGGCTGGTTGGCTTTCACACCCGCTGAAGCTGAAAAAGAAGCCAAGGTCACATTCAACAAGGGCGACCGCGTTGTGCTCATCGGCAACACGTTGCCGGAACGCATGCAATTCTTCGGACACTTTGAAGCCCATCTGCATTCGCTGTTTCCTGAAGATCAATTGATCGTTCGGAACTTAGGGTTCTCAGCCGACGAAGTTCGGTTTCGACCGCGGTCTCTCGATTTCGGATCACCCGACCATCACTTGTCTCAGCAAAAAGCCGATGTGATTTTGGCGTTCTTCGGGTTCAATGAATCGTTCAACGGACCGGATGGATTAGAGACGTTTGAAAAAGAACTCGACGAGTTCATCGAAAATACGCTTTCCCAAAAATACAACGGCAAGTCGGCCCCGCGATTGGTGCTCATTTCGCCCATCGCCCACGAAAACTTAAAATCGCCCAACCTGCCTGACGGTTCGAAAACTAATCCGAATATCGAACTCTACACGGCTGCAATGTCAAAAATCGCCAAGAAGCATCGCGTGAGTTTTGCCGACATCTATCATCCCACCAAGGCCCTGATGAGCACCAGCTCGCAACCGCTGACATTTAACGGCGTGCACCTTTCCGATTACGGCTACAGCCAGTTGGCACCGGTTCTGTGCCGAGAATTATTCGGCGTTGAATCCGACCAACGCAAAATCACCGACCAACTAATCGCCGAAGTCAAAGAGAAATGCTACCAGTTTTATCAACATTACCGAGCGATTAACGGTTTCTACATTTACGGCGGTCGTTCAAAGCGAGATCACGGCAACCCACCTTACACCGATGCTTACGTCATTGAAAACGAACGTGCCAAGCTGACCGAGATGGTTGCTTTACGGGATGGCCGTATTTGGGATGTTGCCCAAGGGAAATCGGTTTCTGAAAAAATTGATGACAGCAAAACTCGTAAACTGTACGACGTGCCGACCAACTTCAAAGAGCCTGTCAACATTTTATCGCCGGAAGAAGCGATGAAAAAATTCACCATCGCCGAGGGTTATGCGGTGAACCTGTTTGCCTCGGAAGTTGATTTCCCCAATATCGAAAACCCGGTGCAAATGACGTTCGACACCAAAGGCCGGTTGTGGGTGGCGACGATGCCTTCGTACCCCATGTATCTGCCGCCCAATAAGCCGACCGACAAACTGCTAATTTACGAAGACACCGATGGCGACGGCAAAGCCGACAAAGAAACGGTTTTTGCCGAAAACCTGCACGTGCCGACCGGTTTTGAACTAGGCTACGGCGGCGTGTTTGTCGCCCAACAGCCGAACGTCGTGTTCCTGAAAGACACCGACGGAGACGACAAGGCCGATATCCAAAAAACCGTTTTGCACGGTTTTGACTCGGGCGATTCTCACCATTCCATCGGGGCATTTACCTGGGGGCCGGGCGGCGGATTGTACCTGCACGAGGGCACGTTCCATGTGACGAAAGTCGAAACCCCCTACGGTCCGGTCCGCAACGCACACGGCGGCGTCTACCGGTATGACCCGAAGAAAGAAATGTTTGAGACCTTCGTCCATTACAACTTCGCCAACCCCTGGGGACACGTGTTCGATAAATGGGGACAAAACTTCGTCGCCGATGCATCAGGCGGAGCCAACTATTTTGGTACCGCGTTTTCTGGACGTAACCCGCAGTTTACCGGTCAGGAAGATTTCGGTCCGTTTAAATTTGCCTACAAAGCCTCCATGCAACAGTGGTTCCCCAAACGCGTTCGTCCGACCGCCGGTTGCGAATTCGTTTCCAGCCGTCACTTCCCGCCTGAAGCCCAAGGCAATTACCTGCTGAATAACTGCATCGGCTTTCAAGGCGTGTTGCAGCATACAGTGAAGGAAAAAGATTCGGGGTTTGAAGGAACTGAGATTGATCCAATTTTGTTTTCATCCGACCGCAACTTCCGCCCGATCGATTTGCAATTCGGGCCGGACGGGGCCTTGTATATTGTCGATTGGTTCAACCCATTAGTCGGCCACATGCAACACAGTTTACGCGACCCAAACCGCGACAAAACTCACGGGCGCGTCTGGCGAATCACGTATCCCAGCCGACCGCTGGTCACTCCACCAAAAATTGATGGCGAACCAATCGCCAAACTGCTCGACCTATTGAAGACATACGAAGACCGCACCCGCTACCGTGTTCGTCAAGAGTTACAGGAATTCGAAACGGCTGAAGTCGTCGCAGGTATTGAAAAATGGGTCGCCGGCTTAGATAAAAGCGATGCCAACTATGAACATCATTTATTAGAAGCCCTGTGGGTTCGCCAACATCACAACGCCGTGGACATCGATCATTTAAAACGCGTGTTGAACTCTCCCGATTACCATGCCCGGGCCGCCGCCACGCGGGTGCTTTGCTTCTGGCGATACGACATTCCGAATGCGTTAGAACTGTTGGCGAAACAGGCCCACGACGATCATCCCCGCGTGCGGTTAGAAACCGTGCGGGCCTGTAGTTACTTTGATGATTCGCAAGCCGCAGAAATTGCCCTGTCGGTGCTTAATCATTCGATGGACTATTACCTTACCTACACGTTGACCGATACGATGCGAACGCTCGAACCGTTCTGGAAGTCGGCCATTGCATCGGGCAAACCGTTCGCCGCCGACAACCCGGCGGGATTACGATTCGTCGTCGGAAAACTTGCAACGCCCGAACTGATTACCGCAGCCCGTTCAGCTCCAATTTTTGAAGAGTTACTCGGTCGGGCAGGCGTGAAAAAAGAGTACCGGCTGGAATCGTTGTCCGGTTTGTCTAAGGTAAATAATACCAATGAGTTAACCGAATTACTGACAGCAATCCAACGGCTCGATTCCGGTCAGCAAGGTGGTGCAAACGCCGACATCGTGCTGTACGACTTGGCCCATATTTTAACCGAGCGAGAAGCTTCTGAACTCAGCCGGTCGCGCAGCAAGTTTTCCGATCTTTCCAAGAAATCCAAAAAATCGATCACGCGGCAAATCGGTTATGTCGCCATGATCGTGGCCGATCAATCAGTCAAGCAAACTTGGGATCAAGCATCCTCTTCGGTGCGCGGGTTGCAAGACTTGCTCGACGCCACGCCGGTGATTCCCGATGCCCAACTTCGTGGTGCCTTGTATCCGTTGGTTAAGCCATTGCTTTCTGGTTTACCGCCAGCTCTTTCGGAAAAGTTGAATGTCACAAAAGGACGTAGCGGCCAGTATGTCCGCATTGAACTTCCCGGCAAAAGAAAAACGATCACCCTGGCCGAAGTCGAAGTCTTTAGCGGTGGGGTGAATGTCGCACGAACAGGAACGGCCACGCAAAGTAGCACGGCCTTCAAAGGTGTCGCCCAGCGAGCCATTGATGGCAATAATGGTGGTGAGTTTACCCGAAACGGATCGACCCACACTGCTGGCAGCGACCGCAAGGCGTTCTGGGAAGTTGATCTCGGGTCGGAATATTCGATTGACTCGGTTGTCATCTGGAACCGCACCGACGCCGGCCTCGGCAAGCGGTTAGCCGGGTTTAAACTAATCATCTTGGACAAAAACCGAAAACCGGTTTTCAACAAAGCCAACAACCTGGCTCCGCCGAAAAGTGTTCGTTTTTCTCTCAACTCCAACCTGACGCCGGTCATTCGCCGGGCGGCCATTAATGCCATCACGTATATTGAAGGGCACGAACAGGAAGTCTTCAAAACATTGTCGGGCTTTGTGCAAAAAGGCGATCAACGACCCGCCTCGGTCCGGGCTCTGTCGCGATTACCAAAACGAACATGGCCGAAAGAAGAGATTCCGCCGCTTGTCGAAAGCCTAGTCAACTACGCCAAAAAAGTGCCCCCCAAACAGCGGGCTCTACCGGAAGTTCGTGAAGCCCTGCAATTAGGTTCCGAACTGGCATCGCTGTTACCCGCCGACCAGGCCAAACTTATTCGGCAGGCCATCGGTGATTTAGGCGTTCGCGTGGTTTTAATTCGTCCGGTGCCTCACCGCATGCGGTACGACAAATCGATCATCGTGGTCGCAGCCGGGAAACCGATTGAATTGGTCCTCGATAACACCGATATCATGCCTCACAATATCATCATTACCAAGCCAGGGAAAATGCTTGAAGTCGCCCAGGCCGCCGAGCGAATGGCCACCCAAGCGGACGCCTTCGCCAAACATTTCATTCCCGATTCGCCTCATATTTTGTACGCCTCAAAAATGCTGCAATCGCGGCAAATCGAACGGCTCACATTCATCGCCCCCAAAGAAGAAGGCGAATACCCCTACGTCTGCACGTTCCCCGGACACTGGCGAACGATGAGCGGGAAAATGATTGTGGTGAAAGACGTCGAGGAATACCTGGTGAAAAACCCGATTCCCGAACCTATTCAAATTGCTGAACCGCGGCCTTTTGTAAGAGACTGGAAATTCGACGATTTGACTTCGGCATTGGCAGAACTCGATTCCGGTCGGTCGTTTAACAACGGCAAAAAGCTATTCGCCGAAATCGCCTGCGTCGCCTGCCACCGAATGAACGAAATCGGCGGCATCGCCGGTCCCGATTTGGCCAAGCTGGAAGACAAAGTGAAAATCGAAGATATCCTACGTTCGATGACCGAGCCTTCTAAAGAAATCAAAGAGAAATATCAGTCTTACGTCATCGTCACCGACGACGGCAAACAGACCATCGGCATGGTGTTAGAAAACACCGACAAGTTCGTCAAAGTGATGCCCAACCCGCTGGGTATGGTGAAATGCGAACCCATTGTTCTGCAAAAAGAGAGCATCGAGTTCATGAAGAAATCAAAAATCTCACTGATGCCCGAAGGCCTGCTGAAAACAATGAGCAAGGACGAAATTCTCGACTTAATCGCCTACGTCGAATCGAGAGGAAACCCCAAACACGCCCTCTACCAAAAGTAATCGATCGTTGTGTCTACCCAAAAGTGTGGCACTGCTGGCTAGCCCAGCAGTGAGATTGTTTAATATCGTTCGAACACAAGAAGAGCCCCTCAAATGAAAAACATAACGAACACTCTACTGATCGTTCTCCTTTATTCTTCCTTCACGTTTGCTGCCGAAGACAAAGGTTTCAAACCCATTTTCAACGGCAAGAACCTCGAGGGCTGGACTCTCATGGGCAAAGCAGAAGGTTGGTCCGTGAAGGACGGCATTCTGCGTTCCGAAGGGGCTAAAGGCGGTGATTGGATTCGCTCGAAAGAACAATACGGCGACTACATCCTTAAACTCGATTGGAAAGTTTCCGCCGGCGGAAACAGCGGCATTTTCATCCGCGCCACCGAAGAAGGCAACCCCTGGATCACCGGCTACGAAGTCCAAATTCTCGACGCGCCCGGCCGCGATCTGCAATACGGCACCGGCTCACTGTACGGCTACTTCTCCCCCAAACCGATGCCCGACCACACGCCCGACAAATGGCACACGTTTGAAATTCAATGCGTCGGCTCAAAAATCAAAATCACCGCCGACGGCGTCAAAATTCTCGACGTTGATCAATTAACAAACGAGAAGTCAAAATCGAAACCGGTTAAAGGCTACATCGGCCTGCAAGACTCCCACTCAAAAGCGGGCCATTACATTGAATACCGCAACATTCGAATTAAGAAGTTGAAACCCGCCGGAAGCTAGAAGCAGTCTCAAAACTGTAGTTCCGGTTGGGTGGCAGGGTCAGAACGAAGTGATGGCCCTGGTTCTACGCCACACATCAGGGCCATCACTTCGTTCTGACCCTGCCACCCGACGGTTGAATCAATCGGCGTACAGGCCGTGCTCTTTAATGTAGACTTCCACGGAGCGGGGCACCATAAATCGAATGCTTTTACCTGCGGCCACCCGGTTTCTAATGTCGGTCGAAGAAACATCGATGCCCGGCATCGTAACAATTTGAATTCGCTGAACTGTTTCTGAACCTAACTGGTTCGACAATTCTTTTAAGTCAGGCAGTGGTTTGTCGCCGCGGTTGACTGCCACAATGGTGGCCAGCTCGGCAATGCGTTGCGGTTCGCGCCAGGTCGGTAAATCTTTGAGTGAATCGGCACCAATTAAGAAAAACAATTCGCGGGTCGAATCTTCGTCGGTCAGTTGCTGCAAAGTATCCACGGTGTAAGACGGGCCTTCACGATCTAACTCCATCGTGTTCACACTAAATTCGGGGTAGCCCGCGGTCGCAAATTCCAGCATCTCAGAACGAAATTTCCCGGGTGAAATGTCGGCATTCAATTTGTGAGGCGGAATTCTTGCGGGAAGTAGCCAAACATTATCTAACCGGCATTGCTCACGGCATTGTTCCGCCAACAGCAAATGCCCCTGATGAACCGGGTCGAACGTTCCGCCGTATAAGCCTAGCCGCATGGTTTTCCTTCTAGCAGAGTCAATTTTCAAGCCGCTTCTAGAATCGTAACGAGGATGCTATAACGACGACAGCTTCAAACCGTAAGAGCTTTCAAAATCGCGGCCTATTTTTGCAATGACTCAGGAATTTTAGTTGAGCAAATCGCATCAGCAAAAACTATTCGATGAACCGCTTGAAGACCCAGCGGTTCCCGCCTGGGAACTGGCTGCGCAAAAGGACCGCCTGACGGCACAGGTGGTTTTCAACCGCCCGCTGGACACGGCCTTCCATTATCTTGTCCCCGATGCATTACGCGGCATGCTGCAACCGGGACAACGTGTGAGGGTTCCGTTTGGGAAGTCGAACCGGGGAACTATTGGGTATTGTGTTGGTGTCGGACAGCCGCCAGAAACTGCATACAAGTTGAAAAGCATTGATGCCGTGCTCGACCACGAGCCGTTGCTCACGCCACAAATGCTGGAATTGACGCAGTGGATCGGCAAGCGATATCTCTGTTCGTGGGGGCAAGTTCTTGAAGCCGTTGTGCCTGCCGGCGTGAAAAAAAAAGCGGGCACGCGGATGGTCAAGTTCTTTCAGATCGACGCGCAAGCTACTGAACGATTGAAAGACTTGAAACTTTCAAGCAAACAGGCCGCCGTGATTAACGTCTTGAAGTCGGCCGGGAAACCGCTGAATGCCCAGGAATTAACGACCGCCGCCGATTGCGGCACTAGCCCTATAGAAACGCTGCGAAAAAAAGGGCTGATTGAAGTCTTCCAAAAACGAATGAATTCGCAGGAAACCGAAACTGAAACTGTCGAACAAGATGAGGACTTGATTCTCAACCCCGACCAGGAACGGGTGCTTTCGACAATTTTAGCAACCCTGCGCGCTGGCAAGCACGAAACCCAATTGTTACACGGCGTGACGGGCAGCGGAAAAACGGAAGTCTACATCCAGGCGATTCGCGAAGTGGTCAGCTACGGTCGGCAGGCGATTGTGCTGGTTCCTGAAATTAGCTTAACGCCTCAAACCATTCGTCGGTTCAATAGCCGGTTCGATTCGGTCGCCGTATTGCACAGCCATTTAAGCGATGCCGAGCGCCATTGGCATTGGCAACAAATACGTTCCGGGGCCGTGCAAGTGGTTGTCGGTGCCCGCTCGGCAGTGTTCGCCCCGACGCCTCACCTGGGTTTGATTGTCATTGACGAAGAACACGAAAACACTTTCAAGCAGGAAACAACGCCCCGCTACCACGCCCGTGAAGTGGCCCGCGAACGGGCCCGCATTGAAAACATTCCGCTTATTTTGGGTTCGGCTACTCCGACGTTGGAATCGTGGAACCGGGTTATCGAGAAAAAAGACACGCTGATATCGCTACCCAACCGGGTGGCAAAACGTCCCATGCCTCCGGTGGTGATTGTCGATATCAGAAACGACCCAGCCAGCCAAAAAGGACAAGCGGTGGGACGTGTGCTTTTCACTGGCATTCGGTCGGCGTTACAAGATGACGGCCAGATTATTCTGTTTCTCAATTTGCGCGGCCATTCACCCACGCTGTGGTGTCGTGCCTGTGGCGAAAGTATCCGCTGCCCGCATTGCGATTTAACACTGACTTGGCACAAAGATAAAAACATCGCCTTGTGTCACCTGTGCGATTTCGAATGCCCGCCACTCACCCATTGTCCCAAATGTGGCCACGCGGGCGTGCGCTACTTGGGAATTGGCACCCAACGGCTGGAACAAGAAGTGCGGGCCAAATTCCCTGAAGCAAAAATCATTCGCATGGACAGCGACTCGATGCGTAAACCGGGCAGCCACAACCGGGCCCTTGAAGCATTCCGGCACGGCGAGGTGCAAATTTTATTGGGCACGCAAATGATCGCCAAGGGGCTCGATTTCCCCAATGTCACGCTGGTTGGCGTCATCAATGCTGACACCATGCTACACCAACCCGATTTCCGGGCTTCGGAACGTACTTTCCAACTGATTTCACAAGTAGCGGGGCGCACGGGGCGTTCTGATCGTGGCGGACGGGTACTAGTACAAACTTCTTGCCCGACCGAACCGGCGATATTACGGGCCGCCGAACATGATTACCTTGGCTTTGTGCAGGACGAACTGCCCCACCGCCGGGAAATGCAAACCCCACCCTTTTATCACTTCGCCAGAATCATTTTCCGAGGCGAGAACGAACAAACCGTTGCAGCCGAGGCCAAGCGCGTCGCAAATGTCTTAAACGAACAGCGCGAAGCCCTCAATCTACCGGTGAATGTGCTCGGGCCGGCCATCTGCCCGGTGACCAAACTCAAAAAGAATTTCCGCTACCATCTGCAACTGGGCAGCCCGGAAATTCGATTTATTCACAAATTATGGACATCCATCGGCGAATACCTGCCTAAAAGCCGAGATGTGGAATTTACGATTGACATCGATCCAGTCAATATGAGGTAGAAAAACCGGAGATCCGAACGGCATCATTCTGCGTTAGTTAAGATATCGACCAGAAGAAATTTGACGTTGTTTTCACTTCACACCTATAATAGCTGTGCGTACTCAATTTTTACCGTAGATCAACAGGCCGAATTAATAGGAATCTGTCTGAAATGAAATTTGCACAATCGGCATTTCAAACTCTCTTCACAGTGCTGATACTTTTGCAGCTACTGTCCGTTCCGGCTTGGGCACAGGATGAAGAGAAAAACAAACAGCCACAAGAACCCAAAAAGGTTGCAGCCCCGTTGGGGAAATTCTTGACGGTCACCAGCCCGGTGAACGATTTGATGTTCAGCCGCGTGAACAACGTGGCGTTAGAACTACAAAACGAATCCGCCCAGCAAGATCGAAAAGCATTTCTCGTTTTAGAAATCTCTCCGGGCGTCAG
>Ga0115002_10001329_pt1 | contig 34032 bp, 18 predicted proteins | sample ArcticOcean_MG_C_8_FD_89576 | JGI IMG/M metagenome (GOLD analysis project Ga0115002, IMG submission 89576) | Marine microbial communities from western Arctic Ocean - ArcticOcean_MG_CB11_86 | ecosystem: Environmental > Aquatic > Marine > Oceanic | place: Arctic Ocean: Canada Basin | collected... | reverse complement strand
TTCTGGCTACCAACTGGCTATTGTGCGCGGTGATCGGGGTGAGTGACGAAATGGCAACACTGGGACAGCAGACTTCCGCCAGTGAACGAGTGGGCCACCGTGACGGCCGCGTCGAACCGCGCGCCAACAAACGCAGACCGAAGATTCTGGCTCTGATGAAGAAACCACGACACCAGCTCCAGGCCGAACTCGAAGCCGCCGCATGACGTAACCCCTTGCTACCAAACCGGCAGTGCCATTCGGGTCGGGAGTCTTTTTCCTGGTGGAACAGTGTGCGGTCTGGATACTCTTCGTCAGTCAGCAACGAGAGTCTCACGATGATCCCGCGAAGAAAAAGACTCCCGACCCCTTCGATCATGCCCAGACGCCCGCGAGACGCTACTGGCGGCTATGTCTACCACGTACTCAATCGCGCTGTCGGGCGGGCAAAGCTGTTTGAGACGGACGGCGATTACCGGGTCTTTCTCAACGTCATGGAAGAGGCCCGCACTCAAACCCCCTGAAGTGGGCATTCCCGGCAGTCCGTTGGTCGGGGCTAGCTGGCCACTCCGCATGTGGCGGGCGTCGCTGCGCTGCTCATTGAGGCCCGGCCCACTCTGACACCAGCCGAGATTGAGGCTCTGATTGTCTCGACTTGCGCAGGCCATTCTCTGGGAGGTCACTCAACACTTCTCAACCCGGTTTCTGTGTGAGGGCCAGCCATGCTGCTTTCCAGTTGGCTTCGACGACCGCGACGTCGGGCGTCATTTGGTGTTCTCACCGAGTCATGCGGTGTTTGCGGTCTCATGAACCGCCGTTGACCAGATTCCGGTCAACTCGTATTTTCCAAGCTCTCATCTCCACCGGCCGGTAGGTCACGACTCCTCTGTGACACAATTTCCTGCCTGTTCAACCGGCCCTCAGCCTGTCCCCTTCTGTCCAAGTTGATCCTGCATGCCGCACACTGCGGACGAGTCCGGCGCATTCGCCGGCCGGTCGCTCTGTGGAGGACTGGTGCACCGCGCCGTCCTTGTCGCTGGCATTGCGTACCTTGCCGGCAGTGCGGCCGACCTGACGGGATAACAGGTCTGGCGTCCGGATTCAACAGGTACGATAGGCACGCCCACCGCACGTGGACCTGTGTGGCGACCGGGACAACAGTCGCCGAAGTCCTCGCAATCGGCATCCCATTCGAATGCCGGAGTCGCCACGAACAGGCCACTGCAGTACCGGGGATATCCGCCAGCAAACCAGCAATTCCGCAGGACCCGGCCGCCGGGCCAATGGCATCAGCCATCAATGCCGCTGCCGTATCGTCAAACTCGAACTGCGACCGGCCAGTACTTCGCCGGGCCGGGTCTCGTGTCAGGCATGCGACAAATGCCGCGCGCGTCTCTTCCTCGGCCGGGGTATCAGCCAGACTTCCGGAACGTCACCCATCGATTCCATGCAGCACGACCGGCGTACGCTTCGAGAGCCTCACATCAGACAACTTCCGGAATCGTTGCGACATCCGGAACATCTACATGGGCCGGTGCGGCAGTCAGCCACTCGGGACCTCCGTTCGCTTCTGTCGCGCCGGTGGCTCCGCTTGAGTCCCTGCCACCGGCAACGGTGCCGGGCTATGTGCCAGAGCTGCCACACTGGCTGAACACTCCTGTCGTTGATGCCCAGGTCCCCTCGACTGCCACGGATCCCGATACCGTTCTCGACTGGTATCGACAACACGCTGCCCAATCCACGCGGCCTCTTAGCCGAGTGGTTCCTGCGGCGGGCCAGAAGCTCTCGGGGATAACCGCGGGGTTCCGTCCTTGGTGGACCGCGGCAGCAGTGTCGCCCATGTGGCCATCAGCTCGCGCGATTGGGTGCAGCGTCGATTCTCTCATCCTGCGGTCTCTCGAGAACGCGGCGCAGGTCCAGGCAATTCGGGCCATCGGTCCTGTCGAGGCGACGCGGATTGTCGAGGCCGACGCCGAATTCGACTGGACGGCATTCCTGGAATCGCGCTATCAGGACAACAGCGATCCCATCGGTGATCAGCTGACAACAGGCTCAACTATTGGTCGATTCCGGGATCATGTCGTGTCGAACTCGGCCGGCGTCCGTCGCCGACTGAGAAACGGTGCCGACGTCGAGGTCTCGCAGCAAAGCGGCTATCGCGACAACAACTCGCAATTCCTGACGCCGTCTCCGCAGGGAACGGCCCGCCTGACGCTCAGTTTCACACAACCTCTGCTGCGTGGCTCAGGCGAAGGATACAACGCGGCGCGCACAGTCATTGCAACAATCAACGCCGGAATCACGACCGAAGAGTTACGGGGACAGCTCCAGTCTTATCTGGCAGGCGTGCATAACGCCTACTGGTCACTGTACCGCGCCCGTGCCATCCATCTGCAGCAGCGCCGCGCGTATGACACTGTTGCCGCCCTGGTTCGCATTCTGGGATCGAGAAGCGACCTGGACGCCACAGGCGCGCAGCTCGGCCGCGCGCGGTCAGAACTGGATGTGCGACTCTCAGACCTGTATCGCTCGGAAGCATCGATCCAGGACGCCGAGTCGAGACTGCGAACACTGATCGGTTCAGCGGGGCTTCCACCCGGCGGAACGATCGAGCTGGTCCCGCGGGACACACCCACGCATCAGTTTTACTCCATCCCCCTGCAGGCATCATTGCAGGCCGCGATGCAGTATCGATCGGATATTCTGCAGGCCTATCGGCGAGTCAGACTGGCGGGCATTCGCGCCGGAGCGGCCAGAAAGGACCTGCTCCCTCGACTGGACCTGCTGCTGCAGACATACGTCGCCGGTCTGGACGGAGACTCGACAACGTTTCGGGCCTGGGAGAATCAGTTCAACCAGGGAGAACCCGGCTTCTCGGTCGGCCTGCAGTTCGAAGTCCCGATCGGAGGTCGAGCTGCCAAGGCCCGTCACAACCGAGAGGTCGCGGAACTGCGCCGATCGGTGCACGAGTTTCGGGCAACAATCGAAACGGCATTGTCCGAGGTCGAAGTTGCGTCGCGGACCGTCCCAGCCGCCTATCGCGAAATGCTGGCGCGGTATCAGGCGATGAAATCCAGCGAGGCCGAGAGTGAATTCCTGCAGCGACGCTGGCACCTGGTACCTCAGGGACAACTGACCGGAGCTACGACACTCGAACGACTCCTGGAAGCTCAAAGTCGCCGCGCATCCGCGGAGGCCGCCTTCATCGATGCACAGATTCGCTATGTCGTTTCTTTAACAACGCTCAAAATTGTCACCGGCGAAGCATTCCGCACCATGCTGTCGATTGAAAACTGACAAGTCGCAGCACGTGGCCGCAACTCGAGCCCACGGACAGCAGACTGAACAATACTGCCGCCACGGCGTCTTGGATCGCGCGTCAACGACGCAATTCAGCCGAGTACGCTATTCGTACCCGAGGCTTAGCGGAGATATCAACAATATTGGACCTGCGCGTGCGGCCAACAGATTCAGTCGAAGCTGATACATCGCGAATCCTGCGACACGAATCGTGCTGAGTAACCTGATCTGGCTCGAATCAGGCAGCTGACCTGGCCGTTTCGAGTCAACTACGGAGAACTACGGACAAACGGTGGTCGCGGCACTCGACTACCGGTCCTTTCCGTGAAGCGTCGCTCTTAACCCCTGCCGGAACCGTTCCCTGTCCAAGTGCATGTTCTTTCGTGACGTGTCGACATCGGTCGTGGCTCACGCGATCGCGCTGAATCCCGCGGTGGACTGTCGGTGGAATTCAACTGCGTCAGTCTGCTGGAATCGGCGCATACGATGCGCGCCAGGCATCGCTGGTGTCCCCGTGGTCTTGTGCTGTCAGCCCTCGCAGCGCGAACAGAACTGCGTCCCGCTGTGGGGACGAACTTCTCGTATCGAGCTCGTTTCTGCCATCACGACAAGACATCAACGTAAACCTGGCCTGCTCCTCTGAATTCAATTTGCGAGTCTGTACGAGATAGTCGAACCTCTGCCATTCCGGCCATGGCGCAGCATTCTCCACATCATGCATCAGGGAAAAATCCTGTCGGAGATATGTTATGTCGGCGCGAACAAATGATGATCCGCCGGACCGTGATTGATAATAGGCACGTGGAAGAGACTGTGTTGGTGTCGGAACGAACCCACGGATGGGATCCTTACTCGACGCTGCGGCGTGGCAGATCACACAGTTTCTCATGTGGCTGAGCCGAACCAGTTCACGCTTCACTGGACTGCCCTCGTCATTCAGAAACGCTGCTGCCGGATCCGGTGCGTCAAGCAGCTCGATCAGATTTGGAATCGACTCCTGATCGTCAAGCTCGACTAGAGCCTGTGCTGCAAACGCCGAAACTGGTGGCCAGGGATAACGAAACCCGCCGAGCAGACGATTGCGCACAACATCGCCTAATCCACGCAGACTCAGCGCGTGCCTGGCAACTTTGCGAATTTCTGGTGATGTATCGAACATGGCACGTTCGGCGAGTGCCATGGCGGCGGCCGAACCGTCGATACGGGACAGGAATCGAATGAGTTCCTCCCGGAGGAACTGAGGCTGCACCTGCAGAATCTGAACAAGAGCTCCGACGGCTTCGGGTCGCTGCCAGTCTTTGGACTTTGTATGGAGAAGTTCGTGCGCCACGTACGGAGCCTGGACACTGGCCGACTGACTCCCGCCGGTGGCTGACGTCGGCCTTCCCGAGGCAAGCGCTCTCCCCAGCAAGACCGACACCTCAGCCGCGACTGGCACGTCTTTCTCACCCAGTTTGCAATCGTCCGCGCCGACGAAGAGCAGTCCAATGTCTCTCTTTCGAATCTCTTCGGATTCCCGGATTAGCTCATGGAAGAACTGCCCGTTTCCAAGCGTCAAAGGACGCCTTCGCGATGACGATTCAGGTGCCGTCTTCAGCACTTTGGCGAGGGGATCCAGTTCCCTGGATTGCTCTCGTAAATCAAGCGCGACGTTGACGTCGTTCTTCGAGATGAATGCGAGCTGAACTTCAGCCAGCAGTTCTTCGGACGACACGGGTTCAGCAACCGAAATCGCCACAGTCGTGTCGGCGACATGCGTCGCGAGCTCTTCGACCACTTCAGCCGGGATTGATTCGCTGTGAACCAGGTTGGGTGAGGTCTCCGTCTCATGAGTAGAGGTGGTCACGTCAGTTTTCGGAATGACTGAGGTCACTTCCGCCAGCGCCCGAGTGGTGGCTTTAGTTTCCGGCTCCGATACGTCGCATGAAGGCGCCTCCGGCTGTAGCTGTGTAAGTCGGCGATGTACCGGAATTTCAGCGAGCACCGGGATTCGTGGATTCCAGACCGACCCAGCCACGAAAACAAGAATCATGGAAGTCACGAGGCCAGCGACTGCATAAACGACAGTCCAGTTTGTTTCAAACTCGTTTCCGTCGCCATTCCGAGATTCGTACATGGCAGATCGCCTCCTGAGCGAGTTCACGTTGCTGATCGCATTAGATGGGAATGCGACCCAGCAAGTCAGATCGCCAGAATGCCAGAGCACCTGATCGTGGTCAATGGCCGTTTCACAAGAACACGGCGTCTACATTTATCGCGCCGTTCATCGCATCGCATCAGCGGTGTGCGTCACCTGGGTCAACTTGTGGTCGACCGATGGACCGGGTGCGTGAAGAACGCCCGTGAAGCTGCCTTCAAAGTGGACTCTTGTGGAAGCCACAGTCTGTTGGGGGTCAAGCAATACCGCCGGCACGTACGAAACACCGATTTCGTGGTTTACGAACGGGCGTCGATCCAGTCCTCAGTCGACACCGGAGTTGACGATCGCCACACCACTACGCGTAGTGCCGCTGGCTTGTGACAATCTTCTTACAACTGTGGGTCGCCAGGAGTCCGATTGTCCGACAAGATAGGCCCTCGACAGATCTCGCGGATGGGATGGCTCAATCAACGGAGACCGAATCATGGGCATGTTGTTGCAATGGACGCTGCACGTCGTTGACCGAGTGGTCCCGCGAACGCGCTTCGCCGCGTTCTGGCTCCTCTGTTTCGGATGTTTTTTAACCACTCGGTCGGCAGACTCTCAGGGGCCGTTCTTCGGTGGCGGGCAACCGGATTCCGTCGCGGTCGCGTGGAATGAGGCGAGGCAGCTTGAGAGTGAGGACAAGACTCAGGCGGCGTTCCTCAAGTACCTCTCGCTATCCGGTGGTGAGACGGCGGCGGTCAAACTTGGGCGGCCACACGCGAAGGAGTTTCTGTCCCTGCTGCACGATCAGGCCCCGGCAGTTCCGGTAGCACGACGACGGCTGGTTGAGGGCGATCTGCTGCTGGCCTTGCGTGACAAGGCCGGAGCTTTGGTGGCTTATCAGGACGTCGCTGCGAAGATTGCAACGACATCGCAACAGGGTTGGGAGCAGGGCGTACTGCCGCGCGATGAATACTTCGTTGAACCTCCAGCGCAACAACATCAAAGGGGCGGACGAAACCCAGCCGGGTCATTCACAGTTGGACCTGGCAGCCATCGCGACAACTGGCTGATTCGACGCTTCATCGCGCTCGAAGCGTGGGGCGACGCACGTCGAGAGTTCGAACGCGTGTGGCAACTTCATCGAGAGGCCATTCAACCATACGTCGTTCAATTGCCAACTTACGACGACAAGGGGCAGCAAACCGGGACCAACAGGCACGTCGTCCGTCCGGCTGGCTTTAGTGGATTGGGTTTGCAGTTCGCCTTGGATTACGCCTTTTTCCTGCAGCGGCGAGACGCAGTCAACACGGCTCGTGACGTATTGATGGAGGCTCTGCTGCAGATCGACATGGATCGAAATCCGAACCGACTGGATTTCGGCAGTCCCGTGACTGATACCGAAGGACGTGGTTTGCCCGATCGTTTTGTGCAAGTGTCGAGACGCCGGTGGGGGCGGGGGCGCGGTTACGGCACATCGGGCATCTCTCGTACGGAATTCATTCGACTCACATACGGGACACTCAAAACCTCTGGGCATGAAGCGGAACTTGTTCAGCAGATCACCGACCGAATTGCCGCGGGACAGAACCAACTGCGACGCGTCCTGGCTCAAATTCGATTGCAGCAGGGCCAGCCTGATCAGGCACGAGAATCGGAGTTGGAATTCACCGCGGCATCGGAATTCGATCCAGTCAGTGCCGCGTTTCGTCGTGCCACGGTCTTTGATGGCAGCATGAAACCGCAGGATGCCGTCCGCGAATTCGAAACCGTGCTGGCTCTGCTTCAACGTGACGAGGCCAGGCCTCCCAAATGGAATCTGCCTGATGCACTGGAAGCAGATGGCATCGGACGCGGCATGGCCCAGCAGTCGATACCGGTCGCCTACGGCAATCAGAATGGAAACCTTCGAACCACTACGCTCATGCAACTCGAACGGCTCTATACCGCGCTGGGGCAGACGGATCAGTCACTCGACGTGGCTCGACAACTCGTCCTGCAAAAGCCGTCATCCAGTTACTACCGGTCATTCGAGAACCTCAGTCGCAAGCACCGCGTTGCTCAACAGTCGGAAAAGCTACTTGAGTGGGCCGCGCAACAACTCGACGCAGCGAAAGACGAGAATGTCCGGGCGAATCTGCATTGGCTCCTGGGCGATCGAAGAGCCGCCGCCGCATCGATTGCGAAGTCACCGACGCGTCATGAACTCCCTCAGTGGAAGGAGCGATTTCGGACGGCTGGCAACGAGCACTTTCGCGAACTGCTGAAAGCCGTGGTCGCTGCCAATCCGAAGGACGCTCAGTCTCAGTTGGAGTTACTGGAATTGGACGGAGTGACGGACGGGCCGCAGCTCGTCGTGCGTTTAGAGCTGCTGCTTGAGTCTGACTCCCAATGGGCGTTTGGACGTGGCAAGGGAGGGCGGAATCAGACTCGGTTCAAAGACCGTTTCGAATTGGCGTATCGGCTGATTCGGATCTACGAACGCGCGGGACAGTTCGACAAACTCCACGCGCTCAGCCTGCGGATCGCTCGGAGCCAGAAGCCGTTTGAGCTGGCCAGTTTCAGTCAGTTCCAATATCGCAGTTCGAACGGTGTGCCTGAGCGTGCAAATGCTGCGCTCGCCGTCGCGATCCAGCATGCCGACACCGCCGAGAAAACTGCGTCGTTGAAGGCGGCACTTGAGAACTCCGTGTGGGCAGGCGCTCGTGCTCAGTTGCAGCGACGCGTTGCGAAGGGCAATCCGAAACCGGCCGTTGAGTTTGTCTGGGCCAACCTCCCGGCTGGCGTACAGCTCGTTGCATCGACCGAGAACGTTCTCGCGCTGGCGCATGACGACCGCTACGTTTACTCCGGACATCCCTGGGGCGTGGCCGTGCACGACCTTAAAGGGCAGCCGGTGATACGCATCGCGCTGGGGGAAGCGGCCCGGTCGCTGGTCGTCATGAAGCAGCACCTGTGGGTGGGATCTCCCAAAGGTTTATTTCGGATCAACCGCACAGACTGGTCAGTCGCGCATCAATGGCTGCACGAAGATGTCAGGGAGAATGATCGCTACGGAAAGAGCTTTCCGGGCACTATGGATTACTGGTTCGACAACAGTGTCTACACGCTGACGGCAGACGGCGACGACCTCTGGATCGGCCTGCATCGCAACGTGCAGCGGCTCAATACCCGGACGCTCGCATTGCGAGCCTGGTCGTTCGAAGAATTGAAGATCACTTCGTGGGCGGGCTTCTCCAATATCGTTGTGGACGACCGTTATGTCTGGGCCAATAGTAATCATGTTGGCGTCCGGCGTTACGACCGGATTTCGGACGAATGGTCGGCTCCTCGTCGCGTCGGACCACGCGAGCCCGTGCGGTTCGTCGGTATCATCGAGGGTCGCGTTTTCGGCAACGCCTGGGTCAATGATCAATTGAGAAACCGACTCTGTTTGATCGATCGCGAGACATTGGCCACTCAGACGATTCCGGTCGCGGTGAAGAAAGAGCAGGAGTTGATCAACAGTCCGCTCAGGTTCTACGGGAAGCATGGTGACCGGCTGGTTTTCGGCGTGGACTGGCCAGCCTTTGTCCTGGACGAAGCCAGGCTCACGCTGCTTCCGATTGCGAAAGTCGTGGAGAATTTTTCCGAGCAACTTCGAGCACAGCGCGCTGCTCGTAACGGAGACGAGTCGCTCGTCGGCGCGATTCGTGCAATGGATCAGCTCGATGCCTTTCGGAAGACGTTTGGTCGACCTTATTCGCGCGAGTGGCAGGTTCTCACTCTGCCAAATGGCGCTCGGGTATTGGGCGCGCGACAAGATCACAGTCGTTACGAGTACCCTCACGAGGATAGCCCACGTTCCGTGGCTTCGGCTCAGCATGAGGTCAAGGAAAGCGTGGGCGGGTTGTTCTTCGTGAAACCGGACGAAGCCGGCATTCGACGAGTCTCGGCAGAACCACGGTCCAGTTCCATTCGCGGGGACACGGTTCGAGCGATCGTTTTCGGGACCGAGCACTCCTGGCTGTGTACCTCACTTGGGATCGCGCAGTTCGACCTGGAGCGTGGCGTCGAACGCGTCTTCACTCGTGCGGATGGACTGTGCTCGAATCGTGTGACTGGAGCCGCTGAGGCATCCGGAAAAACGTACTTCTCAACATCCTGGGGCGACTCAGGAGGCGGCCTGGCTGTGCTCGATTCAACGACGTCGGTTTTCACGACGCTCATGGAGGAAGACGGTCTTCCGACTGGCAAGGTCGACCGCGTGCGGCACGCTGGCAGGCAACTCAGTCTCGTGTTCGGGACGGAGTACCTGCGACACAACTCGTCGGGGAATCTTCGATATCGGCGGTTCCCGCCGCTGGCCTTTGATCCAGAGGCGCATCGATTCGGACCGAAAGTTGAGCCGAAGCTTCTGACGCAAAAGGAGGCGAGACCGCGTGAGAAAGCCAGGTGGAGCACTGTTCCGTTCCTGGCCGGTGCCTTGACGCAGCGTGTCGAACACAAGGGAAAGGTCTACCTGTGCGGAACGCGGGGGCTCGTGATCTCCGATCGAGAAGTGTCCCATCCAACGTTCCCGGAAATCGGTGCCCGGCTGCACATCACTCTCACGGCACGCCATCTGGCCGACGCTGAAACTCGCAAGGTCATGATTCAGACTCCGGCGGAACTGGCCATAGCACTGCGTGATGAGAATCCCTTCTATCGAGCCAACGCGATCGCATCGACCAGCCGGATTCAACAAGCAGCCCCGGCCGGGTTTCTACCGCTGATGGCCAGTCAATTGAATGAGAAAAACACTCGCCTCCGCGCGACCGCGTTCTACTTCGTAACCCGGAACGCGGATGACGAACGAGTCGTCCCGTTGCTGCGTGACCGGCTTCAGGACTCAGATCTGCAGATCAGCGCATTGGCGACGCTGGATCTCGTCCGGCGCGGACACGTGCCTGAGATCAAACGACTCCAGGAAGTCATTGATGCGAATTCGGGGAACTATCCCTTCGGAGCCAGGTCGTCGATCGGCGCCGTGACAGGAGCCAAAAATCTGCACAGGGCCATTGCACCCCATGCCACTCCTGAGGTGTTCGAGTGGTTGCTCAATGCGCCACCTCGACTCGGTGAATACGACTATCGCGAGACAGTGTTTCCGCAGTTGGGCGCTTCTTTGCGACGTCATCCCAAAGCGATCGACATCCTGCTGAAGGTCCGAGACGCGACGAGTTACGACCAACGGCAACGTGACTTTGCCCGTGATGTGTTTCGCATGGCTGGTCCTGACGTGCTGCCGCAGTTGCATGCGGCCTTGAAGAGCGATGATCGCGTCGTGCGGTCCAATGCCGCTCGCGCCTGCGGTGCGATCAAGGATGCGTCGTCGATCGAACCGCTCGTTCAAGCGGTTGACCTGGAAAGCGGACTTTCACGAGCGTCCATTGTGTGGGCACTTGGGGAACTCAAAGCCAGGGCCGCGCTGCCGGTTCTCGCGACTCTTTACGCTGAAGCCAGGGCCGATGAAAAACGTTCGAACGCGTCTGGCTTTCGAACCAGTCAAGCGGTTGCTGTCGTGAGGTCGCAGTACGACCGCATCAGCAACCTGGAGTCACTGGCTGCGGACTGGGACGACTTGAAGTCCGCATCGCTGAATCCGCCAATCGATCCAGTTCGTCAGGAAGAGTTGTTGCGACCGCGGCACATCCTGGAAGCCGTCGCGAAAATCGGGCCCGAACTGTCTCAGGAATTCTATCGCGCACTGGCAGCTTCAAAGGACAGGGACGCTCGTCAGGAAGCCGCAGAACACCTGTCTGCGGCACCGCCATCGGATCGTGCCAGGAACGCCGTCGTCTTGAAGAGCCTGCTGACTGACAACGTCTTACCAATCCGCATCCGAGCCGCCGTCGGCCTGCTCTTGTTCGGCGACACGAACGGGCAGAACGTAATCGTGGAGGCTCTGAATTCGAAGCAGGAGTGGGAGCAACGGCAAACGCTGGAACAACTGGCGCGGTTGCGGAATCCCAGTCAACGAAGTTTCGCGCTCGCGCGAATCAAGGTGATCGCCGCCAACCGACTCCTCCACAATGAAACCAGACGCGCCGCCAGCAACCTGCTGAAGTAGCGCGATCGTTCGCTTGACTCGAAGACTCGCAATCCAGCGACGGGAAACCTGCATGAAAACTCGACAGAGAAAATCGTTGTGGCTGCTGTGGCCAGCCCTTTTCGGTCTCTTCGCGTTTGCCGTCTTCGGCCGACAGTTGATCTCGGCATCAGCCGAAGCGGACGACAGCACGGTTCCGAAGGTTCTCCTGGGCGAAGTCCAGCATGAAACCGTTTCGAAACTCGGACCTCGAAACCGTACTGACGTTGGCATCGGCGAGGATGTTCGGCTCTGGGTCGACTCGTTTGGCGAAGGAGTTTCGAAGGCCGATCTCACTGGTGAAATTAACTGGAACGTGACCGGAGGAGGAACCGTCTATCCGTTGCTCGGCGACTCCACCATGTTGAATGTCAGCCTGTCTGATCGCGACGGACAACTCAATATTCACGTGCTCTATCGACCTCTGCCGGCCGATTCGAGAATCGCTGATCAGGTTGCGATCCCGTATCCGGATGTCCCACAAGGGCCACTTGACGACCGGCCTGTCGAAGAGCGTCAGGCAGACGCAGAATGGCTGACGCGACTCTCTGACCTGAGAAGAATGATGAACGGTCACGAGACGAATCTCCCGGCCGTTGAGCAACAGGCTCGCGAACTACTGGATGGCCACTTTGTTCCTGCCAATCGAGCATTGGTGCAATTCGAACTGGCCACAATCCATGCACAGAGTGGACTTCAGCAGCCCGGTCGAGTGATTGACCTTGCGCAAAAAGCCCTCGGCCTTCCACTCGACCGCTCCCGGCGTCTGCGTCTTCAGGCCTACTGGGGAGACGCGTTGCGCGTGCTCACAGGGAATCACTCGTTTCCACAGAGACGAAAGGCTGCCGCGACGGTCTATCTGCAGGGGCTGAAAGAAACCGTGAGGTATGAATTGCCTGACAAGCCGCCCGAGCTTCCGGCGGCCTCGTTCGCGTTCGGTGCTGCAGAAGGGTTTGATGACGCCAAGTACCAGCGCCAGCGCCAGCGGGAGGTACATCACAGAGAATGGATACGTGTCAGACACATTCGTGAAATGGTGAATCACCGGGAAGTGCTGAAACGGCAGATCGTGTCTGTCTATCGGCGAAAACCATTCGATCTAAGAGAGCTTAAACTACTGGCGAACGAAATTCTTCAGGACAAAGCCGAGACACGGCGTCTGGCCGACAGCGTGGCGGCGGCCCAGGTCGGGAGAGACTGAGCCAACGGTTTCGTAGATTCGTAGCCGACGTTTGTACCATTCCGGGAGCATGATTGCGTATTCCTGGCGGAGCTACTGTGAGCCCTCGCTGCGCAAGAAAAACACCATGTCGTCGACTTCGAGAGATCGGTGAAACGAAGGGTGTTCCACCGGGACGGGTGAAATGACGACCAGGGAACCGGTGATGCCCTGAGATTGATGTTCGTAGAGAACGAGTGGAAAGAACGAGTAGGCGGCAACTCGGTTGGGGAATGCGAACAGTCCTGCCGTTGAAGCGATGCGACAGGTGATCTGGCGAGAGCAAAGTGCGCCGTATGCAACGGTGTAGAGCAGGCCAGACATCAGGATAATCAAGACGCATCGACGCCAACTAAACCCACTGAGCGTGAAAAGCGGCTGCCTGCGTCTGTTGCCTGGCTTGTGGTCTTCCAATCTGGCGCACTTCCAGCAGTTGTCGAACTGCGGCTCATGCGTCTCATTACATTCGGGACACTGCCACGTCTTCATGGCCCGACTTCCCAACATTCGTTGGGTGCAGCAGCATCTCGCTGAACGGTTGCCTTCCAGCCCGGCTCACGGCCGTAGTCTTTGTATTGCAGTCAACCAGACCGCCACCTCGGGAACATGCGGACCAGTAGCTTTTGGATTTCAATCGCATCGGCGCGGTTTCGAATCCCACACACTTCGATGCCGTAGACATCGTGTAGCGGGTCAACCGAAGAGAATTCGCTGAGCCAGAGAAAGCCGGCATCGTCAAGTGCGCTGAGTACATCCTGCCGAAGTTCGAATAACTCAGGCGCAAATCGAAGCGGATCGTGGCCTGAATCGCAGTGACGACCGGATTCCCGCCGCCCAAGTGGCTTAAGAAGCTGTGCCAGCAACCGAAACAACGTTCGCATGGTCTGTTTCCGGACGTACGCATGATCGGTGGTGAGTTCTCGTTCCCCCAATTGACAAGAATTTGCAACGCTTCGCTCTGAAGAAGCAGGCCGAACATGGATTCCGCCAGCCCCGCAAGGCGATCGGGATGTAGGTGGCGTTTCTCGACGATCGATGCGGAAGGCAATGAACTCTGCCTTCGTCTGTGCCTCACCAGGTCATGCTTGCAGAATCTCGTTGGAGTTACCTCTTTCAATCAGTCGGTCTGCGTCCCACCACAGGAACTCGGAGCATCCGCGACTGACACAGGCAACGATGCCCAGCCAGCGTGCGAAGCGATTGGGGCCGATGTATCATGCACCTGCGGCAGTGGCATGACTGCGATCGATAACTGAATCCATGAGGTCACCAATCGTGAAACAAATGACGTGCAGATGTCGTCCGGTTCCAATGCTTCACATTGCAGTGGTTGCGATTGGGATCATATTGACAATCGGAGTCACGGCTCTGCAGGCCGGCGCTGAAGCAGATCAAGAGACCGCACTGAGTGCGGATCACATCGCTTCAGTGCTGCCTGAGGTCTTCGACGGCAACCGGATACTGTGGATCGGCTCGACCAGTACCGGCAGGCAGAAAACTCTTTCGGCTGTGGCTGTCGAAAGTAAAGGCCGGCTCACCGCGGCGCCGCGTAATCCGATCACGAAACCTTACGAAGGTCACATCAAGGGACTCGATGCCTGGTGGCAGGCGGCGTTCGATCGTGAGAATCTTTACGTCTTCGTCCGGGCCAATATGCCTGACGCACAATTCAGACAGCCCAGGGGGGGCGACGAATACGGCGGCGACCTGTTCGAACTGTTCATCGATCCCACCGCATCCGGGAATCACAAGTATCAGTTTTGCGCGAATCCAATCGGTCTGCGTTACGACAGCTATCAGAACCAGAAATCGTGGGACGCTGACTGGACTGCAAAAGGCGCTGCCGATGAAAAGGGCTGGCAGGTTCTGTACACAATTCCGTTGGACTGTTTTGGTAAGAATCATGACCCCGGCACGCGCACAGTTGGCATCAATGTGGGCGTGTTCGGCTCGGGCCAACACGTGAGCTGGACCGGTCATTGGGGTGATCCGGGCAGTTACAGCACACTGATGTTTGGTGAGATCGCAAAGCCAGCCAGACGCTCACTGGGACTGAAGCTAAGACTCGATCGCAAGGTCTACGATTCACTGGATCTGACGGCACAGGCGCTGGTGAACATGGACGGAGAGACCCCAGACGATTGCGTGCTGAAACTGTCGCTCGATTCCGCGGGAACGCAGGTGTCGAGCCATCAGGTTCCGATGGACCAGACCAGCGGCAGCGGTTTGGCGTTTGTGATCGACCTGCGTGATCTGAAGCCCGGCAAGCATTTACTGCGCGTACGAATCGCGAAAGACGAAACTGAACTTGCCACAGCAACTGTTCCATTCGAGGTGGTGCCACTCGTACCGGGAGCAGTTCGCCCGAAACTTGAGGGTCGTATCCCCATCCTTGTGCAACCAGATCTCGTCGCTTCCACGTTGGGGGAGCAGCCGGTCACGACCGGCGTGCCTATGCCGCGGGGCGCGGCAATGTCGGCCGAGCACTTCAAGCTGCTTGCGCCGGATGGACTCACAGAGGTTCCACTGCAGGCCAGGGTTAGCGCACGCTGGTCGCCACGCGGCTATGCGAAATGGCTCCTGCTCGATTTTCCCGCCAATGTGGACGCGAAACGTGTGACGTCGTACTCGTTGCAATACGGCGCCGGCGTGGAACGGATGGCCGTCCGGAATCCGCTTGAGATTTCACAGGACAATGATCTGATCACGGTAGACACGGGGCCGCTGCAATTCTCGATCAGAAAGCACGGGTTCTCGTTTCTCGAATCAGCATTCCTCAATGGAAAGAAGCTGATCCGCGGCAGCCGTCTCACGCTGACCGACGAACATGGGACGGTCTATGACGCATCCGGTGATCTGGATTGCAAAGTAACAATCGAAGAAGCCGGCCCGCTGCGCGCCGTGATCGCAGCGAAAGGCTGGTTCGTCGCCGGTGGCGAACGTGTCGGACAATATGTCGTGCGAATCTACGCCTGGCGAGGCGAGCCGCACCTGCGCGTCTTTCACACATTTGTCGTGACGGAACCCACGAAGACACTGCGCTATCGCAATATCGCACTCGAGTCACAGTTGACGTCTGCCGGGCACGCCGTTTTCGGAATCGAAGACGGAGACGCTGTACGCGCTACGGCGTCGAATGCGTACCTCGTGCAGGAGTCATACGATCGCCTGCGAGTTGCGCAGCAGAACGGAAATCAGAAAAAGGTACTCGCGACGGGGCAGCGAAGTGCAGGATGGGTGCGGTCTGGAAATGTCAGCGTGGCCGTGCGCGACATGTGGCAGAACTTTCCAAAGGAACTTGAGGTCGAGGATGACACGCTCCGTGTCCATTTCTGGCCGCGCCACCCTGGACCGGTCCGCCATCCGACCAGGACTGTGACTGCACGGGACATTCACATGCTTTGGTTTGCACACGAAGGTGAGTTGCTCGATTTCAGTATCCCAGGTGACTACGCGCGGTTCCATGACAGGGACGACGCGAAGACGCACGAATTCTACTACATCCCCAACGTCCTCAAGGACAACTCTGACGAAGCGCTGGGTATCGCCAGGACGCACGAAATGACCTGGTTGTTTGGCGCGAGCGAAGATGACACCAACAGCAGAATGGCTGCGTTGACGCGGGACATTGGTTGTTTACCCGCACCAGAGTGGATTGGTGAAAGTGGTGCCGTCGGGATGCTCCATGCGGTCGACCGCGAGCGATTTCCTGATGTCGAGACGGCGTTATCGCGTCACTTCGACTGGCTGCAGCGTTCTACCGAATTCATGCACGACTATGGCATGTGGAACTTCGGAGACCGCCACAGTCGCTGGGACCCTGCCGACAATCGAGTGCCGGTCAACCGCACATGGGCGAACCATCATCACGGCAATCCGCGCACGTCCTGGCTGCTGTATCTGCGCTCAGGCGATACTAAGTATCTGACGGCCGCACGCCGCCAGGCGCTGCATCAGATGGACGTGGATATCTGTCACTATTCCACGCCGGAATATGAAGCTAAGGGATACCCTGTCGGAAAACTCCCCGGCGCGCTGTGCGACTACAAAGGCCTGGTGCACTGGCACTCGGGCAACCGCCTGTACGATTACAACAATCTGAACGACTATCTGTACTATGATTATTACCTGACAGGCTATCGACGAGCGGTGGACGTGGCCCGCGAGACAGCCGACTCGGTGGCACGCTTTCCGCGCGGCGGCAACAGCGGACGCGACGGCGAAGGCCCGGTGGCGAGCCTCGCGTTTCTTTACGAAGCGACCTGGGACGCGCGTCTCCTGCCGCAAATCGAAACCTACGTGTCGGTCCTCCTCAATAGTCAGACAGAGGCGGACCATGAATTCGGTCCCGGAGCCTTCACGGGATGGGCCGGCTATGCCCCCTGGCTGCCTCGGTACATTCACCTGTCCCGCGATCCGGCGGCTATGAAGAGTCTTGAGCGCTGGTGCGACTACACGGCTGCCAACGCCTTCTACGGCAGTGGCGGTGCCATGTGGCACGATCTGGCCGAAGGATATCGCCTGTTCGGCAAGCGCGAGTACCTGGAAAAGGGCGTGGCCGAAATGAAGCTGATGATCAGTGATCAGTTTCTCGAACGCGGACATTTCTACGACGGGTTCTTCACACCGGCACTTACACTGAACGGAGGCTACTTCAGTCAGCGCATGCCCCGGTTCCTCGCGGCTCTTGCATTAACTGAAGAGAAGATTCGTCCACGATACGGTTTGAGTTACTACGCACCGGGAATGATTCGCATGTGGGTCAATCCGAAAACGCATTATGCAAGTGAGCGCTACTACAGAAAGTGGAACGGGATGCCCCTCGCGGTCGTGCGCAAGGCCGCGGATCGCGAATTCCAATTCACGCTCAAAGGATCGCTGAGTCCAGGTCAGGCGTGGGTCACGCGGGCCGACGACGGTGTCGAGGTATCGCGAACCGGGCTGCAGGAAGAAAGCACAATTATACGTGTCCCGGTTGATGGTCACACCGGTGAGTATGTTCTCTGGATCAGCACGAGCCACGGACGACCCTGGGTCGAGTTTCCGGTCAGCAATCTTAAGAAGGAAGTGTTCGCATGGGAACTGTTGATATCCCGTCGCATGCAGGCGATGTTCTTCAGAACGCTGCCGGATGCGGATGAAGCGGTGATCAGTGTTGCGTTCGGCTATGACGCCGGGCAGCCAATGGTGTTGAAGGCGGATGGCAGCGAAGTGGCACGGTTGCCAGACGGCAACATGGCCAAAGCTCGCTGGGGCGACCTGGCCTTTCCAGTCACACCGGATCTCCGTGGCGAACTGTTACATTTCATCCACGGTCGCAATCACGACGAGACAAATTTCCACCCGAAGCAGGGTATCATCCCCTGGTTGTCGCTGACGCCTGAGCATTATTTCGTGCCACAAGTGAAACTTGACCCGCGAGCAAAGGCGACTCCGTGAGGCCCTGCACGTGGCACTCATTGCACATCGCTAACATGCGAACGCCGGCTGCCACTTGCGGAGCGTCTATTTATTCGCTCTTCGCACGACGGGTCCGGTGATGACTGCCTGCAATCCACTGAAGGAAACGCCGCCAGTGACGACCTGTCCCCAGGAGAACATGCCGCGACTCAAGCCATCCATCAGGCTGCTGTTACCGCCGGCATGACCGCGGACCAGCGGCGTATCGCTGATCAACCGCTTGCCTTTCCACCCGCCCCGGAACTCAAGCAACCGAAACAACGGTGCGCAAACCAGGTTGAGTCCAACGACCGGCACTCTGCCAAACCTCAGCGTAATTCCCGTACTGCCTGGTTGTGTTATCGGATCCGGGTATTCTGCTCGGCGGTATCAGAATGGGCACGCGAAGCCCATGTGCGACGGATACGGTTCTCGGATATTCTGGGGATCTCATCACGATAAGAAGGTCCTTGAATGCTTCACCGAATCGCATGGATGGCCGCTATCGCGACAGCCGTTTTGATCGAAGCCTGTCAGGCCGATGAATCCAGCGATGGACTGTCGTGGGGCATCATTGGCAGTGTGGCGGCACAGGAAACCGGTCTGGTTGATCTTCTGACGTTGCGACTATCCGAGGACGACCGGTTTCGGCTCGTCGAACGTGCTGATCTCGCAAAAGTTGTCAGCGAACAACAATTTGCCGCGGCCCTTCAGGACCAGGGTTCGGGGTCACGTCTTCAAATTGGTAAACTGATCGGGGCCGACCGACTCGTCTTGCTCGACGTGCGTAAGCGCCCTGGCGACGGACTGCAATTTGTCGAGATGACCGTCTGCATCACGGCTCAGGGTGCTCGACTGGCTCGGCACGCCATGCCAATTCGATCGTACAAGTTGCCGACCGTGATCGATGACTGGTTTCACATCATTGACCAGGTCGAGCAGCAGTACCGCGGCGGAATTCGGTATCTCGTCGGCGTGCCGCCGTTTGTGACAGACGACGTGCTCGATTCATGGCGGTATCTGCAGTCTGGATTCGCGGGGCTCCTCGAGGCGGGTCTGCGAGACGTTCCCGGTGTCGCAGTCGTCGAAATGAGCGAAGCCCGGTCTATCGCCCGCGAGCTGAGCCTGTCCAGGGGCGAACTGGTAAATCGAGTTGTTCCACTATTCGTGTCGGGCGAATTCAAGGTCCGCCGCGAGGGTGACAAACGACATTTCGATCTCACCCTGCGGCTGATGCAGCACAATGCAGCAGAGAACAATTCGGCGACGCAGACAATCGAATATCAGGGACTGACTCTGGACGCGGCGTCTGATCTGCTGCGCGGCCCACCTGCCCGCAAGTTGCTTAAGGTCGCCAACACACAGCGGCAGACACCACTGACACGTCGAGAGCAGTCTGCGGCGCTGTGGAAGCATGCTGGAATGATGACAATGTTTGGACGGCCGGATCTGGCGGCAGGTCTCCTGGATGCAGCCCTGCTCGTCGAAGACAACTCGTCGATGCGGCGGTTTGCTGTGGCGTTCTGCGTCGCAGCATTCCAGCAGACACGCGAACCGGACGGTGTGCTGCGACACCCGGAGACGAACACTCGACTGCAGCGTGAATCAGTGACGAATCAGCAGCTCTTCAACGTGTCCGCACACTGGTTCCACCGGGCGACCGAACATGTCGAGTACCTGATGCGGAACAGACAGATCAGTCTGCGCTTTGCGGCCGACCTTCAGCGACAGATCCTGCGAAACGCGGATCCCGTGATCCGGAAACGAGGACAACCGTCGTTTGAAGCTGAAGCACTCGCTATGCGCGAACGCTTCTTCTGGCGAAGCGTCGAACTGGCTGGTGGTCTCGAACAGGGGTCATCGGGAAGCCGCCAGATTCTCAACGCCACAGCGAGCGATCACGAACAATGGGCGTACGACTGTGTATTCTGGATCACTGATACACGCCCTCGCGCTAAAGAGCCGCGCGACTACTCACGGATGTTCGCGGACCTCGAACGGTTCCTGACGCGCAAACCACGCGCGAGCTGGCCGCTTGATCGCTGTGCATGGCACGTAGCCACCAGAACCCATCTGGTCGCCGATGGGTATCTCAGCACGGATGCATTTCGTGACTTCTACAAACGCCTGGCAAAACTGGGTGAAGACAATCAGTTCTACGCCCGTCTGGGACTGCTGCGGCTGGATCTGAGTGGTGCCGATGCCAACTCCGCGGACGACCAGAGTCGACTGGTGGACGAGCTGAATCAGTTGAACGACCAGGCGGCGACTTATTTCGCCCGAATTCCGGACGGCGAGCGAGAGCCGATCAGTAAGTCGTTCGATGCACACATGCGGGATTTTCGCACAGAGCTGGATCGAAGGAATACGACCATCACGCAGCGAGTTCATCGGTTGCCGGTCAATCCCATTCCACTCCGTGACCCGGAACCTCGAGTGACGTTTCACGCCACGGACATTCGAACCGCGTGGTATCGTCTAATGGCATGTGACGGAGAATTCGATGCAATGTGGAACGACTCGGTCGTGACGGCACGAATTGAGCCCGATCGTGAAACAACGGTGCTCAAGACGAATCTGCTTGAAGGCCGCATCATGGATGTCGCCTGGGACGGAGAACAGTTCTGGGTCGCTTTGTCACGTGGAGGGGTCGTCGTCGTCTCGCCCGATGGAAAACGCGTGGGGCGCATTCCCGTGCGACCGGATACCCGGCCTCGAATCGTCCGTAACACAGGTACGCCCACGCCGACCGAGAACGATGATCTATCGCGTCTTCTGCCGCCGTGGACCGTGCGTCCTTCCGGGCGACAGGATCAGTTGTTCGTCGAGCCGCCGATCCTGCACGCCATAGAACCGGGGCGCTGCCTCGTCGTTGGAAACGCCCGGCTACAGAAACGGACATGGTGTGCAGAATTGACGTACGAGGTCGGGCGCGAGGTTAATGCCAATTTGATCTACACCTCCACGCGAGTCCCGACTCCAAACCGCTTGGCCGGCAGACCACGTCAGATCGAAGATTCCGTCGACGTCGTGTTCCTGCCGACCTGGAAAGCCGAACTCAACCTGCAGGGGAATCGCCACCTGTTGATCGGTCGACCTCATACCAATCGCTCGATGCCGCGCCGTCCTTTGGACATGGATCTGCAGACGCTGGAAGTCCGCCTGTTTCCGCAGCCGGTTCGATCGCATCCGGGCGACTATGCACCGCGACTCGGCGCAGGCAGCGACCTGTTATGCCCAACCAGAACGGGTCTGTACTGCTATGCCTGCGAGGATCTCGAATTCGGGTCCGGAGTTGAGCACACTCTGTTGTCCCCAAAACCACGACTCAAGAACTCGCACGTCGAACAGCCACGCAAGCAGTTTCTGCTGTCGAAGGGAGACGTCTATTCGCCGGGCACACGCTGGCGCAGGGTAGATCGCCAGCATCACGAGTTGGAAGACTTAAGCCGTCACGATATGCCATTGAAGTGGCGTTTCATGAACTACGGAGTATCGGCCCATAACGGACTTGTGGCGTGGAATGTCGGAGGGCTTCTGTATGAGGTCCACATAGACGAGTCAGCACCGGAAGACGGCACGCTGGCCACCCAGTACCCGTTCGTGCCGGCGGTGGAACGGGAACGTCACCACCTTGCCATTCGCAATATCCAGGCCGCGGGAGGCCATGTCGATTCGTGGTGGGACACAACCTACGGCAAGCCCCCCAGTTGGATCGCACTCGCATGGCTGCCGGCTGAGTGGACTGCGGGTGACGCCGGCCTTAAGGACCTGGCTGACCTCCACAATCTTGCAAAGCTCTGGGTCGTGGATGCGCACGTTACAAACGACGGCCTGCGTACGATCGGGCGGCTCCACACGCTCTCAGACCTCACACTGGCCGAAACACAAGCCACCGACGAGGGGCTCCGGCATCTGTCCGATTTGACGGGGCTCGCATCTCTGCACATCGAATCCACTCCCGGATCGAAGGACTTCACCGATGGCGGTCTTGAGTCACTATCGAGACTGCATCAACTGAAAAAGTTGACTCTGTGCGGCCCTGGATACACAGATCGGACGCTCGCATTTGTGGAAAAGATGCCGGTTCTGTTCCGGTTGAACATGTACAGCACACACGTATCAAAGGCGGCCATTGGAGAGGCAAGGCAGCGCAAGCCAAAACTTCAAGTGGCCATCGGTCAGCCCGGAATGTGGCACCCCATTGAGGTGCAGTTTCGGCGTTAGTGCAGCTCTGGATGTCTGTGTCGTCACGGACCGGTTGTGACCGTCAGGCAAACTGTGGTACTGGACGACTTCGAGCAGCCAGCGGAGCACCATTCAAAAATGCATCGATTTCCAGACCAGCTTCAATCATTCCTTCGATTCCTGTTACCAGTGATTGTCTCGCTGACCGGGCTGTCGTGCGAACCGGCTTCGCAGGATTCATCGAAGCAATCTGCCACCACGAGTGCTTCTGAACCGGTCGAGAGCCTCCTCGCCTTCGATCCGTTTGATGAAGTGACCGATGAATCGTCCGACGATGACAAGTCGTTCGGTTGGAATGGCACCTGGCAAATTGCGTGTGACGCCGGAGAGACGGCCCCGAAAACTGTTGTCGCACCGAGCGAGTTTCAGTTCGATGTTGCCATTCAGAGCCCCCAGGCACTGGAACTGTCAGCAGGAATGGCCATTCGCCGTGAACTCAGCGAACGCGTTTCGCTGAAAAAAGACGGTGACTTCTGCATTAGCTTCCTCGCACAGGGCACGCCTGTGGAAAAAGGCCAGCGAGGGATGCTGAGGGTGACGCTGGAGCCGAGCGACGTAGCTCGCCTCGCAAAGAATAAGTGCATCTCGTTTGGGTTTTACGGCCGGGGAGTGGCACACGTACGCGACGGTGACGGCACGGCGGTGGGAAGGGCGAAGCTGCCATCGCAACAGACGCGGCTTTGTGTGTTGAGAATGCTCATCCGTAATGAATGTGTCACGCTGTTAATGAAGGCATTCACACCGGGGGAGCCAGTTGTCGATCCTCAGGATCACGAACGGTTGTTCAGTGCCAAAGACTGGTCAACTCTTATCCAGTCATGCTGGGCGCAGTCGGACATTGTGAGTATTCGCATCGAAGTGGGCGACGACGCATCATGGCGTGTCAAGGATCTGCGGATTGGTCCCCCCTGGCGATCCGTAACAGTTCCCTTCCAAACGACGCAGTAGTCACCGCACGCCATCGTGTGACTCACAGTCGAGATACGGTTACCCCCAGTAGACCTCCCAGTCGCTGGCAAACAACTCTTTGAGCCGTTGCATGTCAGCATTGGTTTTCATTTTGACCATCCAGACATTACCAGTGGCCCCTCCTTGGGATTCTGCATAAAGGGGGGTTCTGCGCTCGCTACTTGCTCTGTTTGGGAGCATACCCTTTCCAGACCCACTCGATGGCGTGAGGCAGGAATTGCTCCTTCGCGTTTCGCACGCCGTGACCGGAGTTCTGACAGAATAGATATTGGTATTCGTAACCCTTTGCCTTCAGCACTTTGGCCATGCGATTGTTCGCCTCGACCCAGTCGTGCATACCATCGCGCATAATGTTCGGGTTAAGACTGTCACGGTCGCCAATGGCCATGAAAATCCGAAGCGGCTTCTTCGGGTTCTCTGGAATGAGCTTGTCATGAAAGTCCCAGGCTCCGCCGGGCGTTTCCGGATTGAAGGGCCATTGCTGGTTTACAAAAGTGCCTGAAGTCGTCAGCACGCGGTGATACAGATCCGTGCGATACCAGGCCATGATGAGCGCGGCCGAGCCTCCGGAACTGCTACCCATGGTCGCGCGACCGTCGGGATCTGTGGTCAGTCTGACATTGCAAGTTTTCTCTACGCGAGGCAGCACTTCGGTTTCAATGTACTCGGCAAACAGCCCCGACATCGTGTCATATTCTTTGCCGCGTTCGTGTCCCTGAGCATCGCCGCCACCGTTGGCGACCATAATGGCAATCAGCGAGGGAACACGCTTCTGAGCGATCAGGTTGTCGAGGATGCGCGGGACCGTCATGTTAGGTTTCCCTTTGGGACCGTCGTGGATCACCATGAACGGCGATTCACTGCCGGGCTTGTACTGCGACGGAATGTAAACGGTGATCTGCCGCTGATAGTCAATCTCATGAGTGTCGACGATCAGAGTCTTGGGATTCTCGGGATCAACCTTGCCGAACACTTTCCGGGCAATCCCCGGATTGAGGAGTTTCGTGTCCCTCGAATCGATGGTGAATTGCTGCACCTTCCCCTGCGGGACACCCTCGACGACCTTGCTCTCAGGTGCCGGTGTGTAGTCGGGGCCGATGAGAAAGTTGCCGTCCACGTTGAGCGGTGGATTCACCCCAGGTTTCGCATCCAATCGCACGAATGTCGGCGAACCAGGAGCATCGAACTTGCGAGTCGGTGGCGCCTTACGTTTAGGTGGTGCAGCGAACGCTGTTTCGATTGACGGTAACGAGACCGAGAGAAATGTGATGAAAACTGTCATCCAGTGCTTGGACATGGAGAATCCTCGACAATTTAGGGACCAGAATCTGGCCCTGCCGGTTTGCGTGAGGGGCCACAATCTTCATTTAGCTCGACTACTCAGGTCGCAGGCCACGTGGCCCTCAAACCAGCACCTCACACCTTCTTCTCCTGCTTGGGGTAAGGTCTCAAACCGAGGAGCATCTCAGCTCTCTCGGTGAGCGGTTTGGCAGCGAATGCTCTAACGGTGTACTCAGCGAGGCCGCTGACGACGAGGGCATAGACGGCCTGACGGTCTTGACTGGTGTCGATTTCAACACACTTACTCTTGCTCTTAAAGAGCTCAACGGTGGGCAGTGTCTCAGCCTTGAAGGTGTCGAACCTCAGTTTCATGCTCTCAACATTATCGTCACTTCTGTCTGTGTATCTGGCGCGGCCCAGGATGCGTTGTTGGAGAACTTCATAGGGGCACTCGAAGTACAACATTTCAGGGAGCTCGGCTTCCTGACCGAAAACTTCGTACCATGCATCCAGATTGCCCAGAGACCGAGGGAATCCATCAAGCAGGAAGTTGTTCTTTCCAGTCGTTCTGGTGACAGCCTCCATCGCGTTCTTGAGCAGTGTCACAACGATTTCATTTGGTACTAACTTTCCGGCAGTAATGTATTCTTCGATGGTGGCGGCGGTCGAACATCCAGCCTGACGCTCGGCGCGAAGGAGATCCCCAGTGGATAAGTGAGTCCAGCCGAGTTGAGACTCGGCAAGTTCACACATCGTTCCTTTTCCGGCACCGGGGCCTCCGAGAACGAAGACGACGTTGGGCTCAGGGCAGGGCTGTCTCGGGTCGTAGTAGTGGAGCACGACCTTAGGCGCAGGCGCGACTCCCTTCTTGTAGACGTGCCATTCTCTGTCAGTAGGTGGCATCTCATCTTCGCATGTTATGTCGTATGCGAGATGACCATCCAGACGGCAGATCCGCCAGGATGTGTAGCTGTTGGAGTATGAGAGAGCAGGGCTTCTGGCAGAGTTGCCATCGGCACGATCCCACGCCATCTTCCCGTTCCAGTAGCCGATACTTGATACTGTGCCCGATTCCGATTCAGCGGGAGGTGCAGTTGAAGGAATGAACAGACCATCAACTTCGGGAAGACCCGATCCCGACACTTCAAGATAGAAAGTGTTAGGTGTGAGTTCGTTTGTTTCGACCATGATTCTGTCTATTTGTAGTTCAGTGATTTGGACTTAGCGTTCGTCTGCAAATGCACGTGGGCGGAGGGCTGATTCCTTTTGGCCACATTGCGTTGATTGCGGTTGGCAGGAACCGGCTCCACGTGTTCTTTCTGACGCAGGGAACACAGCTAGTTCCGGTTCTTGTTCTTCCGCGGCTGAGGCACAGGCTTGATCATCACAATCGGAACATCGTTCTTCAGCTGTGGGCCGGGCGTGGAGCGACCGTCCGCGATGAGTTTCTGGAGCATGAGCTTCATCTGCTCTACACGTTTGGTTTGGTGAGCCATGAGATTGGTTTGTTCGCCTGGGTCGTCGCTCAGGTTGAACAGTTGAATGGTCGGAAACTTTGACGTGTCGACTCGGCCGGGGCGCGGCGAACTCCAGCCGCCTGAGCCCGGGCAGAGACAGAGTTTCCAGTTTCCGTCTCGAACCGCGAACTGACCGCCGATGGACTGTGAGACGATCGACGTGCGAATCGACTCCGTAGCCTCGCTCAACAGGACTGGCAGAAATGAAACACTGTCCTCGCCGCCATCTTTCGGGACGGCCACATCGATGATATCGGCTGCAGTTGCCAGGAGGTCGAGCTGGCCGACGAGCTGGTTCGTGCGAGTCCCGGCTTTCACCTTTCCGGGCCAGCGTGCGAGGAACGGTACTCGGTGACCGCCTTCGTAGATGTCGGCCTTGTGACCTCGGTAGATGAAGTTCTGGTCGTGTCCGGCTTTCTCCAGTTCCGGGATGTTGGCAGCCGGTGAGCAACCATTGTCTGTTGTGAAGATGATCAGCGTGTCGTCCGCAATGTTGTTCTCATCGAGTGCTTTCAGGACCTGCCCGACAGTCCAGTCCACCTGCATGGTGAAGTCGCCGTACTTGTTGATGCCACTCTTTCCCTGCCAGTCACGCGTCGGCACGATCGGAGTGTGCGGTGCGTTGAGCGGGAAGTAGACGAAAAACGGCTTTTCCGAGTTTGCATTCTCGTTGATGAACTTCACGGCTTCGGAAGTAATCGTCGGCAGAACGTCGGTCGCCTCAAAGTTTTTGCCCGCAGGTCCTTTCCTGTGAAACGCTTTCTCAACAGTCGCCACTTCCGTTGGAATTCGATTCCGGACGAATACATACGGCGGCATGTCCAGTGACGCGCTGATCCCGAAGAAGTAGTCGAAACCGACGTCGTTTGGTCCGTTCTGAATTTCCCCCGCGTAGTCGACGTCCCAACCGCCTTTGAATCCACCCGAGAAGTTGCCTTTGTCGTCAGCAGAACCGCCATCCTTCAGCGGCCAGTCCCAGCCAAGGTGCCACTTGCCAATGCACGCCGTTCGGTAGCCGTTGTCTTTCAGCAGTGACGCCACGGTCAGCCGACCGGCAGAGATCAGGGGTTTCGAGAAACCGCCCAGAACGCCTCGCTGCAGGTGTGTCCGCCAGTGATACCGTCCGGTCAGCACTGAATAACGTGTCGGAGTGCAGACCGAGGACGACGAATGCCCGTCCTCAAAGATCATCCCCTCCGTAGCGATCCGATCGATGTTCGGCGTGGGGATCATTGAACCCGGATTCAGGGCTGACACGTCTCCGAATCCCTGATCGTCCGCGAGTATGAAGACGATATTCGGGTTGTCGACGGCGAAGACAGGAACGGTGTATAGAGTCAGCAGGAAGCAGAACGGCAATATCCGCATCGGTTAATTCCAAGGTTAAGGCGTGAGAATTCGAGAGCGTGCAGCAACGTCCGCAGAGGGTAGTCGAGTGAGTCACCGAGATCCCGCCCGGCGGTCCGACCTCTCACGCGCGGCAGCGAATACCGGGCTCACGTAACGAACTCGAAGTCATACTCAGCACTGCAGTTGTGGCTGCGTGAAAACGGAGGCCCGGCGTCGCTTGCGGGAAAAAGCTTAGACTTTCCGTAGGCGATCGAGTGTGCCGGTCGAATTCGAGTATTGATCCTGCTCGATACCAAAGTGCTGAATGAGCGTCAGCAGGCAGTTCGCGTGTGGAGGCTGTTTGGGATACTTCAGCAGCCTTCCCGTATTCAGACCGCTGTGAGCCCCACCAGCAAGAAGCAGCGGCAGGTTCGAACCGTAGTGCTTTCCGCCGTGGCTCAGCCCGGAGCCGAACATCAGGACGCTATGGTCGAAAACGCTGCTCCCGTCGAATTCCTTAAGTGACTTCATCTTCTCGATTGCGGCGCCGAACTGGGACACGTACCAGGTGTTGGCCGCATTGAACTCTGCGGCCAGCGTCTTGTTCCGTTCGAAGTGCGATGACCAGTGAAAGTCTGCCTTGAGATTCAGGAAGTCATGAATCCGACGGCTGCTCTCCAGTGCCATGATGCATGACGCAACACGAGTCGCGTCCGTCCAGAACGCCAGGGCCACCAGATCGACCATCGTCTTCATCTTCGATGGAAAGTCGTCAAGCCGGACGACATCGTTCTTGACCTGCTCCAGATGCGGTCGCGGCTGACCTGTCTGTTCATGCTTCTCGATCGCCAGCTCCACTTCGCGAACCGAGTCGAGGTAATTTGAGATGACGGCTTTGTCGAGACTGCTCGCACGCTTCAGCAGGGCGGCCGTTGGCTCGCGCACCGCGTCAAGCACGCTGCTCATTTCAGAACGGACGCGGGAATCACCCAGTCCCCGGAACAGTCGGTCGAAGGCGAACTGGGCATTACGTTCAACGAAACAGGCGCGTCCTTCCTTGTCGTAAGACAAACTGTTCAGCGTTGTTGACCGAATGTCGACAGGCTCAGCGGACAACTGAAACGACTTGAACTGCGTCGTCGCACCAACGCGATCTGCGATGACCTGGTCGAACGTGTAACCGGGACTGCGGTTCTGAAGACCCGTCATAAACAGCGGCATGGCCCCATAGTGATCGCCCTTTGCCTGATTGCTGACGTTCGACAACACCACAATGTCGTTGATAAACGGCTGCAGCGGTTCGAGATTCTTTGACAGCTTGAAGTCCTGCTCCGAACCGGTCGCTTCCCAGCCAGCCGGGTCAATTCCGTTGCCCTTGTGGAAGACACCCAGGCGGAGCGGAATTCCCGCGTTCGCGGTGGATTCCGCGCGACACAGTGCCGGACGCATGATCTCCAGTGCCGGCAGAGCCATGCAGGCACCGACGCCTTTCAGAAAACTTCGCCGCGGAATCAGGTAGCTTTGTTTCATTTCACCCTGCCGGATCTGAATTCTTTGTGACGAAACGGATAGCTCAGCGCAACCGCTTCGATCAGGTCTGTCATGCGATAGCCGTTCGCCTGAATCGATACTGTGATTTCTCGAATCGCCGGACGATCAATCGGCTGGATCTTTCGTCCTAAAGCATACGCCAGAACGCGTCTCACAGCATTGTCGATTATCTGGTCCCGGTAGTCGGCGAGCAGGAGTTGCTTTAACTCAGCCGGTGACGCGAACGATTTTCCGTTCGGCAATTGATGCCCGGGACTTTCGTCATTCGGGCCGGAAACCGTAATCGTCCCGTTCGAATCCGTGCCGCCGTCCCCTTCGACGTCCGCGGTCAGACGCCAGTCTGTCTTCGGTGCGTTCGCGGGAATGGAAAAAAACCAGACGTTGTCTCGTTGAGCCTCTCCTGTGAATCCAAAATGCTTGTCGACGAGGCTGACGTCACCGGTTTCGAGCCGGACGTTTCTGATATTCAACCGATGCCGGCCTTTCGTGTAGTGGAAGTAAACGCGAGTTTCCGCTCCCGGAACAAGAGGCTCGATCAGCTCCCAGGATCGATCAGCGTACTTCGCCGGTGTTTCCTTCGGTGTCCACTTGAGCTTCTCGCCACCGGGATTTGCGGCCGAAAGTGTCCGGCTGATGCCGAGCTGATCGAAGACCTCAAGGCCAAAGCCAATCGGGTCAATGTACTGATGACAGGACGCGCAACCCGGTTGCGAAGAATGCAGCTTGAGGATCTCGGTATGGCTCAGATTGAGCCGCTGACTTTCGGCCTTCTTCTGCGTTGCTTCGAGGTCGGGCACGTCAGCCGGGATTTCGAAGTGAGTGCCAAGAATACGTTCCATCACCCACACGCCCCGTCGGATCGGGCTCGTCCGATTCGGTGTCGATGTCACACTGAGCGTCGGGCCGATCGTCAGAAATCCGCCCCGGTTTGCATCGTTCACTTTGACGAGGTTGAGCGGTGCGTGCCGGTACTCATAGTTGCCCTGCCGGATTTCGCGTAAGTCGTCGCGATAGTGGATGTTGACGGACGACAGTGCTTCAACGCCATCAAACTGCTTCGGCCCGGTTGATAGTCGATAGATGCCCGACTGATGACGATTAGTAAATGCCCAGTCCGCATTTACGATACTGAATATCGGCTGGTGGTATCGCAGGATGCTGTCAAAGAACAGCAGAGCCTCTTCCCACTGAGTGCGGTAGAAACCGGCCATCTTGTCGCTGCGTTTATTGACAGAGCTCTGCTGCCGCAACTTTTTGTAGTCGAACCATTCACCGCCTATGTTCTCGGCCAGAGCGATACGACGCGGATCGGCCAGCATCCTGCGGACCTGTTCCCGCAGAACGTCTGGCTGGCGCAACTGGCCATTCGCCGCCAGCTCGGTCAGCGTTGCATCCGGCGGCGCCGACCACAGGAAGTACGACAGTCGCACGGCCAGCTCGTCTCCTGACACGTGAGTCTGATTGGCAGTGGGATTCTCAAATCGGTACAGAAACGAGGGCGACAGCAGGATTGCCAGAAATGAAGACTTGATGGCTTCGTATGCGGTCTTCTGTGATGCCATCTTTTCGAAGACAACTGCAAACGGTTCGACCTCTGTCGATGCGACGTCGCGACGAAACGCCCGTCTCGCAAACCGATTGATGATCTGGCGGGCCTCAACAGGCGAGAGTGCTTCCGGCAGCCTTGACTGCCCAAACAGCAACTCTCGCGCTTTCTCATGCGAATCCAGCAGCGACAGCACGAGCGAGAAACACCGAGCAAGCGTTTGGATGTCGAGAGACTCCTGGCTGAGCGTCGTCGAATCGTTGGAGAATCCGGATTCACCGATGACTCCAGCCGAAAAGAACTTCTCAATGATTGTGTCCGGTATGACGTGCAGCCGGCTATTCGTCACGGTCTCACGAATGTCAACGTGCAGGATGTCTTCGAGCGTGTTTTGCAGCTCCTCACGAGTCAGGCGACGCGGACGGTAGACTCCGGCGTGCTGGACACCACCCGGTGTTACGAACTGTTCCTCAAACCAGTCCTGTATCTGGTCAACGTGCTTTGGCGAAAGTGGTTTCTCATCCCGCGGAGGCATTCTCCGGTCGACGATCACCGCTTCAACTTTGATCCATGTGTCAGCATCCTGCCGTGGATCGAATTCAGCGATTAGATCGGCCAGGTTGACTCCGCCATTCTTCTCATCGTCGTTATGGCATTGGACACATCGATCCTGAATCTGAGTCTTGATCTCCGGAGTCAGTCCGGCTTGGGCACTGATGGCCGGAACCTGCAGCGCGGACAGCAGCAGAATATGTAATGGGAGACGTCCCATGCGTTTGTGTACGTTGAGCATTCGCAACGTCTTCCTCTTGCTGACGATTGATCAGTGACTGATGGCCTCTCCCGAAGAGCGTCGGTGGCAGAGACGATTCGGTCAACCGATACTCTCGCCGCTCAGTGCCATTCGGGGAACGCTTTGGGTGTCGACCGACTGATTGCTCGCGGCACGGACCTCTTCGCGCGGCGCCGCTCCTCTCGATCAGCTCGGCACATTACAATGCAGCCGACCCTGTGCTCGCGAGACTGATGATTTCGCCGACAGCACCAGGATGCTGTCTACCGAGTGACAGCAATCACTCGGCCAAATCGGAGAAAATAATTCGCAATGATCAGAGCTTCCGGATTAAAACTGTTCGCGCTTGTGGCGATGCTTCCCTCGATGGCGAGCGCAGGCGACTACGAAACACGCATCCGGCCGTTTCTGTCGAAATACTGCGTGAGTTGTCACGGCCCGGCCAGGCAGAAAGCTGATCTGCGTCTCGACAAGCTCGATCCCGACATGGTCCGCGGGAGCGACACGGACATGTGGCAGGAAGTGCTTGATCTGATCAACGTCAACGAGATGCCACCGAAAGAGGCGAAGAAGAGGCCAACTCGATCGGAACGCCAGGTGATTGTCGACGCTCTCACGGCATCGCTTCGCCAGGCCATGGAAGCCAGGCGTTCCACCGGAGGACGGAATGTCCTGCGGCGTATGACGGCATACGAATACAACAACACACTTCGCGACCTGCTTCATCTTGATCTCAAATACGCTGCAGATCTGCCCCCGGAAGGGGCCGCTCAGGAAGGCTTCAAAAACAACAGCAGCGTTCTTGGTACTTCAGCGCTTCACATCGAGTACTTCGAACGGATCGCTCGATCCGCCCTTGAAAAGATCATCCTGGCTCCCGCGGAACAACCGGAGCCTTACTTCGTTCGTGTCGAACCGGAACGGGCATTCAAGGCCACGACCGGCGAAGCCAGTACTGGAAAGAAGAAAAAACGGAAGAAGCCTTCCGGAGTCGGATACGGCATCACAGGAGACCACTACCGTTCCGGCAACGGTTCCAGAAATCCGCTCTTTCGACTGGAGCATGGCGAATTGTCCGGTGACGGAATCCTGGTCGCCGGAAACCGTCCCGGCGACAAGGTCGACGATCCATTCGCAAACGACAGAAAAATTGGCGGAGCACAGGGAGATGGCCGTTCCGGATACCAGCCGGAGTTTCGTGTTGAGATGTACGAAGTCCCGCACGATGCCCCTGTTCTGATTCGGATCAGAGTCTCGGCGATACCGGGAAAAGGTGAGACGTATCCCCGTCTTTCGTTCGAACTCGGTTCGTTCCGCGGCGCTGGTGTCTCCGACCAGAAGGAAGCCGCCAACATCGAAGTTCGTTCCACCGAACCGCAAACCTTCGAGTTCGTTGTGCAGGGAGCCAACTTCCCGTTCCAGTCGAACAAACCCAGCAGGCCATCGTATTTCAGAATATTCAACGACTTCCGACGTGGCACTAGCCAACTCAGCTATGACGAACTTCCCAAACTGAAGATCGACTGGGTCGAGATTAACGGCAACCACTTCCAGACGTGGCCTTCACCGCAGAAGCAGGCCATTCTGTTCGAGTCAGACAACCGGACTGACGAATCACTCTACGTCCAGGAAGTGCTTGCCCGGTTCATGATGCGAGCCTATCGACGTCCAGTTTTCGCCAGCGAGGTCGACCGGAAGGTGGCACTCTTTAAGAAACTGCGAGATCAGGAAGTCTCATTCGAGGCCACCATGGTCTCGACCCTCACGGCGGTGCTTTGTTCGTCACACTTTCTGTTGCTTTCGGAGCCGACCGAAGATGTCGCTGCTGAAGATTCGTCCGTCGATAGACGCCGATCGAATGACCACGAACTGGCCTCGCGTCTGTCGTATTTTCTCTGGAGTTCCATGCCGGATGAAACGCTCTTCGAGCTCGCATCGAAGGAGCAACTGCGCCAACCTGAGGTGTTGCTTGCCCAGGTAAGACGGATGATCGCCGATCCGAAATCAAGTGGCTTCTCACGAAACTTTTCGTCTCAGTGGCTCGACCTCGCAGGAATCCGGCGTCTTGCGGTCAACCCGGAGTATTTCGATTTCGAGGAAAAGACCAAGGACCTGTTTGAAGAGGAATCGATTCAGTTTGTTCATCACGTCATGAACGCGAATCTGAGTATCACGAGTTTTGTCGACTCAGACTTCGCGATGCTGAATCCCGCTCTGGCCCGTCACTATCGCATTCGGGACGTCAGTGGCGGTGGCTTTCAGCCTCGCCCGATCGATAAAGAGCTGCATCGCGGCGGTCTCATGACTCAGGCGAGCATGCTGTTCGGAAACTCGACCGGCGCGGAAACCCATCCCATCAAGCGCGGGGTCTGGGTTCTGGAACGTTTACTGGATGATCCACCGCCACCACCACCGCCACCACCACCGCCGAACGTCCCCGATCTCCCGGAGCCGGAAATCAAGGACGAGACGACGTTGTCCCTGAAGGAACGCCTTGTGGCGCATGGGGGCTGTCGATTTAATCGGGGCGATTGTCCCTGGCTGTTTGTCGACCATCGCGCTATCCTCCCGGTGGTTTCAGCCGGGAGGCTCCAATGGGAATTCATGGACGATGGGCCAAGGCGCCT